>Ga0209532_1001817_pt1 | contig 15927 bp, 20 predicted proteins | sample COG_02_FD_184746 | JGI IMG/M metagenome (GOLD analysis project Ga0209532, IMG submission 184746) | Pelagic Microbial community sample from North Sea - COGITO 998_met_02 (SPAdes) (version 2) | ecosystem: Environmental > Aquatic > Marine > Neritic zone/Coastal water | place: Helgoland, sampling... | reverse complement strand
TTTATCTTCACTTAATCTATCAAAGTACGATGAGTGGAAACATACCGATTTAATCTATACGGCAACTTGGTTCTTAGATGGTATTCTATCAGAGTTCTTACAAAGAGCTAAGAATATGAGAGGATTTGAAAACGCAGTACGTTCAGCAGAAAAAGGTAGAGCATTAGGATTAGGTGTATTAGGATGGCATACATATCTACAACAAAAAGGTATTCCATTCGATTCACTACCAGCTCAATTTGAAACTCGTAGAATATTTTCACAATTAAAGATTGAATCCGAAAGAGCAAGTAGAGATATGGGCGCAGAATTAGGTGAACCATTATGGTGTAAAGATAGTGGTATGAGAAATACTCACCTAAGAGCAGTTGCTCCAACTGTATCCAACTCTAAATTAGCAGGTAACGTTTCACCAGGTATTGAACCTTGGGCAGCAAACGTATTTACCGAACAAACCGCAAAAGGTACTTTCATTAGAAAGAATAGAGAATTAGAAAAAGCATTAAGAAAAGCAGGTATCAATACAAAAGATACTTGGGATAAGATTATGGCAGATGGGGGCTCAGTACAAGATATCAAAGAATTAGATAATTGGGTATATTGTGATGGTAAACTAACTAATGTAGATAGTGAAATCGATACTACTAAGTGTGATAAGGTAAAAGATGTATTTAAAACATTCAAAGAGATTAATCAATTAGAATTGGTTAGACAGGCTGGTGTTAGACAACAATACATAGACCAATCAGTATCGTTGAACCTAGCATTCCCATCAGAGGCAACTCCTAAATGGATGAACACAGTTCACTTCGAAGCATGGAAGCAGGGTGTAAAAACTTTATATTACACAAGAACTGAATCAGTATTAAGGGGTGATATTGCAGCACAAGCTATGGACCCAGATTGTTTAAGTTGTGATGGGTAAATTTAAAAAAATATGTAAACGTTGTGGAACGGAAATTCCAATATGTTTACCACTCACAGAAAGTTGTATAGATTGTTTAACTAAAAGAAGGAAGAAAGAATGAAATATTTATATTTTTCAGCAAAATGGTGTCAACCATGTAAAACGTTATCACCAATAATGAATGAAGTATCATCTCATATTGAAGTAGAAAAAATTGATGTAGATTTAGATTATGAAAAAGCACAAAAATACGGAGTTAGGAATATCCCAACAGTCGTATTAGTAGATGGTGTTACAGAAGTTAAACGGTTTATTGGTGTTCAACCACAACAAAATTACATTAATGCAGTAAAATAAATTTGGATAATTGAAAAAAAAGTTGTATATTAGTAATAAGTTACGAAATCGTAAGCGTATGGCATTAAGAGGTGAATCACATCCACAACATAAATTAACTGAAGAACAAGTTAACAGTATTCGAAAACTATGGAAAGTAGGACATCGGAATGTTAGAGTGTTGGCTAGAAACAATGGGGTATCCCCAGCTAACATCCGTAGAATAGTTAAGAATGAAACGTGGACACATCTCTTAGTAGGTGATTTCGATAAATATCAGTAATGAAGGAAGAAGGAAAGAATTATTGTGATACATCAAAATTATCAATAAGGAAGATTTCCAAATCCGTAGCAAAAGAGATGGTGATAAAGAATCACTACTCTCATCTATGGACTAAGGTATCTTACGCTATTGGTTTGTATATTGAGGATGATTCACATCAGTTCTTTAACACTTCAGAAAAACTTATTGGTGTTGCGTGTTATGGAGACCCAATCGGAAGATTGAGTGGTCAATCTATAACTGAGAAATTAGATAGAACGGAAGTTTTAGAATTAGTTAGAGTATTTGTATTTGATGATTATGGTTCAAATATAGAGAGTTGGTTCTTAGGTAAAACCTTTCAATGGTTAAGAGAGAATGCACCACACATCAAAGGATTGATATCATACTCAGACCCTAAAGAGGGACATAATGGAACTATCTATCAAGCAACAAATTGGTTGTATCAAGGTGATTCATTACGATATAACGATAGTTGGAGTTTTAAGTTTAGTGAAGATGGTGAGTGGCAACATGGTAGAACAATATTTCCATACTATGGAACTAACAACCCTACTAAGATACAAGAACAAATTGATAAACCATTTTGGATTCGTAAAGAACCACGTAAACATAGATACGTTTACATTCTAGCGAAGGGTGGTGAAAGAAGGAAGTTACTTAAAAGTTTAAAACATCCTATCTTAGAATATCCAAAAAGTGAAAACGAAATAGAATTAGAAATTAGAAAATTAGAACCAATTGAAAGAAGAGGGTAAACATTATTGTGATTCCACTAAAGTTAGTGTAGCACCAATAGCTAAATCAATAGCAAAGGATATAATCGTTAAGAAACATTATACCCACGCATGGACATCTTGCCGATACGCATTAGGTGTATATTATCAAACTGATGAAGTTGATATGTTTGGTAATTCTCAGAAACTAATTGGTGTAGCAATCTACGGATTCCCAGTCGGAGCAAAAGCACCCACATCTGTATGTGAAGGATTAACAAAAGATAATATATTAGAATTAACTCGTTTATACTTAGATGATGGGTATGGTTCTAATATCGAAAGTTGTGCATTGGGAAAAACATTCCAATGGATTAAAGATAACGATAAAAACATCAAAGTACTATTATCATATGCTGATAACGGACAAGGACACGTTGGTGGTATTTACAAAGCAACTAATTGGATATATCAGGGGTTATCAACTGATATAGCACTTATGCCTAATTGGGGTATCTCACTATCTAAAGACCCATATGATTGGATTCATAGTAGAACTGTTTATAATCTATGGGGTAGTGGTAACTTAGAACATCTTCGTAGAGAGATTGGTAAAGAAGGACATACTGAGTTTTGGAGAAGAGAAGAACCACCAAAACATCGATACATCCAAATCATAGCTAGTAGTAAAAAAGAAAAGAAGGATTTACATAAAAGGTTAAAGCATGAAACTAAACCTTATCCTAAAACGGCATCTGATTACAATACAGATATCATACATCATACAACATATGCGCCTGAAGAATCTAATGAAATAAATTTTTGGTAATGTTCACAATAGATACAGAATTTTATACAAACGTAACTGAGTGGGTTGATAAAAACCCAACAGAGAAATATTTTATATTATCAACACAACAAACAAACACTAATATTTTAGAATTTTGTTCTGCTGTTTTAGATAAGAATAAGATTCCTGTAATAATAACAAATGTAGGTAGTAAGAATACATACTATCCACCTAGTTTAAAACAAGCGGTGAATCTATCAGATGATGTGTTAGTATATGAATCTTCAAAAATGGCTATGAATATAGTTTTATCAGCTAGAGCTCAATTTTTTGTAAATTTAAAAGGGGGAGTTATATGGACACAATAGTAGTTTACATAGAAAATGAGAATGAACATATAGATTTTATACATTCATTAAATTTGTTAAAAATACCACATCATAGATTATTTGAAGGTGGTGAATGGAAGAGTTTATTTCATAAATTAGAAATATACTTAGAAGGTCTTAAAGAAATAGATAATGAATGGGTGATACTATCAGATTCTCGTGATGTGTTATTTTACAAAGATATTGAAACAATAAATAATACATACATCGAACACTATTCAGATTATGATGTTGTAGTTCAAGCTGAAGATACTGTTCATGGTTGTATAGGATTCCAACCTTATTATAAAAAAGGAATGCGTAGGTTTGAATTTGGAGATAGTGATTTTAAATATGTATGTTCAGGTTTAATAATGGGTAAACGTTTGGTTTTGATTGAATTCTTAAATGAGTTATTACAAAAGTTACCTTCTCCTTGGACTGAAATGGGTGTAGACCAGCCAGCTGTAGCTTGGGGTATGGTTAATTTATCATATAAAATAGGTTTAGATTCAGAACGTAGATTATTTCAACAAATGGCACAGAATGGGTATATAGATGGTAAGAGGGCATCCATTGGTACGAATTATAATTTACACTTCAATAAGAATTTTATAAAGAATACAAAAACAAATACAGAACCTTGTGTATTTCATGGTGCAGGTAACGCATTCTTATCACAGGTTTGGAAAATAATAAATAAAAAATACTAAAACATTTGGTAAATCCAATAAAAAGTTGTATATTAGTAAAATAAATGAATGTATCTTAATGAGTTTTTGGGAAAGTGAAATAGATTATAAAAATGCTAGAAAAGTGTTGGTGATACCAAATATCACCAATGCTTCTAACATCGAAAAAGATTCTTTTGTAGATGTATTATACAATCATATCAAAGGATTGGATACCTATGGAGATTATTTTTGGAATATCATATTACCAAAACCTGTTAGGAAGTTAAATTTAGAAAATGTTAAACAACACATAGCTCCTTTTAGCGGGGATATGATGAATCAGAGAGCATTTCCACCATTGGATTTAATTAAAATAATGAAGAATGTAGATTATGATGTTGTATATTCACATTTACCAGATTGGGTACAAAGTGGTAGGTATAAGAATTCCATAGATACAGATATTATTGGTTACTGTCATTGGTGGGAAATGAAATCAGCTAATGGTGTTGACCGTAGACCAGGTAAAGCTAAATGGTTGTGGTTACCTATTGAATTATTAGGTGTATCACAAATGGAGACTTGTTACCTTAATACACAAGACCAAAAGAATAGAGTATTAAAAGAGGCAGGTGAAATATTTAACAAAGAGTTCGTTCAGAAGTTAGATGGTATTCTGAAAGTATGGAATTTAGGAGTAGAAGAATCTAAGATTATATCAGAACCAAGTTCAAGTAAAGAAAAACTGATAGTATTTAATCATAGAGCAGCTGCTTATAAAGGATATCCAAAGTTTATTGAACTTATGGAAGAGTATAGAACCAAAAGACAAGACTTTAAAGTATGGATTCCCCAACTGAATGGAACTCCACCACATAGTTGGATTGATAATACTAAAGTACCAAAACATGATTACTATAAAAGATTACAAGATTGTATGGTTGGTATCCAAATACGACAATCAAACTATGGTTGGAGTGTAAGTGGTACAGATTGTATGATGAATGGAACACCAATGATTTGGCAAGATTCCGAATGTTACAGAGAGATTGACCCTAATGGTTTATTTTGGAATAAGAAAGTACAATTTTTTGATATCTTAGATAAAATATTAGATGATGATGAACATAGAAAAACATTAGAACTTAATGCATTAGATAGAGCTAGAGAACTTTCAAAAAATGAGAGTAAAATGCTTGGAGAATTGCATAAAAAGTTGTATATTAACACAAAACATAATTAATGTATCAAAACGTATATTACGAAAAAGAAGGTGGTATCATCCATTGTTGGGATGATAGAAAAGGGTATTTCACATCCAAATACAGAAATTACGCATATGTAAGAGATGGTAATGGTTCATTTGAATCAATTAATGGTGAGCGTTTAAAGAAGATTACATTTTGGAATAAAGAAGATAATCTTGAACTCTATGAATCTGATGTGAATGAAATGACTCGTTTCCTAATTGATAATTACGGAGATTCGGATGATGTATCAGATGGACATGTTGTTCTTACATTTGATATTGAGGTTGAAATGAATAGTGGATTACCTGATACAGATAAAGCTGAGAACGCTATGACCTCTGTGGCATTTCATGACTCGGCAACTAATGATTATTATGCGTATGTTCTTAGTGATGGGGAAGAGATAAATAAAACTATCAAAGGAGCTAAGGTTCGTTCATTTAGAACTGAAGAGGATATGTTAATTGCATTTGTAAATGCTTGGGAAGAGATTCGCCCGACTATTATAACTGGTTGGAATATTGATTTCTTTGATGTTACATATCTTTATAATAGATTGAAAAGAGTATTAGGTACTAAACAAGCAAATAGATTATCACCAATCGGTAAAGTTCATTGGAACAAATATCGTAAGAGATATCTAATAGCTGGGGTATCTGCATTGGATTATATAGCACTATATAAGAACTTCACATTTACAGACCAACCGAACTTTCGTTTGGATACTATAGCTAAAAAAGAATTAGGTAGAGGTAAGATTGAGTATGAAGGAAACTTAGACCAATTATTCAGAGATGATATAGAAAAGTTTGTAGAGTATAATTTAGTTGATGTAGAGTTGGTAGTTGATATGGATAAGAAACTACAATTTTTAGAATTGTCTAGGCAAATATGTCATGCAGGTCACGTATTCTATGAAGATTTCTTATTTTCATCAAAGTATTTAGAAGGAGCAATACTTACATTCCTTAGAAGGAGTGGTAGGGTAGCTCCCAATAAACCTAAACGTATGCACAAAAATGATGATGGTTCTGATGGTGAATCTAAATTTGTAGGAGCATATGTGAAACAACCGAAGCCAGGTCTTTACAAATGGGTTTATGATTTGGATTTAACATCACTATACCCATCAATCATTATGAGTATCAATATATCACCTGAAACTAAGATTGGTAAGGTAGAAGGATACACAGCAGAATCACATATGAAATCACAAATTGATTCTTATGTAATTGAAGATGATAACGGAAAACGATATCCACCAATGGATAAGGCTAAGTTTGAAGATTTCACTAAGAAGATGGATTTATCAATAGCATCAAATGGTGTATTATATACGCAAGATAAAGTTGGTGTAATTCCTGAAATTCTTAATGTATGGTTTGATAAGAGGGTAGAGTACAAAGACCAAATGAAAAAGTTTGGTAAAGCTGGTAATGATGAAAAGTATAAATTCTATGCTCAAAGGCAGTTAGTACAAAAGATTCTTTTGAATTCCCTTTATGGAGTATTGGGATTACCATCATTCAGATTCTATGATGTTGATAACGCAACTGCAGTTACACTTACAGGTCAGACTGTTATTAAAACAACTGAGATGATTGCTAATCAATACTATAGTAAAAACATTGGTGAAACTAAAGATTACAACATATATGTTGATACTGATTCTGTATTCTATGAAGCAGCCCCTTTGGTAAAAGCTAGGAATCCTAATATTGATGTAACATCTGATAAAGAAATGATTCCAGCTATTCTATCAGTTGCTAAAGAGGTTGAGGACCATATCAATAAAGTATATGATTCAATGGCATTAAAAATGTTTAATATCAGTTCACATAGATTTGATATTAAGCAGGAAACTATCGCTAAAGGTGGGTTTTGGGTATCAAAGAAACGTTACGCTCAATGGATTATCAACGATAATACTGTAGATTGTGATAAGTTAGATGTAAAAGGGTTGGATGTAAAACGTTCATCATTCCCAACTTACTTCAAAGAAGTGATGAGTACTGTATTGATGGATATCCTAAAGGATGAGAACAAAGATAAGATTGATAAGTATATCTTAGATAAGAGAGAACAAATGAAAACTACAAACTTCATTGATATCGCTAAGAACTCATCAGTAAAACATATGAGTAAGTACACATTTAAGAATCAAGCATTGGGAGAGTTTATGAAAGGAACACCAGCGCATGTTAAAGCAGCACTTACTTACAATCAACTATTAAAATATTTCAAAGCAGCTTACAAATATGAACCAATGAAAGATGGTGATAAGATTAAGTGGGTATATTTGAAACCTAATCCATTAGGATTAGACTCCGTTGGGTTGACGGGATATAACGACCCAAAACAAATTTTGGATTTGGTAGAACAACATATAGATTATGAACTAATTTGGAAAAAAGAGTTAGAAAATAAGTTAGATGATTTCTACGAAGCTATGGCTTGGGAAAAACCAAATCCGAATTTAGCATTGGCATCACAATTTTTTGGATTTTAATTAGGATAATTCAAAAAGTTTTTGTATATTTGTATAACAATAATTAATAATAAGTAAAATTTATGAAGAAAGCAAGTCTTGAACAGTTCATTAACCGATATAATCTCGGTGGTGAAGTAGAATCGGTGAAGATAACATCATCTGATTCAGAAATGAAGGTAAGTTTTATCTCAGATGATAAAACATTACTTGGGGAAGTAACTTCGAAAGAAGGAGAATTTCCAAATGGTGAGTTTGGTGTTTATACAACATCACAACTCAAAGCACTATTGGGTGTATTATCACCAACAATGGATGTTAACTCAACAGAATCTTATATTAAGTTTTCTGATAAGGGAACATCGGTAAACTATATGTTAGCAGATTTATCTGTTATTCCTGTAGTGCCAGATTTAAAAGCAGTTCCACCGATGAATGTACAAATCACATTAGATGATGATTTTACATCTAAGTTCATCAAATCAAAAGGAGCACTTAGTGAATCTGATACTTTTACGTTTGAATGTAAGGGTGGAAATGGGGAGATTATCTTAGGGTACTCATCAATCAACACAAACAGAATTTCTATGAAAGTAGAATGTAAATGTGATGGAGATGTATCACCTATATCATTCTCAGCTAAATATTTGAAAGAAATTTTGAATGCTAACAGAGGTTCTAAATCAGCTAACCTACAGATTTCATCGCAGGGATTGGCAAACATTGAATTTGAGAAAGATAATTTAACATCTAAGTATTACTTAGTAGAGATAAAGTAAGTATATGAATTTTTGGGATACAGAGCCGGCTAAACCAGTATTTGATTACGATACTCAGAGAAAAGAATTAATCGAAAATATGGATTACCTTGCATCAATGACTGTTGAAGAACAAACACTTTACAAAAAGTGGGTTGAGTTGCAAGAACCTAATATGATTAGAGATAAATCTTTGATTTCTGAATTGTATGATACACAATGGATGCCGAAGGATATTAATAATTTGGAACAAACTATCAAAGAAATTGAAGAGTTAGAACCTTATGTTGAAATCTTAGATGACCCCAAAGAATCTACTAAGTGGACTTATGTTAGAAAGATGATTCACACTATGGGTTTTACTGCTAATCCTGGTCGTAACGTTAAGATTAATGTTAAGGATAGGAAAAGTGGTAAACTCTTAGGACAGATTTCATTGGCATCCGATGTAACATCAATGGCAGTTAGAGATAACTACATTGGGTGGAGTAAGGATAATAAGTTTAAAGATGGAAAACTGAATCATACTACAATAGCATCTACAATTGTATGTACTCAACCATTAGGATATAATTTTTTAGGTGGGAAGTTGGTTGCTATGATGACTACTGTTCCTGAAGTTAGAAACCTTTGGAAAGAAAAGTATGGACAAACTCTAATCGCAGTTGGTACAACATCGTTATATGGGATACATTCTCAGTACAATGGTATTCCACATTTCAAAACACTCGGAGAATCCGCTGGTAAAATATCTTTGAAACCTGATGATAAGTTCTATGAACCTTGGCATCAATGGATTAAAGAAAACAGAGCAGAGTGGTACGAAACTGCGATTACGAATGAAAGAATCCGTAATGGTAAGAGTATGGGTGTAGCAAGTGGGCCTGTGAGTGGTATCAAACAAAAGATTCTTGGACAGATATTCAAAGAATGTGGTATCAAACAATCAGAGTATCATCATGGTTTTAAAAGAGGTGTATATCTCGCTATGATGTATGAGAATGGACCTGAGTATCTTCGTAAGGAGATTGAAGAGGATGAGTTGGTAATGAAGAAGAAGTTTACTGAAGGTGTTGATTATATTAATCGATGGTGGAAGAAGAAAGCTATCAAACGATATACCAAACTCCATTCAGAGGGTAGATTAAAACCAGAGCACTTATTTTACATTGATGCTATTGGTATGAATTGGGAACAAATGAAAGCTAAATATTTAAAAGAAGTCGGAAGATAATGAATAATACAGAAAATACATTGTGGGTTGAGAAGTACAGACCCGATACATTAGAAGGGTATGTTGGTAATGAACATATCTTACAAAAAGTAAAAATCTATATAGAGAATGAGGATGTACCTCATCTACTCTTATATGGACAAGCTGGTACGGGTAAAACCACATTAGCTAAAATCATTACAAACCAAATTGATTGTGATGTTATGTACATTAACGCATCTGATGAAAACTCAGTAGATGCAGTTAGGGATAAGATTAGAGGGTTCGCATCTTCTATGGGATTCCGTAAGTGGAAAGTGGTTATATTAGATGAATCTGATTACTTAACACCAAATGCACAGGCAGCACTTCGTAATCTGATGGAAACATTCTCAAAAACTACTAGGTTTATTTTGACTTGTAACTATGTAGAGAAAGTGATTGACCCAATTCAGAGTAGATGTCAAACATTTGGAATTACACCACCATCTAAGAAAGAGGTGGCTATGAGATTAAAGGATATCTTAGATGCTGAAGAAGTTAAATACGAAATGAGTGATTTAGCAATCTTAGTAAATAGTGGATATCCTGATATTCGTAGAGTTCTAAATGCAGGACAACGACAAGTTATTAAAGGTGAATTAATGATTGATAAAGCATCAACGATTCAAGCAAACTATATGGATGAAGTACTAACACTACTTAAATCAAATGGGGGTGTAAAGGATATCTTTACATCTGTTAGGAAAGTGATAGCTGATTCAAAGGTTAAAGATTTTACACCATTTTACAGATTTATGTATGATAATGTAGATGATTACGCAAATGGTAAAGTGGGTAATACCATACTGAAGATTGCAGATGGACAGTATAAAGATGCATCTGTAGTAGATAAAGAGATTAATATTATGGCGATGATGCTAGAAATAATAATCGATATAAAACAATAATTAATTTAAAAAAAAGGAAAACGTTATGGCAACATCACAACAACTATTCGAACAGATAAAAGATTTATTTGTAGAATTTGAAACAGAACACAATGGTACAACTAAAGCATCTAAAGGTAGAGCTAGAAAAGCTATTGGAGAAGTAAAAAAGTTAGTAACAGATTACAGAAAAGTTTCTGTAGAAGAGAATAAGTAAGATATGGGAAAAGGTAAAGGAAAAGTAATCGGTATGGGTGGTTCTAAGCAAGGACCACCACAAGCCCAAATGAAGTTAGACCCCACAAAGTTACCAACGGTACATTGTGAGAATTGTGATTCTATATTTTGGGAAGAAGTAACAATGTTTAAAGAAGTGCCAGCGGTACAATCACCAAACGGACAGAAATCAATGTTACCTATTCCTGTAGTTAGATGTGCAGAGTGTGGGCATGTATCGGAGAAGTTTTTACCTAAAGAATTATTACCTTAATGGCTAAGAAATCAGAAAATACTGTGAAAGCTAAAACTATCTTTCAACATCTGAGTGGTATAAAGGAGAAGAAAGAATCTTGGGCATCTCTATCGGATATGGACAAGAAATCTTTCTCACCTTTTATCATCAATAGGTGGTTGAGTATGAATATGGGGTTGTTACCAATTGTAAATATATTACAAAAGTACACAATCGGATTCTTATCAGCTAGAGATGTTTATAAAGTATATTTAGATTTCCTACCAAAACAAAAAACGTTTGATAAATACATAAAGGGTAGTAAATCGAGTAAGTATAACAAAGATGTATTGGAGTATCTATCAAAGTGGTATGGTGTATCTCAAAGAGAGGTAACTGATTATTTAGAGATATTATCTAAAGATGATGTTATCAACATACTAACTAAGTACGGATTAACAGATAAAGAAGCTAAAAAATTATTAAAATAATATGGGAATACAATTAAAAATACCATTTGATAATGTATCATACAATTCAAACGATGAGTTTGGATATTGGAACTACAGAATTATTAAAAGAGAAAACCCTTCAGGTGAAGTAACATATGGTATATATGAAGTTCACTATGATATGGAAGGTAGTTTAAAAGGACATACTGAGAATCCAATAAGTATTATTGGTGAAAGTATTGAAGATTTAAAATTTGATATAGAAAACCTTAAACAATCCTTAAATAAGGATATACTAACATACCAAAATTAAAATATGGCAGAAATACTAAAAGAAGCAAGAACAAAAGTAGTTCATAGGGGTGAACGAACTATTAAAGAAAATAAAGAAGAAACAGCAATTCAATATTGTGAGAGATTATACCCACAGACTTGTGATGAGTTTAAAGTAATTTTAGATGAGATGTATGAAACGTTTTGTAAGAAACAACGTAACTATGGGCCAGGTAACATCTCAGTTGGAACTACATTAGAAACAAAAGATGATATAAAATTATCATTAAACGGGTTGTGGTTTAGAATGAATGATAAAATTCAAAGATTAAAACAATTAGTTGTATTAGGACAGCCCGATGAGGTTGGTGAAAACATTCAAGATACTTACGAAGATTTGAGTGTATATGGTGTAATAGCACAATTAGTTCAGAGAGGTAAGTGGTCGAAGTAATTGTTAATAACTTAACAATAATTTAACATTAAAATTTGGTAAATACAGGAATTATTCGTATATTAGTACTGTAATAAATAGATATAACTATATGAAAGAATCAAAGATAAGTAACGTATTTACATTTGGGGTTAAAGAACCCCAACCCGATGATGTTAAGGTATCATATTCCCAATATACAATGTATGCCAACTGTCCACATCAATGGAAGTTGAATTATATGGATGGTAATCGTTCATTCGACCCATCAATACATTTAGTATTTGGTACTGCTATGCACGAAACCTTACAAAGTTGGTTAGATACATTGTACAACAACTCTATTGATGAGGCTGCTGAAATGGATTTAGGTACTATTTTGTACCAACAGATGTTAGCTGAATACAAAAAGATGAGAGAACAGACTGGAGTAGAATTCAGTAATGCATCTCAGATGGAAGAGTTCTTAGAAGATGGTATAGCTATACTTAATGAGGTTACTAAAAACAGAATTGATTACTTCAATACTCGTCATATGAATTTGGTGGCTATTGAATTACCAATATACTCCAAAGCATTAGATTCTCACAATGTGTATATGAGAGGATTCTTAGATTTAGTATTCGAAGATACATACGAAAACAAACTACAGATTTGGGATATCAAAACATCTACCAATGGTTGGAACAAATGGATGAAAGCTGATAAAACCAAAACAGCACAATTGGTATTATATAAGAAGTTCTTATCAGAACAATTCGGATACCCATTGGATAGAATCAGTACAAAATATTTTATTGTAAAACGTAGGTTGATGGAAGGTATGATGTTCGCTCAGAAGAGAGTACAAACCTTCGAACCTGCTAGTGGTAAACCTACCTTAAATAAGATTACTAAGAGTTTCGAAGATTTCGTTAGAAACTCATTCAATGAAGATGGTTCATACAGAACCGAATCAGAGTATCCTGCTATGGCTGGTAAGAACAATAAGAATTGTAAGTGGTGTCCATTCAAAAATGATTTTGATAGTTGTCCCAAAGAAAATAGACATAAAGTATGAGAAAGTTAATGTTAATGATACCTATCCTAATTGGGATGGGTAACTCAACGGATTCAGCACAGAATCACGTAGAATATACTCTTGAAAAAGAGGTAGAAGAATTTAATAAAATAGTTGAAGAAGAAAAGTTTGTAGTACCAACATATACCTTAAATGTTGAACCATTGATTCAAGCGATGATTATGGTTGAAAGTGAAGGCAATGATTCTGCGTACGCAAAAAAAGAAGAAGCAGCTGGGTGTTTACAGATAAGACCAATTATGGTTAGAGAAGTGAATCGTATATTAGGTATTCAGAAATCTGAATTAGAATATACATTAGAAGATAGATGGAGTCGTGAAAAATCAATAGAGATGTTTCACATTGTAAATAATCATCATAATAAAAATAGTACATATGAAGAAATCGCAAGAGCTTGGAATGGTGGTCCGAACTGGTTTAAGAAAAGTCTTACAAAAAGATATTGGAAACGGGTACAAAAGCAACTTAAAAAACAACAAAAAGATGAACGTAGCAATACTGAGCTCGCCGAAGTATGAGAATGTTAGAAAATTAAGAGAATTTCTTTTTACCATTAAGGAGAAGTTAGGAACAGATGTTAATATTATAACTAGAGGTAATAAAGATGGTGGTGAAAAGTATATAAGAAAATACGCAATAGAATTTGGATTTAGGTACACAGAATATAATCCAGCTAATACTGTTAGAAACCTATATAGTGGAATGAATGATGATTATTATTCAAAACCATTTCACCCAACCCAAACCTTACATCAATATGATTGTGTTGTTAAACACGCAGATAAAGTATTTTACTTTGGTGGTATAAAACCATCGGAACAAAAACACTTTGAAAAATTGTTATTAAGATTTAACAAAAAAGTAAATTATATAAATTAATTATTATATTTATAATTAAAGAGAAAATTAGTTATGGCAGATAAAAAGAAAAAACCTCTGATACTTTTACTATCAGATGATATGAGATTACATAGTGGTATAGCCACAATGTCAAAGGAGTTTGTACTTCATACATCTCACAAATACGATTGGATTCAAGTAGGTGCAGCTGTAAAACATCCTGATAAAGGTAAGTTTTTTGATGTATCTGATTCTGTGAATAAAGAAGCTGGTATTGATAATGCTAGTGTTAAAATTATACCTTCTGATGGTTATGGTAACCAACAATTAATCAGAAATTTAATGATTAGTGAAGATATAGATGCAATCCTACACTTTACAGACCCACGTTTTTGGGATTGGTTATATGCTATGGAAGATGAAATCCGTAGACACGTTCCTATTATGTATTATAACATTTGGGATGATTTACCAGACCCACAATGGAACGCTCCATTTTATGGAAGTTGTGATTTGTTGATGGGAATATCAAAACAAACTTATGGTATCAATAAAAGAGTGATGGATAAGTTTAAAATGCCAATGAAAGACTGGCAAATTCAGTATGTACCACATGGTGTTTCATCTGCATTCAAACCTATACAATCAGATGAATATTCTAAAGTAGAAGAAATGAAATCTAATTTAGGATTGGATGGTAAAGAATTTGTATTATTTTATAACAATAGAAACATTCGTAGAAAGAATCCTGGTGATGTTATAATGGCTTATAAAACATTTTGTGATACACTAACAAAGGAAGAAGCTGATAAAGTATCATTATTAATGCATACAACTCCTGTTGACCAAAATGGTACTGATTTGTATGAAGTAGTAAAAAACATTTGTCCTGATTATGATGTTTTGTTTACTGAGAAACAATTCAGTACAGATGAATTAAACCTTATATATAATGTAGTGGATGTTACAATCAATATGGCATCTAATGAAGGGTTTGGATTAACTACTTGTGAATCTGTAAATGCAGGAACACCAATTATTATTAACGTTACAGGTGGTTTGCAAGACCAATGTGGTTTCACTGTTGATGGCAAATACATTACATCCGAACAATATGTTGAGTTGGGTTCATTACACAATAGAAAAGATTTACCACCAAATTTAAGTTGGGGTAGTTGGGTAAACCCAATATGGCCAACTAATCGTTCATTACAAGGTTCACCAATGACACCATATATTTTTGATGACAGATGTTCCTTCGAAGATGCAGCAAAAGCAATTAGACAATGGTATGATACACTACCAGATAGAAGAGTTGAATGTGGATTGGAAGGTTCAGAGTGGATGAAGGGTAATGAAAGTAATATGAGTGCACCTAATATGGGTAAGAGATTCATAGAATGTATAGATAATTGTTTCAAAAATTGGAAACCAAAAAATGAGTTAGTATTATGGAAGATATAAAAAAGTTTTGTGTAGTTAGTTGCCCGATATCCACTAGAAGTGGGTATGGTGCTAGAAGTAGAGATTTTGTTAGAGCATTAATTGATGCTAGACCTCAATGGGATATTCAGATATTATCTCAAAGATGGGGTAGTACTCCTATGGATGCATTGAGTCCTGGTGAGGATGATGATTTATTAAGTAGAGTTATTACAGAAAAAACAGATAAAAAACCAAATGTA
>Ga0209532_1001816_pt1 | contig 15928 bp, 11 predicted proteins | sample COG_02_FD_184746 | JGI IMG/M metagenome (GOLD analysis project Ga0209532, IMG submission 184746) | Pelagic Microbial community sample from North Sea - COGITO 998_met_02 (SPAdes) (version 2) | ecosystem: Environmental > Aquatic > Marine > Neritic zone/Coastal water | place: Helgoland, sampling... | reverse complement strand
CGGAGGCCAAGGCTATGTTGGCGAAATTCGGTCTACGCGTTCCGAAATCGGAGCGTGTATTATCTGCCAAATTGGCGCAAGGCGCCGCCATGGATATCGGATTTCCAGCTGTTCTAAAGGGTGAAGACGTTGCGCATAAAACCGAGGCCGGTGCAGTTGTTTTGAACCTATGTGATGGTGCCGCGGTTTTGGCTGCGGCAAATGCGATGCCCTGTGATACCTTCTTGGTCGAGGAAATGGTGACAGGTCAGTTGGTTGAGGTGTTGGTTGGTGTCGTTTTGGATCCAGCGCATGGTTATGTTTTAACAATTGCGGCAGGTGGGCAATTGACGGAGATTTTGGATGATAAGGTTTCTCTGTTGGTGCCGGCCAGTGAAAGCGCGGTCGTTACGGCATTGGAATCATTGAAAATATGGCCGTTGCTGAATGGATACCGCGGCGCTGATGCAGTTGATTTAAAATCATTATTACATGCAATTGATGCAATTCAGAAGTTTACCATCGCACATCAAGGTGCGATTTCGGAGGTCGAGGTTAATCCTTTGATCTGTACAAAAAATGACGCGATTGCGGCAGATGCCCTGATCAAAATAGGAGAATTACAATGACCGATAGCCCCATTAAGACCCATGTTGATGGACATGTTTTAGAAGTCACGCTGGATCGCCCAAAAGCCAACGCAATTGATCTGGCGACAAGCCGCATTATGGGCGATGTGTTCGCCGATTTTCGCGATGATGAAAGCCTGCGCGTGGCCATAATAACAGGAGCCGGAAGTAAGTTTTTCTGCCCTGGTTGGGATCTGAAGGCGGCCGCTGATGGGGATGCGGTTGATGGCGATTATGGCGTTGGTGGATTTGGCGGTTTGCAGGAGCTGAAGGGGCTGAATAAGCCTGTGATTGCGGCTGTGAATGGGATTTGCTGTGGGGGTGGTTTGGAGTTGGCATTGTCGGCTGATATTATCCTTGCGGCGGATCATGCGTCGTTTGCGTTGCCTGAAATCAATTCAGGCACGGTTGCGGATGCGGCATCGATTAAATTACCCAAACGTATCCCGTATCACATTGCCATGGAAATGCTGTTTACGGGGCGTTGGTTGGACGCCGAAGAAGCGGCGCGTTGGGGGATGATCAATCACATTTATCAGGGAGATGCCTTAATGGATGAGGCGCGTAAATTGGCCAAAGTTTTAGCATCTGGCCCGCCATTGGTTTATGCGGCGATCAAGGAAGTTGTGCGTGAGGCCGAAGATATGAAGTTCCAAGATGCGTTGGATCAAATCACGTCGAGCACGTTCCCAACGGTCAAGACATTGTACACATCAGAGGACCAATTGGAGGGTGCCAAGGCATTCGCAGAGAAGCGCGATCCGGTGTGGAAAGGCCGATAGAACTTTGGCGTTAAGGCGCCGGTATTTGCACCGACGCAGGTTTGTTGTTTTGGATCGCTGCCGATTAAACTCGTTTGCGTAGTTCGTATTTTTGAATTTTGCCTGTGGCGGTTTTAGGGAGCTCGCCGAAGATCACGCGCTTGGGGCGCTTGAAACCTGCAAGGTGTTCACGACAGAAGGTTATGATTTCAGCCTCGGTTACTTGTGCGCCGTCTTTGAGTTCGATGAAGGCGCATGGGACTTCGCCCCATTTTTCATCCTTCATCGCGACCACAGCAGCCAGTAACACGGCAGGGTGGCGGTGGAGCGTTGATTCAACCTCGACAGACGAAATATTTTCACCGCCTGAGATGATGATATCTTTGAGGCGGTCCTTTACTTCGACATAGCCGTTGGGGTGCATGACGGCGAGGTCTTCGGTATGGAACCAACCGTCTTTGAGTGCGGTGGCAGTGGCGCTTGGGTTTTTCAGATAGCCTTTCATCACCGTGTTGCCGCGGATCAATATTTCGCCGATTGTTTCGCCATCGGCAGGGACATCCATGCCGTCTGCGACAACGCGCAGTGCGTCGGTTTGCACCATGCCTGCGCCTTGGCGTGCTTTGATTTGCGAGCGCGCCGATGTGTCCAGTTCATCCCAGTCGGAATTCCATGTGCACATGATTGTGTGGCCGTATGTTTCGGTGAGGCCGTAGACTTGGGTGACGTCAAAGCCGAGTTTTTCGATACCTTCGAGAACGGCGGCGGGTGGTGGTGCGCCTGCGGTCATGACGTTGACGGTGTAGTCAAATGGTTTGCGGTCTGTTTCGGGGGCGTTCAAGATCATGCCAAGCACGATGGGCGCCCCGCCAAAGTGGGTGATCTGATGTTGGTCTATTGCGTCGTAAACAATCGCGGGTGTGATCGCGCGGGTGCAGATGATGGTGCCTGCAAGGGCGGCCATGGCCCAGCCGTGGCACCAACCGTTGCAGTGAAACATTGGCACGGTGTACAGATATTTTGGATGGCGCGGCAGGCCCCAATCAGCGATGGTTCCCATCGCCATTAGATATGCGCCACGGTGGTGGTAAACCACGCCTTTGGGGCGGCCTGTTGAGCCTGATGTGTAGTTCAACGCGATGGCGTCCCATTCATCCGTTGGCATGTCCCAGTGCGCGTCTGCATCGCCTGATGCGATGAAATCGGCGTAATCAATGGTGCCAATACGGTTGGGGTTTGGATTATCTTGAAGGTCGGCGATGTCGATAATTAGGATGTCGCGACCTTGGATTGCTTGGGCGGCTTGGGGGGCCAATTCACCGTCAACGATGAAGGCTTTTGCTTCGCCGTGATCTAGGATGTAGCTGATTGTATCTGCGTCAAGGCGCGTGTTAATTGTGTTTAAAACCGCGCCTGACATTGGGATGCCAAAATGGGCTTCGACCATTTCAGGTGTGTTTGCCGACAGCACCGCAACTGTATCACCCCGCCCGATATTGTGGGCATTTAATGCCGATGCCAACTGGGTCGCACGTGCATAGAGTTGTGACCAGCTGTAGCGGCGTTCGCCGTATATGACCGCGTCGCGATCGGGGAACATCAGGGCCGTGCGTTTTATAAACGACAATGGCGACAGGGCCGTGTGGTTGGCAGGTGTCTTTTCGAAACCGTCGTAGATGCTCATGGTGATCCCCTAGTTGCGAATAGCCGTGCCAGTGTCCAGAAGACTGGTGATACGTGCACGGGTTTGTGGTGTTTTAGCCAAATGCAAGAAGGCGCGGCGTTCGCGATCATACATGTCTTGTTCAGACACGATCAAGGGTTCGTCCCCTGCCCCATTGACCACGATTTCAGCGACCTGCATGGCGACGGTTTTATCGTGCGGGTGGAACAGACCATCATCGATGCCTTTTTGCATGAAATTCGCCATTTTGGTCAAAATCGCGCGGCCAGGCAATGTGAATGTGGGTGGTGTGGGCGCAGTATAATCGCCCTGCATAATGGCCATTTCAGTGGTTGCCGCATGCAGGAGTTTGTCGCGATTTAAGATTTCGATATCGCGATCTTTTAGGTAGTATTGCATGCGTGCTGACAAGTCTGGGCTGGTGCCTATTTGACCATAGCCGATTTGCATCCATGTGTTCCATGCCGCCTTGTCCCAATCATTGGTGGCGTTAAACCAGCGTGACAGGGTTTCTTTTACCCCACCTCCGCCCGGGACAACACCGACGCCTGTTTCCACGAGGCCGAACACGGTATTTGTGTGGGCGATGACTTTGTCGCAATGCGCCAACACTTCGAAACCGCCGCCGATGGACAGGCCTGATGGCGCGCCAATCACGGGGACTGGTGTGTATTTCAGTGCTTTGACGGCTTGTTGGAAATCGTTCAGGAAACTGTCCATTGCGTCCCAATCGCCCGCCTCTATGAATGCGCGAAAACGGTTTAGATCAACACCAGCAGAGAAGTGCTGGGCGTCGTTGTGGACGATGATGCCTTTGCCATGATCCTTGGCCGCCGCCAATACGATTTCCATTGATGCGCCTGTCAGGGCGTTTGCTTTGGAATGGAATTCGATCAAGCGTAGATCGTCGTCCAGCGCATAAAGGCTGGCTGCGTCGTTGGTGGCGATGGGTGTCATTGTGCGTTTGGACATGTGGAAACGTTGGGTGTTTTCCGGCAGAACCACCGGTGCATATTTGGCGGTGGGATCGAAAGTCAGCACGTTCAATGTTCCACTTTGGGCCGCGTAGAATGGGCCTGTGGAGATTGATTGTGTAATGGACATTGGGATATCCAAGCCTGCCTCGGCAATCAGATCGGCGACTGTGGCTGCGCCCAGCGCGTCAATCAATTCAAACGGACCACGCACCCAATTAAAGCCAAGTTTCATGGCGTCGTCGATGTCTTGGGGGCTGTGTGTGACAGTGGGGATGAGATCAGCGGCATAGGCCAGAACGCGGGCCAAAAAGCGACGGCAGAACGTGGCGTGTGGATCGGTACCATCGATCATTATGGTTAGAGTTTCTCCGCCAACAGCCTGTGCATTTGCGGCGGCAACTGCGCTGTCTGGTAAGGTAGAGATGCGTGGGCGGGTTTGGCCGGTTGTTAAATCCACTGCCAATTCGGTTTCGCCGTCAACACGGTAAAAACCACCCTTACCTTTGTCACCAGTATAGCCGTTTGCAACCATATCGCGGATCAGGGGCATGACCGGGTTATTGGATGTACCGATGGCGTGGAACAGATCGTTGGAAGGTAGGATATCGCCAAGGGTGTCGACCACATCGGACATCAGATCGACGCCGATGAGATCGTACAGGCCAAACACACCCGTTTTTGGAATGCCCATGGGGCGCCCCATGAGGGCATCAGCCTCTTCAACCGTTAGGTTGTTTTTGGCGGCTTCGTCCATGCCGACCTGAAGCGCGAAAACGCCGACGCGATTGCCAAGGAAACCGGGGGTATCGTTGCAGCGCACCACGCCTTTGCCCATGACCGTGTCGTTGTAATCGGCCAAGCGATCCATGATTGTTTCGTCAGTGTCAGTGCCGCGCACCAATTCAAGCAAACGCATATAGCGTACAGGATTGAAGTAGTGGGTGATGGCAAAACGTTTGCGAAAGTCCACTGGCATGTCTTCGACCAGCAGGGAAATTGGGATCGTGGATGTATTTGATGTCACCACGCAATCGGCGCTGATTGTTTCGTTCAGACGGTTATAGAGGTCCTTTTTGATGTCCAAACGTTCGACGATTGCTTCGACGATCCAATCGCATTCGGCGAGCAGTTCAAAATCATCACGAATGTTGCCCACTTGAATTAAATCGATGCGGGATTTGTGCACCAACGCAGGAGGATCAGATTTAAGAAGGCGTGTTTTAGCGGCATTTACGACGGCCAGTGGATCGTCTTTGCCAGGCAAATCCATAAGCAAAACTTGGTGGCCTGCGTTTGCGATTTGGGCGGCGATGCCGCTGCCCATTGTGCCTGCACCGATGACGGCGATACGTTTGAATTCTGGCATGGTTTAACTCTTTGTGAAGAAGGGGCGCAGGGCGCGGTTAAGCTCGACTGGACGTTCGGTAGTGATCATGTGACCAGCGTTTGGAACCACTGTGACGTCAGATGTGCCCAAGGTTTCAGCCATTTTTAGGCCAAATTTTACTGGAGTCATTTTATCACGTTGCGCCAAGATCGCCTGTGTTGGGCATTTAATTGCGGCGGCGGCGGTTGGGCCGTTTGTGTAATCAACACATGCTTGCAAATCGGCATGTAGTGCGCCGCTTTCGTTGGCGGCCATCATTTGTACGCCATAATTCATATGGTTTTGGCCCGGCATGGTGTGATCATGGGCGTGGCCATCAGGGCCGTGGCCCCAATCAGTCATCGCGTTGATTGCGGCAGGTTCACGGTTTTTGGCCATGTCCACCAGCGCATCATTCACGGGGATCGCCATTGCACATGCGACCAGCGACAAGCCAGTGACACGATCAGGGTAGCGCGCGGCCAATTCAAGGCCGATCAAGCCGCCCTGTGAATGGCCGATAATGTTGGCCGTTTTGATGCCCAGCGCATCCATCAGGTCGATATGCCAATCCGCCATTGCCGCGATTGTGGTCAATGGCGCACCTTTGGACAGCCCATGTGCGGGCATATCAGGCGCCAAAACGGACCAGCCGCGATTTGCGAAGAACCGGCCTTGGAGCATGTAGGACAGATGGCTTTGGCCTGAACCGTGGATGAAGATGAGCGTGTCGCCAGAAGCGTCAAATGGGCGTCCACCTGTGGATGCGAATGTTTGATTGCCGTGAAGGTCGATTTTCATGTTACGTCCCTACTTTGGATGCGGCGCGAAGGGCCTGTTTGAAGTCTGCTTTGATGTCATCGAAGTCTTCGAGGCCGACTGATATACGCAACAAGTCATCAGTTAAGCCAGCGGCAGTCATTGCGTCAGGTGTTAGGTGGCTGTGGGTCGTTGAACCCGGATGGATAACCAATGTTTTGGCGTCGCCGACGTTTGCCAAATGTGATGCGAGTTGCACGTTTTCGATAAATGCACGACCTGCGTCGCGACCGCCCTTGATCCCACATGCGATGATCGAACCCGATCCCTTGGGCATTAAGCGCATAGCAACGTCGTGATCCGGGTGATCAGGCAACGTTGGGTGTTTGACCCATGAGATACCTTCGTGATTGGTAAGAAAATCCAGCATTTTAGCGGTGTTTGTCATGTGGCGTTCCATGCGAAGGCCAAGGGTTTCAATACCTTGGATCAGGTGAAACGCGTTGGTTGGTGACAGGCATGGGCCGATATTATACATGCCTTCGGTGCGGACACGGGTGATGAATGCAGCGGGGCCGTATTCTTCGTATAGGTTCACACCTTGGAAGCCAAAGTGGGGTTGTGTCAACGTCGGGAAACGGTCGTTTTGTCCCCAGTCGAAATTGCCGCCGTCGATGATGGCGCCGCCCAGCGCGATGCCGTGACCGCCCATCCATTTGGTCAAGGAATGGATCACGATGTTTGCACCATTTTCCAGTGGTTTGAGCAAGTACGGTGTATTGAAGGTGGCGTCGATGATCAGCGGTACGCCTGCATCGTTGGCAATTTTACCGATGGCGGGGACATCCATGACGTCCATGCCCGGGTTTCCGATGACCTCGCCAAACACCATTTTGGTATTGTCTTGGATTGCGTCAGCGAATGCCTGTGGGTCATTTGGCGCGACGAAGGTGGTGGTAATGCCGTAGCGCGATAATGTGTGTTGGAACAGGTTTACGTTTGCGCCGTACATTTGCGATGATGAAACGATATGGTCGCCAGCGGAGCAAAGTGCCAGAACTGTTAGGAACAATGCGGCCATACCCGATGAAGTGGCGACGCAACCAATGCCGCCTTCGAGGGCGGCGACGCGTTGTTCGAGAACAGCAACGGTAGGGTTTGAGATGCGGGAGTAGATGTGTCCCCCAACTTCTAGATTAAACAGCGCGCTGGCGTGTTCGGTATCTTGGAACACATAGGATGTGGTTTGATGAATGGGGACGGCGCGCGATCCGTGGCGTGCGTCTGGCGTATGCCCTGCGTGTAAGCTGAGCGTGTCGAATTTGAAATCACCAGTCATCATTTCCTCCGAGAATATGGGATACTTATGCCGTTTTTAGGCCTTTAAATGACCCTACAAAACATTTTTCTGAAATGTAAGACATTTAAAGTGAGAATTGAAACAAATTGGAGTCTTTGATATGTCCCGCGCCACAATCCTTGCGTCACGTCGTTTACGTGCAACGCCTTATTCCACCCGTGTCGCCCAAATGGGAGCCTCTGGCTATACTGTTTATAATCACATGTGGCTTGCCACAATGTTTGGTGGCTTGGCCCAAGATTATGCGCATTTGAAAAAATATGCACAGATTTGGGATGTTTCTGTGGAACGCCAAGTGCAGATTAAGGGGCCTGATGCACACAAGTTGGCCTGTATGATTTCCGCACGTGATTTGACCAATGCAAAAGTTGGGCGTTGTTATTATGCGCCCATCTGTGATCAGCATGGCAAAATTATCAATGATCCTGTTGCGCTGCGTTTGGCGGATGACAAGTATTGGTTTTCGATTGCTGACAGTGATTTATTACTGTGGGTTCAAGGGTTGGCGTTGGGACTGAATTTGGACGTGGATATTTGTGAACCAGATGTGTCGCCACTGGCGATCCAAGGTCCTATGGCCGAGGATTTGATGGTCGACGTATTTGGTGAAGAAATTCGTGATATCAAGTTTTTCCAATTCAAAGCCTTTCCGTTCGAAGGTCGCATGTTAAATATTGCGCGTTCCGGTTGGTCAAAACAGGGTGGGTTTGAGATTTATCTGGATGACGGTTCATTGGGTGAAGTTCTGTGGGATGCAATTTGGGAAAAGGGCGAGCCATATTATTTACGCCCAGGTTGTCCAAATCTGATCGAACGTATCGAAGGCGGATTGTTGTCATATGGCAATGACATGAACCGCGAAAATACTCCGTTAGAAATTGGGTTAGAGAAATTCATCAATCTGGATAGCGATCGTGACTTCATCGGCAAAGAGGCCCTGATCGCGCAACGTGATGTCGGCATTAAAAAGCGTTTGATGGGGATCGAAATGGACGGCGAAGAAATGACGCCTGTGCCAGAGCCCGAGGATGTTGTTGTGGATGATGTGAAAGTTGGCATTTTGACATCCGCAGTGTTTTCACCCGATTACGGTGCAAATATCGGCTTTGTTATGATTGCCATTGAGCATGCCCATGATGGTGCGGTTGTCGAAGTGCAATCTGCGCAAGGGACACGCAAAGGCGTGATTTGCGAAGTATCAAGCCTGTGGTCGCGTGCACAAACCAGCGAATAAGCGTTGCGCGTCCCGCCTGATTGGCGCAAATTAGTCTGAATTTGCGCCAAAGGGACAACATGTCAAAAACCAAAGTATTTGCAGTACGCCCAGATCGTCTGGGTGGGCGATTATCGGCCATCGTGAATGCTAAGCGGTTGTCAGATATGTTTGATTTGGATTTGCAGGTTTTTTGGAGCAAGCCAAAAAATGCATACCCCGAATTGGTGACGCCAGAAGCGATTTTTTCTGACACGTTTATTGCAAATCATTTTATGTCTGAGGACACGGCCCAAGGCAGTTTGAAGTTTACGGCCATACCGAAAAGATCAGCACCGATGGCACGGGCGGATTTTACAGCGCGCATCGCCGCGGGCGAAGATTTTGGGTTCACCACCCGCGAAGGTGCTGTTGCGCTGCCGTTTGAAGATCAGCAGGCCGCGCGTGTTGGTTTTGCAAAGACATTTCAGAACCTTGATTTTTCAGATGCATTTCGAACGACCAAAGATCACATTGATGATGTGTTGAATGATGATTTAGAATACGTCGCCGTTCACATTCGACGTGGCGATGTTATTCGCAATCCCAATACGTCTGAAGGTTTTTGGCATGGTCAATTTGTGCCTGATGCAATCTATTTTGAAGCGTTGGATACACTGATTGGATCGAATGTACGTTTTGTTTTGTTTTGTGATGACGCGGCTGTTTTACAGACCTATCAAACGCGATACGAAACTGCGGTTAGTGCGGCCAAGATCACGGGTGCCGATGGACAACCTGCCCTGCATATCGATTTGGCAGAGATGTATTTGATGAGCCGATGTGCACGAATTTTATGCCCACGAAGCAGCGCATTTTCCATGGTCGCCGCGGATCTGTCTGCAATTGATCGCGAACCCGTTGAGGATTTATTGTCGCCTGCGCAAATGCGTCGTGCGATTGGAAAATTGGCGCAGGATATCAAAATCGGTGTCAGCGCATTTCATTCCGAAGGTGACTTTAAGCAGTCTCTGAATGCGTTAATGAAATACAGCGCATTTACCGATCCACAAATGAATGTAATCGATGTTGCAACGTTGGCGCAAAACCATGGAATTGCGACCGTACATTTGCTGGATGCCAGCTTGAAGCACACATTGGATACCGGTGATCTTGGGCCTGTTTCATGGTTACAGCCGATGGTGCAAACGTATGAGTTTCATCATGTATCTGCATTGGGCGAACCATTCGCGGCCTTGGCATATGCCCGTGTTTTGGCGGGTGAACGTGATGAAGGTTTGCAGTGTTTGGGCTGGGCAAATTGGTTTTATCCTGAATCACAGTTTGTCAGTTATGTTTCGTCTATCTTGATGGGCGATGGTGGTGCGTGGTTTGACGGTATGGGTTACGATTCCTTGGGTTTGAAATCCGCGATACCGCCCCACAAGGGATTACGGTTTCTGGGCAAAGGTGCCTTTGCGGATGCGGTGGACAGCCCGTTCCATTTGAAAAACCATATGGCGCCAGTTGCCCTGATGGATTGGTTGGAATTTGTGAATCCAAAGACGCGGCGCAGATTGCAAATGCGGTCAATCATGGCACGCGATATTGTGAACAGTCTGCCCGATGACATTGCGGCGCTGAATACTGTTATGCAATCGGGTGGATCGCTGGCATCCCTGCAAGCGATTGCCAAAGACGGTGATGCATTGGCCGCCAAGCGTTTGGCGACCGGATGTTTTCGCGTTGGTGAATGTGATGCAGGCTTAAAGGCATTGCATATGGCCGTGGAACGCAGCGGCGATCAGCCTGCATATGTCGCAGCGTATGGTGTGCGATTGTTAGAATTTGGGCACACGGCAAAAGCTGTTGAAGTGTTCGATGGATTAGCAGAAATGGGATTGACGTGGACGCAACAAAGTCCTGCGGTCACATATGCCCATGCACAGGCATTGTCGGGCGAGAAGGCGTTTGTAAGAAGCGCGCAGTTGATCGCGCGCAACTTAGATTTTTCGAATTCTTGTTTGGTGTCAAATACGTTGAGACGCCAATTACAACAATACCTTTAAGAACGCATCAACGCGTAGGTTGGATCGTACAGGCATTGTTCAACCACCGTTGCGGGTGTCAGTTTACCAATGATGTCGATTTCGAATTTGGTGCCTTGTGCCGCGAATTCTGGATCAACGAATGCGTAGGCGATGTTTTTGCCAACGCGGTGTCCGTAATCGCCCGATGAAACTGTGCCAATCACACGTCCATCGACCATGATCGATGCGCCACCATGTGCAGGTGCAATATCATCATCGATCACCATTGTGACCAATTTGGTGCGCAGGCCATCCAACATGCGTTGTTCAAGGGCCTCTTTGCCGATGAAGTCGCCTTTGTCCATTTTGATAAAGCGATCGAGGCTGGTTTCAAATGGTGTGAACTCGGTCAATAGGTCTGCTTTCCAATGTAGGAAGCCTTTTTCCATGCGCATGCTGTCAACGGCGCGCGCACCGAATAATTTCAGCCCGTGTTTTTTGCCCGCTTCGCGCAATGCCAAGTAGGCCGCGTAAAGTTGGTTGTTAGGGATGTGGATTTCGTATGCGAGTTCACCAGAGAAGCTGACGGTCATGACTTTGGCTGGTGCGATGCCGATGAATGCGTCGCGGACGCATAACCATGGCATTGCTGTTGCAGACCAATCATCGCGTGAAACAGCGGACATGACAACACGCGATTTCGGCCCTGCCAGAACAAGGATCGTGTAATCGTTGGTCAGTGACTTAACCTGAACATCTTCGCCTGAACCGATGTTGTTTTGGAGCCAATCCATGTCGTGAAATTCGGCAACGGCCGCAGAACCGTACCAGATGGAACCATCTGGCATGTTTGCGATTGTTGCCTCTGCTTTGATCATGCCGTTGTGGTTTAGAAGATAGCCCAAACCGACGCGCCCCTGTTTGCGTGTGACACGACCACAGATCATGCGATCAAGGAAATCATGCGCATCTGCACCGGTGATTTCGAAACGGTTGAAACCGCTGACTTCGCAAAGGCCCACGGATGTGTGTACCGCGTTAACTTCGCCTTTGATGATGTCCTGAGCTTCGTTGAATTTGAAACCCAGTGTTTCGTGGAAATCTGGTGTTGGTTTGATGTATTCCATGCGTTCCCAACCGTTGACGGTTGTGAATTCCGCGCCTTCGGCCGCCAAGATTGGCGTGAGTGGCGTGGTTTTCATCGGACGCCCCGCTGGGCGGTGTTCTTGTGGGAAATGGAAGCGGAATTCGTTTTGGTAATCTTCGATCGCTTTGAGGGCAGTTAGTTCGACATTACAGTGAGCTGTAAAGCGGCGTGGGTCGATGACCCATGTGTCGTATTCTGCTTCGCCATGCACGATTTGTTGGGCCAGTAACCAACCGTGACCGCCGCCTTCGCCCAAGCCTGCACGCAGGCCGATGATACAGAATGCGTTGCGTTTTCCAGGGATTGGGCCAACCAGTGGTGCGCCGTCGATTGTATATGTGATGGGGCCGTTTACGATCGTGTGAATACCTGTTTCCATCAAGGCAGGCATGCGTTCCATCGCACCTTCTAGAACGTCGGATACGCGATCCAGATCGTCTGGGCATAACGCATTCACAAAGTGAGGGTCGATGCCGTCCATGCCCCATGTTTTACAATCTTGTTCGTAGAAACCGACCAGCAGGCCGTTCTTTTCCTGACGACAGTAGTAATCGGAAATTGGGCAACGCAGCAATGGCATGCGTTTTTCGGATTCAACAATTGCTGGGATGTCTTCTGTCAGGAAATATTGGTGTTCCATTGATGCAACTGGGTGATGTACGCCCATCATTGCGCCAACTTCGTTCACACGGTAACCGCCAGCGTTGACTACAACATCACAATCGATATCGCCATGTTCGGTGTGAACTGTCCATGTATCATCTTTGTGTTGAGTCAGGCCCGTTACAGGGGTGTTACGGTAAACTTCGGCGCCAGCTTTGCGGGCGCGGCGTGCCAATGCTTGGCACAATTGTGCGGGGTCGATATCACCATCGGATGGATCCCAAAGGCCGCCAATCATGTTGTCGGTTGAAATCAGTGGGTGTCGGCGTGCGCATTCGGCAGCGTCCAGTACTTCGAATTCTACATCCATACCGCGTGCCATAGATGCAAAATGGGCGTACCCATCCATTTGCGCCTGAGTGTTTGCCAGACGAATGCCGCCATCGCCGTGGTGATAGTTGATTGGGTATTCGGGGTCATTGGCCAATTCATTATACAGATTGATCGAATGGGTTTTCAAACCGACCATTGTCTGTGTCATGCCGAAATTCGTCACCTGTGCGGCGGAATGCCATGTGGTGCCACTGGTCAATTCGTTGCGTTCAACCAGAACAACATCTGTCCAACCCTCTTGTGTTAGGTGGTACAATGTTGAGCACCCTGCGATGCCCCCGCCGATTACGACTGCTTTGGTTCTGGTTTTCATGCGATTGCCCTGATTGTTTGGGCGATGGGAATACAGATTGGTGAACTTGTCTAGCAGAATTACTTTTCGGTGTGGCTTTTCTTAAATTCCGAAAGTTGTTTTCGTGGCGTTGATGTGGTGTAACGTTAAAATCAAAAAAAACCGAGCAAACAACTATGTTCGCTCGGTCAGTTTTTTCAAGAAGACGTATTTTTGGACTGACTAAAACTTGTGTTCCCAGCCGATTGTAAGGGCGTGGTACAAAACAGATTCATATCCGATCGTAGCGGTACCAGTGGAAAAGGCTGTTGTACCAAGAGACGCAACGCTTGTTGCCGCGCTGTCGATATAAATTAGATTGGCACCAAGTTTCAAAAGACTGTTGTTCCCAATGTCATAACGAAAGTTTACGCCAAGTTCTGCGACCTTGGTCTTTTTGTGATCCGAAACTGCGCTGCTTGGTGTGCTAAATGTTGCAAGGCCATAGCCTGCTGATCCGAATGCATAACCAACTGAGTTATTCAAATATCCAAGATTACCAAAGAATGACACGTTTAGTTTTTCATTTGCGCTAGGAATTTCGGTTTGAAATCCAATTTGTGGTCCAACCATATCATTCACTGCGCTTTGCGTGATCAAGTTCCCTGTGCCCACAAAGCCACTGGGTCCAGCATCCATATCGATTTCCAAGCTATCTGTGAATCGAATGGCTTTTAAACCTGCGGTGAATGCCGTGCCGCGATATTGCGCGAGCTGTGTATTCACTTCGAATCCCAAGAAAGAATTTTCGAATTTTGCCGATAGATCTAAGTCAGTAATCGGGCCAAATAAACCATTTCCAAACGGGTCGCCACTTGCCACGGAAACGCCTCCGTTAAAGACTGTGTAATTTGGATCAGACAAGACTGTGCTTTGGTTGGGTGAAAGAATGGCCTTAAATGACGTGGGAAAACGGAGTTCATCCGCTGTGTATTCAATAATGATCCCCAGCACCTGAAACGTTTCCACCAGCGTCTGATGTTAGGTGAGTAATAGGCGTGCCGCCTGGCGCGCCATCTCTGAACAACAGTGTGTCATTACCCTTTTGCTTTGTTAGATAGCTGAAATTAACCTCTAAATTGGATGTGTCGTCTGCAAAAACAGGTGCCCATAAAAGCGTTTTCATTTTGTAATCCCCTTTGTGAATACGCTCATTCTGTGGTGCGTATTTGGTGTTTTAAATTTTCTATGCCCCATTTAATTGGCAGCACTTATTGCTCGGATACTTAAACCGTTCAGGGAAAACTAAGTTTTTAATAAAATTATTAATAAATATTTCAAAATGTGCCTAAAAAACCACCGATCAAGTTCGTGACAAATTTAGTGGCAGCACGTTCGCCCAGTTTTCAGAATTCTATCGTCCAGTTTTCAGAATTATATTGTGCATACAAACAATTGACATAATCTGGTTTCAAACAAAGGGAATGCACATGTCAGATCGCAATGATTCACCCAAGCGCGCAGGGCGCGATGCTCGTCTGGCGAAGCGCGCTGCCAAACCTGTGTTTGATCCCTGCCCGCCAGGGCAATCAGGTGGTGCATATCGACCGTTGTCCGATATGGATGTAGAACGCATTTATGACACCGCCATCCGGTTGTTGGCGGAATTGGGCATGGGTGAAGTACCTGATCAGTTGCGCGATTTATTGCTGGAACATGGTGCAGTTCAAACGGATAACCAGCGTTTGCAGTTTCCCAAAGAATTGGTCGAGGCCGCGATTTCATCAGCGCCTAAGACATTTGAATTGCACGGGCGTGATCCTGCGCGCACCATCACAGTTGGTGGCGATGCCGTACATTTTGGAACCGGTGGTGCGGCGGTTCAAACTTTGGATTTGGATAGTGGGATTTACCGCGAAAGCACGTTAAATGACCTGCATCAATTTACGCGCCTTCAGGACACATTGGCAAATGTCAGCTGGTTCACGCGGTGTTGCATTGCAACCGATGTGCCTGATGTTTTGGATTTGGATGTGAACACTGCTTATGCGTTAATGAAGAATACGACCAAACCAGTAGCGACCGCGTTTACAGTGGCAGAGAATGTAGAACCCATTGTAAAAATGTTTGATATTGCGGCAGGCGGTGTTGGTGAGTTCGCCAAGCGGCCATTTGTAAAAGCACACATCAGTCCCGTGATTTCACCGATGCGTTACGGTGAAGATGCCGTTGATGTGGTGTTTGAGTGTTTAAAACACAATATTCCTGTGTCGTGCATTACAGCAGCGCAAGCTGGGGCAACTGCACCTGCGACGATGGCTGGTTTTTTGGCACAATCGTTGGCGGAAACGCTGGCTAGTTTAGTTATGGTTCATGTGATTAAACCCGGGCATCCGATGATCTTTTCGAACTGGCCCTTGGTGATTGACTTACGCACCGGTGCCTTTGCGGGTGGCGGTGGTGAAACCGCGTTGTTGAATGCAGCGTCAGCGCAGGTTTCGAATTGGTTGGGGTTGCCCAGTGGAGTGGCTGCATCCATGAGCGATGCCAAAGCGCTGGATGCGCAATATGGTGTTGAAAAAGGGATGACGTCATTGGCGGCGGCATTGGCGGGTGGAAATCTGATTTACGAAAGTTCAGGCATGACCGCATCATTGTTAGGGGCCAGTTTTGAAGCGTTTATTTTGGACGATGAAATGCACTCAAACACGTATCGGATTTTACGTGGTGTAGAAGTATCGGAGGAAAACCTTGGATTTGATGCGATCTGTTCTGCC
>Ga0209532_1001803_pt1 | contig 15982 bp, 16 predicted proteins | sample COG_02_FD_184746 | JGI IMG/M metagenome (GOLD analysis project Ga0209532, IMG submission 184746) | Pelagic Microbial community sample from North Sea - COGITO 998_met_02 (SPAdes) (version 2) | ecosystem: Environmental > Aquatic > Marine > Neritic zone/Coastal water | place: Helgoland, sampling... | reverse complement strand
CTTCATTTGACTCACCAGCTGGTTGATTAACACCATATTGACTCGGTGTTGAAGTCATACCCCTTTCTAATCTTTCGATTTCAATGTTAGGTAGTTGTTGACCACCCATAATACCTTTTTCAGGGTCTAACTTCAGATATACGAAGTTATCACCATACTTGGCTGTGTTTCTTGTCCACATCGGTAAGTTGGTATCGATATCTAATCTATTATTGAATAGGTCTGTTAATACAGATTTAATTCTTTTACTTTCTGAGTACACCTGAAGGATAAATCCATCTTCATTTGCGGTTGTAGATTCCTCAGCATATATATCAAGGGCTGCAGAAATTTCAGGTGTAAACTCCATACTCTCATAGTCATAAAAAGCCGCCAATCTTGTTGGTTCGTAATACACTGCTTGAGTATAAAGGTTATTCTCAACCTTTTGCCATTGCTGACCCAAATAAAGAGTTTGTTGAGCTTGAAGTTTTTCTCTCTCAAACTCTTCTTTATCACGAGTTTTTAATAATTCTTGTTTGTCAAACTTGTATACAGGAGGCTGTTGGTCCAATGTAGAATCGGGACCAAAAACTTTGGTTAATCTCTGCCATACAGTATAGTTATTCTCAGCCATTTCTTATTTTTATATAAATAGTAGTTAAAAACTACAATAATTCAATCTTTTATTTTTTACCCCCGAATAACCATAAATACTTTTCATAATCACTTTTTGAAGCCCCTCCGTGTTGAGGTCTTCCATATGGGTCTCTATGCATCGTACTCAAAGAAGGGTTATAGTTATCAACAGGATTAGTAACTGGTGTTTCCTGTACCATCCAACTATCAACCATAGCCTTGGTTTGTTCAGTTACTTTCTCCAATGAAGAGAAAGAATTTTCACCAACATATATTGCCATTGCCATCGCCATAATAAGGTCGTCATGTTGTCCTTTTTGGTGGTCAGGTCTACCATTGATATAAACAAAGGTATTCAACTCATTTAATAACCTATTTGAACGAACCTGATAGTCATGTCTTAATGCCTCCTCAAAAGAAGCGACAATCTGAACCCTCTTATTATTAAAGTTTAATCCGGGTATCTTTTCAAATGATTTAGGGTTATACTTCCATTTATCAGCAACATTTACACCTTCAACATAAAGGTTTTGATATCCTAACTCCTGTAACTTTCTTGCCGTAGAGACACCCATACCACCAGTAATATCAATCACGACAAATGCAGAATACATCGTAGCCCATTTAAAGGCTACCTCAGCAGCAACATCAGGAGGTATCTTACCTAAATATTCTAATACTTGTTCTCTTTCATCAAAGTCAATAATACAGAAAGTTGTATAATCCTCACTATCACCACGAGAAACATCAATACCCATAATGTACTTATGACCAGGTATTGGTTCTTTCCACTGCCATAATGAACCACCCATAAACTTATTTTCAGGTTCACGAATGTAACGGTCCTTCATCTTTTCAATGGTTTCATTAGGTATAACATTATCTCCTGAACCTAAGAAATTACACTCTAATTCCTGAGCAATCTTTCTACGGTCAAACTTAAGCTTCTTTGCCATAGATTCAAACCAATCAGAGTAAGGTTTATATCCCTCATCAAACTTACTACTAATCTCTTCAAAATCTCTTTCTCTTGGATTAATATCCGTGTAGTCAATAATAATCTTACTATCATCATATTCCTCCCTGTTCAACATATAGTGAACAATATCATTACACTTAATCAATTTAAGTGTTCTAGCATAACGAGGGTCCCTATACCAATACATGTCAGTAATCTTGAAATCATTCATACCCCTCAATGATTGTTCGTAAATAGCATAGTAGATTTGGTCAAATCCATTAGGTGTTGAAATAACGATTACCTTACCACCTGTAGATAACGATGCCATACACGCAGACCAAAAGTCGTCATCGGCATCGATAAACGCAGCTTCATCAAAAATAAGTATGGTAGGTGTATAACCACGCAAAGCATCCTTAGATGTTGCAACGGCTTTAACCTCACACCCATTAGATAATTTAAAGTGTCTTTGTGAATTTTTGTCGGCGGAGAAATTAACACCCAACCATTCGGGCCATTGGTCTACGAAACCACGTATCTTATTCGCGAACTCCATGGACGTATCCAATTTATTTGCAATTATAAGAATCTTCTCAGGCTTACTCTTTTTTGCCGTTACTAACTTTTTTGATGACCACGCAGCGGTAACTGTTGACACACCTGCCTGTCTATACTTAATCGCAATGTTTTCTTCGAAATTATCGTAATCAGAAATTAATCTGTCTTGGTCGGGAAAGAGTTCGAGAGGAACGTAACGTGATTGTGTGTTGTCGTATGTTTGTAGGTAAGTCTTTAACGCATATGAAGTGTTTTTCACTATCTTCGCATACTCTACTAATACCTGTTCTCTTGTTAAACCCATAACGCATAACTTAGATTTTTATTACGATAAATCAATTCCTAAACCACCTAAGAAATCCCTGAACTCATCACCGTCTTCATCATCTTCTTCTTCAGAACCACCTAACACGTCTTCCAAATCATATTGACGTAACTCTTCGGTAATCTCATCAATCATTCTTTGAACAATCTTTTGACCTTTTTCAGAGTCACCAATGATTTCTCTTGCCACCTCAAAGAATTCTTCAGCAGATAATGCTGAGAAACGTGAGAATAAGTAATTCTGAATTTCTCTCATATCATCCTCATATAAGTCTTCAGGATATGCAGCAGTAAACCTTTCCCAAATAACAGGACCTAAACGTAAATCCCAAATCTCATAAGGTAATGTATCTTGAGAACCCATTACCATTTCAGCCGCTTTAGGGTCGTCAGGTAAACCTTGTGTACCTAACACCTCATATACTCCTTTGATTAATTCGTGAATTAATACAGGGAAGAATAGACCCTTCGCCTTAATTGTTGGTGGGTCAGTAGTATCATCAACCTCTTCAGAACCTTGTACTCCTTCACCTTCACCTGCCATCATCTGAGTCATCTCATCAGGTATAATCCAATACATCAAATCAGCGATGGACATTAGTACCCCATACAAATTTAATAATTGTGGGTCTAAACGGTCCAATTCATCACGAACCAAGTTAAACATATAATGACCTTTCTTCGACGCACCTTGAATAAGTGAATTAATGAATCTTCTTTTCGCCTTTTCCATGTCGAACTTATCCATGGCATCCATAAATGATTCAATATCGTCCTCCATATCTTCAGAATCCTCACCGAAGGCTTTCATGATTTCTTCCTCATCGGGTTCTTCATCTGACTGACCCCTCATCTTAGAAGTGTCAATCTGACCCATACCTGAAAGTAGTTCAACATCAAATTGAAATGCTTCGTCAGGAAGTGCCATTTCTTTCTTTACCAAATCAACTGCAAGATTTTCAAGGTACTCCTCATTTTCGTTCTCAATAGACTTAACTTGTTGAACTGCCCGTTGCAACATCATTTGCAACTGCATCAAGGCATTTTGATTAGAGATGTCAGTAATACCTGTATATTGTTTTACCTTATCCACAACATCCGCAAATCTTTTAGACGCTAATAACTCTTCAAATGAAGAAACAACACCATCACCATCTAAATCAATATCCAAAGCTGGATTATCGGATAATGGAGTTTCACCACCTTGAATCTTTGCCTGAATATCGGGAGCCATTCTTTCGGGTCTATTCCCGTAATCTATCGGTGCTTCATTAATTTTCTTGCCCATCTCTAAATTGTATATTTAACGTATTAAACTTCAAAAACTCAGGTAATCCTTTTTTACCCGCTTTCGGTGCTGGTTTGTGTTTTGGTTGATACGGAGTCTTTCTCTTAGGTTTTTCTTTCGTTCCTGGTTTAACTCTCGCAGGTGCAGTTTCTGTTTCACCCGCCTTTGGAGCCGGTTTATGTTTCGGCTTATAAGGATTCTTCCTTTCAGGTTTAGTCCTTGTAGGTGTCTTTACAGGAGCCTCTTTAGTTCCTGGTTGTTCCAATAAATTCATTAAGTCTTTCTTTGTTATGGTTTCAGAAACATATTTCTTCACCAAAGATACTATAGATTCTTCGATTTGTCTAATTTCATTTTGTTTTTTAACGTCTCTAACACATCTTTCATATTTTTCAGATTCACTCTTACTATATGAGTCTCTTTCACGTCCTTCTAAACCTAATGAAGATGTACATATCGCCCATGGATTAACCTCTTCTTCTTCACCCATTTCTGAACGGTTATTATCTGAATCATCATCCATACCATCAGGAGCCATGTCTTTCTCATCATGAGGACCTTCTTGACCAGTATAATCTTGACGTGCCAAATCTTCCAACCCGTCTTCATTTTCTTCTTCACCAATCTTTTGAATGGTTTGGTCAATTGCTTGATTCAATTGTGATAATTCACCTTTTAATTGTTGAACATCTTGTACTTTGTCAGACAAACTTTCTTGTTCACCAATTACGGCAGTATATAATGTATCAATTTGAGTTTCGTTCAACATCTTAAGTGTTTCGAACTTGATACCTTTGTTCAATAAACTTGCAACTTTCTTATTGTTCATGACTTGCAATATTTTTTTCGTAAGTTAATACGATGTCTCTCTCGTAAATTTTATCTTCCACTTCTTTGACTGTGTCACCATATCGGAAAACCAATCTAGTGTATTTGTCATCTACTACGGCTTCACTTTCACTGTCTTCCCAAGCTAAGGCTATCACACCTTCTGTTGCATCATAAACAGAGAAAAAATCTGAATTTTGGATTAAGTTTAACTCAATACCTGAGTTTCTTAAAACTCCAACCTTCTTTATAAAATGTATAAGGGGTGGAGTTGGGTTTCCACCGGCTGGTTCCTTATCCCAATCTTCACCCCATACATCGTCAACGTCACTAAAAATAAACTCGTATATATTATCCCCCTTATAGTTGGGACCGAGTTCGTTAACGTATATTAAATTCACAGTAATTCACCGTTTTGAGAAACTTTTATTTGTTGTCCCTCGTTTTCAAAAACTAAATTACCTTTATTTGTTTTTCCTAAAAACTTAATTGATTGATTTTCTTTCAATAGGAAATCAGCTGTTAATTCTTGTTCTACGGTTTCACACATAGTCTTCATTTCTTTTCTGATTGTAACCTTTTGAATTTTCTCAACTAAGAAATTTTTCACACTCTTTGATTCAGTCAATGTTTTTTCTTCATCTGAAACTACGAAGTACTTTGATAATACTTTATCTATTTTAGATTCACCAAATATTTCATCCATAACAGTTTCACCTACTTCAGCAGATTCCTCCATTGGTTCTTCCATATCCAAATCTAAGTCCATATCTAAATCTAATTCGTCACCAGCATCAACTTCTAAATCAGCTTCATCATCAACACCGTAGTCGATTTCGTCCTCTTCAAAATTAGCTAAAACATCTTCCTTATCTTCTTCACTTAAATTATCTAAATTAACTGCCGATATAATTGAGTTCAATACGTATTTAATATCTTCTGATGATAAACCATCTTGAGAATCGATAGTTCTTAATTTTTGACCTAACTTACCCGTTAGTTTCTGAATAACTTTGATTGAGACTTCCTCTTCGTCAGCGGGAGCCTCTGAATCCAATTCCATGTCCATATCAACCTCTTCTTCACCACCTTCGTCGTCCATACCTAAGTCCATGTCCAAGTCAAGTTCTTCACCACCTTCTTCAGAACCCATATCTGAATCTAAATCCAAATCTAAATCCATTTCAGGTTCCATTGCCGGTTCTTCAACCTCAGGTTTTGGTGTTTTTAAAACAAACTTCTTAGATTGTTCACCAAATAAGTCTAAACCTTCTTCGTTTTCGTGTAGTGAGTTTAATTCTTTAGCTAAAAGATTTAATTTCTTTAGGGCTTTAGAATATGAAGTGTGATACTTTCTATTTTCAGTACGTTCTGTATGGTCCATTTCGGACTCGTTCAAACCTGATTTAATAATGTATCCATTCTTTTCATGAATAATACTATAATATTTTCCATCCGCTAACTGTCTTGTATAATCAACAGTTTCGTTAATATTTGAAGATGACTCATCAACTTCATTGTATCGAGCGATTTCCATGATTCTTTTTAACTTTTCCTCACCTTGTAATTTTTCGCTTCCGATAGGTTTTAAATCTCCCATTTTATTACTATTTGTTTTTTTTCAATTTAATTAAATACACCATTTCCACCCAATAAAACCGTACCACATTGAACTACAGTTCCACCTGAAAAGTTCGAGTATTCTGCATGTACAGTTTCAGTTGAACCTGAAAAAGCTTTATATTCCGTTGCCGGGTCACATCCTTGTGCCATAATACATTTTTATATATAAATATACCCAAATAAAGGATTTGTCAGATTTTCCTCTATTTAGATATAATTATAAGTCTGCTTCTTGTTCCAATGATAATCTTTTGTCGACCAATTCATTGGTAAAATCAAATAATTTTTGAATGTATCCGTTTCTTCTTAAGAATTTAAATACTAAATTCTCATAAGAATATTCTCCCTCTCTTTCAAGTCCACAACTTCTATATTTCTTAAGTTTGTCCTTAACTTTATCAATTGTTTCAGTCGCCTGATTAAGTTCCTCATCTGATACATTATCTATAACAGTATCAATGATATCCATCCATTGTTCGGCTTTTTCTTCTAACTTAACTTCATCAATATTTACATTCTCTTGTGATGGTTCGTTAACCCACTCATCAAACATAACAGAATACACACCAGTGGAAAAGTGTGGTTCTGAGGAGTCTTGAACGTATAATTCAACCTCATACCCTTTTACTGTGATATCATGAGTAGAATTAAATAATGTCTTTTTAAGTTTGAATAATTCTTTATATAATTCTTTTTGTTCACCAGCTTCAGTGAAGTCGTACATAATGTGTAAATCAATGTCAGAGAATTCTGACCAATTATAATTCGCCAATGAACCCGTCATTGTTATATCTGAAACAAAAATTTCAATACCTAAAAAATCTATGAACTCATTGGATATATCCAGCAATGAATTACGTATCTCATCCTTCATCACATAAGAACCGTCTTCCAACTGATTCCATATTTCAGGATTTAATTCATCTTGAATATAAAAACTTGATATGATTCTATCGTTTTGCCCCATAACATATAAATATAGGGAGTTTACTTTATGACTTTTTTAAACTTGTAGTTCTTAGAAATCTCAATATTAAAGAATTTTCCTTGAGATTCTGCCAATCTGAATTTGGTGTAGACTTTGTGTGGGACCTCTTCATATTCATACTCTGCACCATTTTTAAATGTTGCCACTAATGTCTTCTTATCTAAATTGTAAACCGTCTTCTGTATATTTGATGATTCAATCTCGTTGATGATTTGTTTACCTACGATTTTTTCACTTTTGATTGCCATATTATAAAGGATATTTATCTTCTAACTTAGACAACTTTCTGGAAATGTAACTATCAAAATTCTTTTTGACATCATCATCCCACATACCGTATTTCATTAATTGTTGATTTACGTTTTGAATCTTATTAAGAACTTCATCTCTTAACCTAAAGACTTCGGCAGGTGCCGATGAGATACTTTTTAAGTCTTCTTCTGTAAAACCAGCATCTCTGAGGGCCATTCTCATTTTGATAAATGCATCCTCAACAGATTCCATATCACCAAATCTTACAATATATTCTAACCACGGTTGTTTCATACCAATAAATATAAAAAAAACCCCGATTTCTCGAGGTCTTCTAATTAAGATTGTAATTTTTTTATTTCATCCCTTATCTCAATAGCCCTTTCGAAGTCTTGTTTATCGATAGCCTTTTGAAGTTTGGTTTGAAGATTACTTATCTTTTCACCGTTTTCTTCGATAGATTTAATCCTATCCCTTAACTCAACTGCCCTCTCAAAGTCTTGTGAATCAACTGCGTCTTGAAGCTCAGATTTTAATTTAGCAGTTTCATCAGCCTTATCTAAGTCAGTGTGATTGGAGTAAGACATAATAAATCCATTAGGTCCAACTCTATAATAGGTAGGTTGTACGTTATCGAACATAGATTCGAACTCTTTTAAAATTTCATCAAAAATACTTTTTCTGTAAAACATAATGTTAGTTTAAATTATTTTATTATCTTTACCCTTTAGATGGAAAAACGTGCCAAAATATAAAAAGGTGAGTCACACTGACATAGTGTCAGGTTTTTAAAAAATAACTGACAATTTCAGTTCAGGTGTAGTTTGTATCGGAAATTGTCTTATATTTGTAATGTCTTAAATAAAAAGAAATTATTATGATTGAATCAGTAGACCCGAACGAAAGTTCAAAAGGAAAAAAGAAAAATAACCCAACATCTGGTACACCTGTATTGGATAACTTCTCACGTGACTTAATCAGACTTGCCGAACAAGGTAAGTTGGACCCAGTCGTGGGACGTGACCGTGAGATTGACCGTATAGCTCAAATTCTATCACGTAGAAAAAAGAACAACCCCATCATTATTGGTGAACCTGGTTGTGGTAAAACCGCAATCGTTGAAGGGTTAGCAATGAAGATTCATGAGGGTGATTGTCCTCGTAACCTATGTGATAAACGTATTGTATCATTAGATATGACATCTATCGTTGCGGGTACCAAATATCGTGGACAGTTCGAGGAACGTCTTAAGGTAATCTTGGAAGAGTTACACGACAACCCTGATATTATCGTGTTTATTGATGAGATTCATACCATTATCGGAGCAGGTAACTCATCAGGTTCATTAGACGCTTCTAACATCTTTAAACCAGCACTTGCTCGTGGTGAACTCCAATGTGTTGGAGCGACCACTCTCGACGAATATCGTGAGAACTTTGAAAAGGATGGTGCATTGGAACGTCGTTTCCAAAAGGTAATGGTGGACGGGTCGTCTCCTGAGGAAACCATGATTATCTTGGAAAACCTAAAGTCTCGTTATGAGAAGCACCACAAAGTTAATTACTCACCTGAGTCTTTAGAAGCGTGTGTGTACTTGGCTGACCGTTACATCACTGACCGTGAATTCCCTGATAAGGCAATTGACATCATGGATGAAGTGGGTGCCCGTAGTCAGATTTCTGTCAAACTACCTGAAGAGATTGAGAAACTCAAAGAGAAGGCAAATGAGATTAAGATAGAAAAGGTATCTGTAGTAAAGGCACAAGACTATGAGAAAGCGGCCCACCTTCGTGATAAGGAACGTAAAATCTTAAAGGAGTTGGATAAGGTAAAGTCTGACTTCGAAAAGAGACAAGACGAAGAGCGTCAAGAAATAGATGAAAACATGGTATACGATGTTGTAAGTAATATGACTAAGATACCAGTTTCTAAACTCAACCAAAACGAAATGGACGGATTGTTAGAATTGGAAAACAGTCTTAACACCTCTGTCATCGGTCAAGAAGTTGCAGTGAAGAAAATCTCTAAAGCTATTCGCAGAAACCGTGTAGGTATTAAAGACCCCAGCCGTCCAATCGGTTCGTTTATCTTCTTAGGTTCGACAGGTGTTGGTAAGACTCACTTAGCGAAACAATTGGCTAAACAAATATTTGGTGATGAAGAATCACTTATCCGAGTGGATATGTCAGAATACCAAGAGAAGTACACTATGTCTCGCTTGATTGGTTCCCCTCCAGGATATGTAGGACACAACGAAGGTGGTCAACTTACCGAAGCGGTCAAAAACAAACCTTACTCAGTGGTATTGTTTGATGAGATTGAAAAGGCTAACAAAGACATCTTCTCACTACTTCTACAAGTATTAGACGATGGTCATCTCACTGATAGTTTCGGTCGTAAAATCAACTTCAAGAACTGTTTGATTATCATGACTTCAAACTTAGGTGTGAAGAAACTACAAGACTTCGGTGCCGGTGTTGGGTTCGACACCTCAGCACGAATGAGTGGTGATGAAGACCTGAAGAAAGCTCTACTACAAAAGGAATTGAAGAATCACTTCACTCCTGAGTTCTTGAACCGTTTGGATGAGGTAATCGTATTTAACCCTCTTAAAGAAGGTGAAGTTCGTAGAATTGTAGATATCGAGTTGGGTAAACTAACAAGTCGTTTGGAGAGACTTGGATACCACATCAACTTCTCTGACCAAGTTAGAGATATGTTAGCAGATGTAGGTTTCGATGAGAAATACGGAGCACGACCTATCAAACGAGCAATTCAAGAGAAGATTGAGGATTATATCTCTGAGGAGGTACTACGTCAAGTAATTAAAATCGGTCGTAAGTACGATATGAAGATGAACGATGAGGAAGTTCTAATTGAGGAAGGAGAAAATTAATTCTCCTTCCCATTTGGAAGTTAACAAATAACATAGTATATTTGTATCAAATTAAACAAGTAATGGACAATAAAACAATAAACCGATTTAAAGAACTATTATCAGTTCCCTCTAAAACCTATCAGGAAGACCAAATGGTAGAATATATCTCATGGGTTCTAGATAGTATCGAAGGTGTAGAATACTACACTGATGAGATGAACAACATCTACGCCACTAAGCGTCAAGATGGGTTTAACGGTAAGTTTCCAATGTTTGTGGCTCACACAGACACTGTCCATAACCTTGTTGATGAAATAGTTGTTAAGGAACAAACACTTCCTAAACCACCCACCTTCGGACGCACATACGACAATGTGGAATATGACATCCTCAAAGCTTACACTCCTGACGGAAATCCAACAGGTATCGGTGGTGATGATAAGTGTGGTATCTTTATTTGTTTGGAACTACTACGTGTATTATCAAATGTAAAAGTAGGACTTTTTGTCTCTGAGGAGACTGGATGTCACGGGTCCAGCAAATGTGATGTAAAGTTCCTTAACAATGTAGGTTATATCGTCCAATACGATGCACCTGGTAACCATCTAATTACTGAGGTTTGCTCGGGAGTTCGCCTGTTTGAAGAAAACGGGGAATTTATCAAAAGAGCACTACCCGTAATTCAGAGAACCATGGAAACAGATATGGAATTACAATCCCACCCTTATACTGACGTGTCTCAGTTAAAAAAGAAAAGTGATGTTTCCTGTATCAATATTTCCTGTGGATATTACCAAATGCATTCAGCCAATGAGTTTATAGTATTGGATGATGTGGAAAAATCCATTAAAACGGGTATCAACCTTGTCAATGAGTTGGGTTATGAAAAACAGACCTATGAGTATGAACCACCAAATTGGGGGTCTTACGGTGGACTGTTTAACTTAGATGACACAAAAGACGATGATTGGGATAATACACTGTTGGATGTTTTAGATGAGGAAACCTTTGAGCTGAATGACCATAAGGTGACTGTAGAATGGGGTGGTATTATCTTAGAAAGTAACCACACTGGTAATGTCCTCTATATGGATGAGGAAGATGCCGTTGAACTCTATAAAATCTTAAGGGATAATTTCTTACTCAAAGGGGTCGAATAACTGATAGTTATCCATCAAAGAACGAAGGGAAGACAGTTTTGCTCTTCCCTTCTTTGTTTCAAAGGAATCTGTCTCACCGTTAAATCTTTTAAGTGTAAAGTCAATTTTGTTTGTCTCAGGGTTCACACCTCTAATGTTAATGTTAACACCCTCTTGTGATGGTACTGGTATATTAAACCCGACTCTAAATTCTTTTTTCAATATATCATTCAATCTTTGATATTCATCGACATCAAGAAAGAACTCACTTTCCTTCAACTTATCGTAGTACCTTTCAAATGCTATTTCAGTTGGTGGGTTAAACTCTTCAGTAAAAACTTCATCATCTTCAACTTGGTATACATATTCATAAGGATTGTCAAATGGGAATGAAATATATGTGGACACATAATCTTTCAACATACCTTTCAAATTCAATTCTCTATAATATTCGTTAGATTCGTATAAGTTCATAATTTCTCTTAGACTCACACTATACTTAAAGAAACACTCTTCATCAAGTTTTTCAAAACCCATACTCTCATAGATGTTACATAGACCCTCAGTAAACTCTTTTTGTAGTTCCGCTTCAATGGATTTATTTTTGGCGAAAGAATATGCATCACTGATTTCATAAATGAAAGTACTATCAAAATTCTCTGACATATACTTACCTATAGTTTTATAATCGTCATTATCTATTTGGTATCCGTTTTTTGAACCTTTGATTAGCTTGGCAACCTCAGGGTCAAAGATTTGGAGAATTTCCTTTAATGTTTCTAATTCACTATTGGCTAAATAGTATAGGTAATAACCCTCAGATAAATCTTCATCAAAATTGTAAGGGTCATAATAGTTAGCATCATAACCGTAAGGTTGGTCAATAGCATATTCCACATACTTCAAATCATCTTCATCAACTTCACCTTCAAATAAATCCAAGAAATCTTCAGGGCCTTTAAAGTTTAATATCAGTGTATAGTCGTTGTCACCGTTCTTTTCAATTTTCTGTAATATCTCACTACGAATCTTTCCTCTTTGTGGGTCCACCTCACCGTTCATAATCTTATTTAAGGTATCATAATGGTTATTACCTTTCAATAATGATTTAATCTTATCTTCAATTGGTTTAAAACGGTCTAGGAGGACATTTACGGACCTTACGGAATCTTTTTGGTCATATACCTCAGTATTACCATTACTTCTCACAAACAACGCCATTTTACCCCACGTTCCATCGTTTGACTTCTTATCAATGACGTAATATAAAGAACCCTCATCAGAATACTTATCAAAATATCTGGTATCATTCTTAGTTGTGGTACACCATTTGGTACCGGCTCCGTAATAACACGAAGCACCGTGAGAATAAGGCTCAACAATCAAATACTTATCGTCTTCATAAATCTTGTTAGACTCATTTTTGACTTCCTTTTCTTTTTGGACCATTATTTGTCGTTTACGAACACCGCTCAATACCGCTTGTAATCCCCAAATAGATTTATATTTGTTGATGTCTTTGGGTGATGACTTAATCATAGGAGCATCGACCAATGATGATATAGACGCAGCGTAGTCAATATCTTCAGGAGTAATTGCAGTGGCACTCTTATGAAATTGTTCAATAAGTTCAATAAATAAGTTTACATTGTCGGCAATTGAGAAATTAACAGGGTCACCCAATCCAACCATTTGTTTGACCAACCACTCAGAATACTTCTTTGTCGATGAAGGGTCACCATCTATAAGTTTTTCCAATAAATCTGTCGCACCCTCAAATGTTTTTTCATCTTTGTATTTATCTACAAGACGCTCCTTCTTACCCTCAAGTAACAATGACATAAACTTCATTTAAAAACTTTTACTATAAATACTTGACAGTTTGGATAATTGATAATTTATACGTATATTTGAATTATAAACAAATAAACAATATGAAAAAATTAATCACCTCACTTCTGATTTTACTGACATTATCCGTAAACGCCCAATATGATTTAAATTCACACCCACTATTCTCTGATGTATGGAGAATCGAGCAAATTGAATATTTTGGTCAACTTACTAATTATTTACTTCCTAAGGACACCACAAAGTCATTTGGTTTTAAAACAAAACATATAAGACCCGCAATTGACCTTGTAAAGGTAAAGTCGTACCTCGCACAATCATATAAAGAATTTAGAAGTGATTACGGATTATATACACCAGTAGAAGATAAAAAGATGTCTAAACAATGTGAGGTATATTCAAAGACATTAATTAATAAGGAGGTGTTAAAACATAGTAACTTTAAGAATAAGTATTCAGAATGTTTAGGTAGTGTAAATTACATGACATTATCACATTTAGACACTAATAATATAGACATTAACAAAGTTATTGCCGACTGTTTTTTCGATTTGTTTGTTGGTTGTCCCGCACATATGTCAATACTACTAAATGAAAATATTTCATCAGTAGGTTTTGGTTTTTCCGAAGAGGCAGGTGGTTTAGTTGTTTGTTTTAGAAGTAAATAACAAAAAAAGGAGGGAATAACCCTCCTTTTTTTTATAAATTAATCAAACGCAGGACAAATGTCATTACTTGGTCTATGTCGTTTAGACTTTCTTCCGGATTTTTTAATCCATGTATATAATGGTATTTTAATACTAATACCTTTAGTTTTTCTCTTGAATGTAACTTTATATAGTTTGGTTGTTAGTGTTTCTTCACCCCCGTCTTCCCCTGGTGTTGGAGGTTTATTTACAATAACCTGAATATCAACATTTAAATATTTATAAGGTTCATATTTAGACTTATCAGAGCCTTTTTTCCATTCAGGTCCTGATGTTCCATCACCATTTTGACCTTTATAGTTTTGAGTGATTACCGTATTTGAATCAGTCATAACACCTAAGGAGTTTAATTGAGATTTTATATATTTTAATGCACTATCATTCCTTAATTTAGATAACTCCTTAAACGTATATGTTTTACCGTCAGGAGATTGAGTATTAGGTATTCTCGATGCCGAAGTATCAACATTTAAATTTTTTAAGTACATTTTAGGTTTATCCTCTAAGCTCTTCATTGATTCTAATTGACTTTTAATTGGGTCAATAACATCTTTTTTAAATTGCTCTTTAAAATATGGTGTAGTTTCATAGTAATTATCGACAAAGAAATCTGAAGAAGGTGATGAGTTTGATGGAAAAATCATGGGTAACGAAGGATACACTTTAGGTTCTCCAGGTACTTTTTCAGTTCTTTCCCCCGCATTACTACAGTACACTTTATTCCATTTATTTTCCGGGTAAGTTTCGTTGAATGACTCAACCGTTGCCACCGCTAAATCTATTTGATTTTTCTTAATTTCTTCCCACTTAGTTCGACTTGTTTTTGTCATCAGAGAAACCATTACATTCGCCTCAGCTCCGTTAACAAACTCTTCCCATTGTTCTTCTGAAAGTTCTGGCTGTACATTACCTTGTTTTAATGTTTTTTTATCTTTAGTTTTGGATTTAATAATTTGAACACGCTTAGTTCCCGCACGTCTCAATTGTTCATTATACTCTTGTTCTTCAAGTACCTTTCTAACCATATTCTCCAAATCAGATTCAGATATTTTTACTACTTTCCTCATAATACTACGTTTTATTAATGATAAATAGTTTGTCATTAGAAAAAAAGTATTTATATTTGTACTCAGAAGAAAGAGTTCTTTGAAATATGGGGGTGAGTTGGAATTGATTGGCGTAGATAGTCATACGGGGCACGTAGTGAGATGTTATCTATCACTTTAATCTATGATGGCAATTTTTTAACAGGCGACACTTTCGCAAAACTTCAGGCTGTAGGTCTTCTACGTACTGAAGAAGTAACCGTAGCGTAGTACGTAACGGTGAATCGGGTCGGTCAGGACATATACCTATGAACAGAAGTCCGTTGTTGTGGTGGAAAAACGATTAAACCCTAAATTGAGTCGTACATCTATTGGTGATGGAGGATGTAAAAATTCAATCACATATTTCGGAATGTTGAGAACCAATATTGACCTAAACGTGTAGTCCTTTATGGGTAATGCGAACAAGACGCGGGTTCGAAACCCGCCACCTCCACAAAGCTAAGGTCCAATAGAGTTATTCTATTGGACTTTTTACTTTAATAAGATATTTTTATAATAAAAGAAAGTATGATTGATTTAATAGAAGACAACTTAGGTGAGGTATTGTCCTCAAACAAAAAAGTAATGGTTCAGTACGGTGCTACATGGTGTGGTAACTGTAGACTTACCAAACCTAAGTTCAAAAGACTGTCAAATGAAAATGAAGACATCACATTCCTTTATGTGGATGCTGAGAAACTACCAGGTACTCGTCAATTTGCTGACGTATCCAATCTACCGACATTCGCAGGATTTGTAGATGGTAAGTTAGTAAAACAGTCTCAAGGAAATAAAGTTGAAGTTATTCAAGAAGTATTAGATGAGGTTACCAATAATTAAACAACTCATAGAGGGTGGTGACTTTGATGAGGATTATAT
>Ga0209532_1001800_pt1 | contig 15987 bp, 13 predicted proteins | sample COG_02_FD_184746 | JGI IMG/M metagenome (GOLD analysis project Ga0209532, IMG submission 184746) | Pelagic Microbial community sample from North Sea - COGITO 998_met_02 (SPAdes) (version 2) | ecosystem: Environmental > Aquatic > Marine > Neritic zone/Coastal water | place: Helgoland, sampling... | reverse complement strand
CCAAGTTTTTGGGTTTGTTCGTAATTCCTCTAACAACTTAGAATATGTAATCATTTTTTCAATTCATTATTTTTGTTGTACATAATTTATAACCTCATATCGCTTTGATCTGAAGTCATAATATATTTTAAATCATAAATAATCCCTCTAGGCTTACATAATGCACGGATTTTGCTAGCGCCCATATCAATAAATTGTTTGTGCCCCACTGCAATTATTACAGCGTCATATTTATTAACATTTAATTTATTACTTAAGGATATAGAATATTCTTTAAAAGCTTGATCTGGCGATGCCCATGGATCATAACAATCAACATTTATAGCGAAATCTTTTAATTCATTAATAATGTCAATATTTTTTGTATTTCGCAAGTCTGGACAATTTTCTTTGAATGTAAGTCCAAGTAGTAATACTCGTGATTGATCAATTTTTATATGTTTTTTTCTCATTGCCTTAACTAACGTTCTTGCAACATATATTGCCATAGAGTCATTTATACGTCGACCCGCAAGGATAATTTCAGGATGATAGTTCACGGCTTGCGCTTTATGTGTCAAATAATAAGGATCAACACCAATACAATGGCCACCAACTAACCCAGGACGAAATGGTAAAAAGTTCCATTTTGTACCTGCTGCATTTAACACCTCTTCTGTGTCTATTTTCAATTTATTAAAAATTAATGCTAATTCATTTATCAAAGCAATGTTTACATCACGTTGCGTATTTTCGATCACTTTTGCTGCTTCTGCAACTTTCATAGAACTTGTTTTAAATGTACCAGCAGTAATAATTGAACCATAAAGCTGATCAACTGCTTCTCCAATTGCTGGTGTAGACCCAGAAGTAACTTTTACAATGTTAACTAAATTGTGTTTTTTGTCACCAGGATTAATTCTTTCAGGACTATAACCACAAAAGAAATTTGTATTAAATTTCAACCCTGAAGTTAACTCAAGTATCGGTACACATACTTCCTCCGTAGCTCCAGGATAAACTGTAGATTCATATATTACAATATCATCTTGTTTAAGAAGCTTTCCAACTAATCTACTCGCTTCCAAAAGTGGCTCAAGGTCAGGTTGTTTATTTTCATTGATGGGTGTTGGCACTGTGATAATAAATATATTACAATCTGTTAAATCCTCTAAACAGTTACTAAATGACAACCTCGTTGCAGCCCTCAATTTATCTTTTGAAACCTCTAAAGTATTATCATGGCCATGCTGGAGTTCAACTAAACGTTGATGGTTAATATCAAACCCAAGTGTTATATATTTTTTACCAAACTCGACAGCTAATGGAAGACCCACATACCCAAGTCCAATAATTGCAATTTTTTTTTCTTTATCGTTCATATAGTTCTCACTGGTGATTATTTATTGTTGATCAAGCCATGCTTGAAACATAAGAACGCTCCAAATGTGGTATGACCAGTCTTGTTTACAGCTTAAATGCTCAGTCCATAATTTACGAATTATATCCACATTTAAGTACCCCTCTCGCTTAATACGATCATAATCCAGTAGTTCATCTGCCCAATCTCTCAAAAGCCCACGCAACCATTCAGCTAAAGGAATTCCAAAGCCCATTTTTGGTCTCTCTATAAGATCTTTTGGTACGTACCTGTAAAGCATTTGTTTTAATACCCACTTGCTTTCTCCATTACGTATTTTATAATTTAGAGGCATTTTCCATGCTGTTTCAACAACACGATGATCAAGCATAGGAACTCTCGTTTCAAGACTGCAAGACATAGCAGCTCTATCAATTTTAACCAAAATATCGTCTGGAAGGTAGGTTTTTGTATCCATCGCCATCATAAAACATTCTAAACTGAGATCTTTTTGCCATGTATCTTGATGGTCATAAAAATTTTGAGTGTCCCGCCCCATCAAGACTAAATCTTCAGGCTGTAACCACTGGCTAGTTAAATGTTTATATAATAGTGCACCGTCATTTAATATAAGTATTTGCGCTAGCTTTTTTATTTTTGTGCTAGGTTGAGATACTTTAAAAGAATTTGGAAGAATTGGTTCGCAGAAATCATAAAATTGATCTAATCTTGAAGAGTTTATACCTTGAAGACCTAAACTAATCACTGATCTTAGTGAATTTGGTAATTTATTTAATTTACCCCAAAAGTTTTTTGTTGCGAGGTAGCGATTATAACCACCAAACAGTTCATCACCACCATCTCCACTTAATGCAACCGTTACACTTTTCTTTGCTAATTGACTAACCAATAGGGTTGGAATTTGAGAACTGTCTGCAAATGGCTCACAATATATAAGTGGCAAATTTGGTATAACTTTCATTGCATCAGAGGGGCTAATTAAAAATTCAGTGTGATCGGTATTTAAATATTCTGCAACACTTGATGCATGGTGAGATTCGTCGAAATTATTTTCTAGAAACCCAATTGTAAAAGTTTTAATTTTATTTATACTATTTGCCTGCAATAAAGCTACGACAGCACTGCTATCGACTCCTCCACTCAAGAAGGCTCCGAGCGGTACGTCTGATAGCATTTGCCCTTTTATTGATTTATTCAAAGAATTTTTCAAAAAATCTATTGCTTCAGCGTCGTTTCCTTCAAATTGGTCCGATTGACCTTTTTTGATAACATCATCAAGTTTCCAATATGCTTGCTCTGAAGCATTTTGTGCGATCTCGTAATGTTTTTTTAATGGAATTCTTATGTAGCACCCAGGACTCAATTTATTTATACCCAAAAAAATTGATTTAGGGCATGGCACATATGAGTAACGAAAATATTGCGTTAAAGAATCACGATCTATCTCTCCACTAAATGCAGGGTGCAACTTTAATGATTTTAATTCTGAAGCAAAAAGAAAAACTCCATTTGACCACCCCCAATAAAGCGGTTTCTCACCAATTCTATCACGTGCAAGTATGAGTTCACCATCTTGGCAATCCCAAATTGCTATAGCAAACATACCAACTATTTCATTTAATGTTTTCTCAATACCCCAAATCGAAAAACAAGAAAGCAAAGTTTCAGTATCTGAATTACTTTTCCATTCTGTTTTATTTATTTTATCAAGCTTTGCTCTAAGTAACAGATGGTTATAAATCTCACCATTAAAAACAATTATAAATCTAGCACAATGTGATATCATTGGTTGTGCACCCGCAGAAGATAAATCCTGTATTGCTAACCTGGAATGAGCTAAACCCACAACTCCATCATCATCAATCCATATATCAGAAGACTCTGGCCCTCTATGTTTAAGCTTTAAATTCATTGCCGATAAAAGTTGACTTGAAATTGGATAGGCTAAAGTACTTGAATAGCCTACAATACCACACATTATAATTCACCAGCAGTAGAAATCTTGATCCATATATTACTATAATTTTTTATCATTCTTCTAAGAGAAAAATTTTTTTTAATTCTCTTTGCACAATTCAATTTTCTTTTTTCCCAGTTTTTTGGGCTATTTTTCCATTCATAATAGCAATCAATTATTAAACTGGATAAACTTTCCGGATCATTGGCAGAACAACACATTGCCTCGTCGTTTATTATAATTTTTGCATCACCTACATCGGTTGAAATACATGGAGTACCGCATGCCATAGACTCAGCTATTACATTTGGAAAACCTTCTGAACTGCTTGACAGAATATGTAAATCAATACAATTCATAATTTTAGCTATATTTGAATATGGCCCTATTAAAATTATACAATCCTCTAAATTATATTGTTTAATAAGCTGGACAATTTTATCATTGTTATAATCCATGTTATTTCCAACCAATAAACATTTAAACTGAATACCTTGAGAGCGAGTCATAGATAATGCATGAAAGAGATTATTATGATCTTTCAAAACATCAAATCTTGCAACCATACCAAGTAAAAAATATTTAGACTTAATGTGAATTCCATTAATTATGGAAATTTTGTCTTTTTTTGTATACTTAAATAAATTTAGATCGAAACCATTATAAATTACCAAGGATTTTTTATCACAATAGCCATTTTCGAGATGGTATTTTAGAGCACTATTGGCACAATAAATAATTTTTTTTGGTATGAACCTTGATGAAATTGCACAAATCTTAATTAAAACTTTAGTTCTTGCTTTTCCATGAATTGGTAAAAAAGACGTCATCCTTACATTCCACAAAATAGACTTAATTCCAGCAATACGGGCTGCAAGCCCTCCCACAAAATCAGCATGATACATCCAGGTTTGGACTACATCTGGCGATGTTTGGCGTATCCAATAAATCATCTTAATAAAGTCAATAAAAAATTTGAATGAATAACTCAAATGTAAACACCTTACATTTATACCTGCTGAACGTAATGTAGGTCCATATTTTCCCTCATCGGTTAATGAAATAACCTCATGTTTAAAATTGGCTGAATTGAGGCATAACCGCGACAAAACTCCTTCAGCGCCGCCATCTCCAAGACCTGTAATAATATGTAAAATAGTTTTCTTTTTCATAGGGATAGCTCATCAGGACATTGGATCATATTCAAAAGTTATATACCATCAAAGTTTATGGATTCATTCTTCTACCAACTCGCCCACGACATAAAGTTTTTAATTTAGAAGAAAACTCCACAACCAAAGCCAACCTTTGTTCACCTTGCATACCAATTTTACCACGGTGTAAATAATCAGTATCAACAATATATGCATCATCAGGTTGCATGCTGATATTTTTAACAGCATTAGTTGGAGAATAAAGTTTACGCTCTTCTAATGGTATGTTTGGTTTTGAAATACTTCCTCCACGCTTATTTTCTACAAATAATGAAGGAGAACTATCAGGATGAGCAGTTAAAAATAACTTCAAACGTCGACCAACACTATCGTGATGCCACAACTGTGAACCTCTATGTGATTTTTCACCGTAGTTGGTTGCAAAAGTGTATGAAACATCAAATGAGACATCTCCCAAATGTAGCCGCATTGTACTCAATAAATCTGGGTAGGATTTTAAAGCTAACATTATCTGTTTTTCAATCCCATTAACTGCTATTATTTCTGTTGCCTCACGGTTACCAAGTGATTTTTTAGCCTTTTCAAATATAGGATTAGTCAATGAAGCAAGATTTTTTCCAAATCCATCTATGCATATTAACCCGCCGGATTTATCTATAATACTCTGACTACCCCTAAATTTATCGATTATATATGGCAATGAACGTAATTGAATCATACTTTTTTCCTATTGCAATCTTTAAAACTGTTAAGTTTCTTTTTTAATCTTCGATACCATTTATAATTTAATCCAGCTGCTATTATTACCCAAAAATCATATATAAAATATAGAATATTTAATAAAAAATCACTTATTAATGTAGTATTGTTTTGAGACTTTATTTTACAATCTATTATATCCAATGTAAATGGTATCGCTTGTGATCTTTTTTTATTTAATAAAAAATCATCTAATCTAATTAGTTTATTTTTAATTAATGCATCACCATCAATTTTATAATCAGATGCTTCGATCCCTTCAATAAGAGAATTTGAATAATTATCAACGATTCCAATACAAAAGACTGGAAATTGCTGCAAATCAAAGGATACAGTTGATCCACTATGAATGACCATATCGACATCTGACAATGAGTCTTTTAAGTTCGAATTAGCCTTACATACAATAAATTTACTAAGTTCATATTGGCTAAAAACATTTTTTTCTTGAGGATGTAAGCGGATTTTAACATTAAACCCAGAAGCTTCAAATAAATTTGCAACCTTAAGAAATATTTTTTTCTTATATTTCATATCTTCATAAATTTTGGAATATATACGCTCAGAATAGTTAGCACCCGCTTCCGATTTCATAACAGTAAAAAAATCCCAGTCTGGAGAAAGCATGGCAAAAGAAGATAAGAATAAAACTGATTTGTTATGTAAATTTAATTGCCCTTTTTGAATGCCATTAGCGAAACGAGTATGTCCCACTAATTTTGAAAAATCACTCCCAAATCTTTTTTGCACTTCAGAAAACTGTTTTTTATTTGAACACCAATACTCATCGATAAGAGGTGCGCAATCATTAGATAGTCGCCTATCAAAATAATCATTCCAATTAAAAGGTATCCAACCCTCTTCTTCAAAAATAATTAACTGCACATTTAATGAAGAAAGTTTCTCAAAATGTTTTTTTTGGTATCTCTGAGCACTTTTTTCAATGACAACATCACCAGTGCCCAAGCGAGAGCATAATAATTCTAGCCTCAAGTATTCACGGGGTATCAAAAATACTTCATAGCCTTTTCTCTCAAACAAAATTTTGAGTTTAGATTTTGCTTGCCACTCTCTTTGTGTTAATTCAATTATTATGTAGATACGCCTCACGGAATCCCACGATATACCCATCAACTTATCCTTATTCTGGAATAATTTATTATTGCACTATAAAGCAAGGCTTGCCCCAATACTGTTTGACGAGGCCCAATAAGAGAGGCCATAAAACTAGCAAAAAGTAACAATACAGCTACTTGAACTGCCCAACAAGAAAAACATCTTTCCCAAAAGCTTTTATTACGCAATTGTAAAATCAAAATTAGAATACAGAAGCTTTTAATAACAAATGTCATAGAATAAATTATCGCAGATTCAACTAAATCAACCTCAGGACCATAACTTAATGATGGTAAAGGTATTATAAATACTCTTATGCTATCAATAAATGATAAATTTATTTTATAAATTGATAAATAAATATAATTAAATAATGATGGAAACATAGATGAAACAAGAAATGTAAATACCACGAAATATAATAAATTTTTTCGGGTTATTCCAAATCTCAAAACAATAACTGCTGCCCAATAAAACCTGACAAATAATAAACCCGCTAAAGCTGACCAGGCGTAAGCTTTCTTATTATTCTTAATAAAAACTAAAAAATATAGAACTAAAGAAAACATAATTGGTTCTCTAAGGTATGAAAATATATAAGCACATGTTGGAAAAATTAATAGAAAAAATGCAATTTTTGCGTTCTGGTTTAATGTTTTTACGTAAAGATTCGCAGCTATCACGAAGAAAAAAAGATTAAATAATCCTATGTATTCAAATCCTGAAAAAATATAAATAGTATATGCATAGAATGGATATAATATATGATACCCTTGGAACATAATAAGGCTAAAGCAAGATGTATAACTTTTACAGCTTAAAACTAAATCAAAAATTTTTTTCTGATCACCAATCTCTATTCCTTTATAATAATAAAAAAGAACTCCAATCAATAAATAAACTAACCAATATAAAAAAACTAAAAATTTATAATAAAATGAGACCATTTTTAATAATTAAACTATAAAAGAACATATATAAAGCCGGAAAATTCAACCGAAAATAGCTATTTTATTTTATAATATTGTTCATAATTACACGAAAAATAGCCACCCTTTGTCATATTAATATCATCAGAAATTTCTGAAATAACTTCCTGCATTGTTGGAACCCCATAATCAGAATTGTTAGTTGAGTGTTTTCCATTCTGGTTTTTTACATCAATATCACATTTCCAATATTTGCTAAAATTATAATATGTTGAATTTCCATCAAGGCCATAAATTGTAACTTCCTTAATTTCCCATATTAAACAATAATAAAGAAGAAGCGAACTAGAAGATCGCGCATGAGGGAGCACGTTTAGGGCCTTAAGAAGAGAGATATGTTTCTTGACTATTCTATGCCAAACCCTAAAAGACAATGATGAGTAAGACGCAGTCTGTATTGGACGAGAAATATTAATTTTATCCCAAGCTTCAGGGATCAAGTTAGCCTTCAAATATCTCAATTTTTCTCTTGAATTTCGTATAATAAAAATTTCATATTTATTTATTTGGTAGTTATTATTTATATGCGATATAATCGACTTGGTATGATCCAGCTTAATATCGGCAATTTCAAAAAATGCTATACCGCCAGTTGGTAAAAACGGTGCTGCAAGACTATTACTTAGCGTTGACCCATTATTTGAATTAAAGCATTCCAGATTTTTTCCAGGGAATAGTAAATCACAAGAAATTTCTTTTTTCAAAATATTACTTGGGTTTGTTCTTTTTAACCAAAATATTAAAAGATACATTTTAAAATAAAATGTTTTTATCAATTCTAAATAAAATTTAATTATTCCGCGACAATAAGATATAATTACAATTTTCATAACTAAATCATTCATCTTCAAAAATTAATAATTTCGCTTCAGGCCTTTTGATAATTCGTTTATGGTTTATATAAATAATAGCCATATCCGAATATTTGTTTAATAAACAATCCAAAAGATTATCTTCCATTTCTAATTCAAGTCCAGTAGTGGCTTCATCTATAATTAGTAAATCAGGTGGGTTTAATATTGCTCTGGCTAAGCCTAAACGCTGCAACTGACCACCAGACAAATTTTTGGAATCGTCGTCAATAATTCTCACATCTGCTTCAGCAAGTGTGAGCCACTCTGATAATTGCGATGCATTAAAAGCACGTTTAAATTCTTGAGAAGTCTTTTCTTCTCGACCAAATAAAACATTTTGTTTTATAGTACCTTTTATCAATGGAATTTGAGATCCTACATAATGTACATTTGCGCTAATACCATTGTCTAACCCAAAAACTGCATCTATATTTATTCCAGAGCCGCTTAAGCATTTAAGAAAGTATGATTTCCCCCATCCACTATTAGCAGAAATTTGTAATAATTTACCTTTTTTCAAATGCAAAGCTGGATAATGCCTTCCTCGAAGCTCTGGCAAAGTAGGGCAAAATGGATAATTTTGCATTGAATTTAAACTTGCTTTTTTTGCATTTGAATCTGGGGTTTTTATAAGACTTGATAACTGTCTTTTATAGGATTTTTTAATAATTCCAATAAACCTATCCACAATCTCTTTACCTGCTCTTATGAGCTGCAATGATGAAACTATACCACCAGAAAGTGGAGCGAGCTTCATTAAACTTAAAAAAATGAAAAGAAAGTTATCTTTATTATCTATTTCAGTCAATCCAACCACATAGAATATTCCTCCAATGATAAAAATAGAAAATATCAATTCAAGAAATGGTCGGTTTAAATTATTAATTGTAATAATACTGGCTGAGGTTTCATTGAGTTCAGTCAGACTTTTTTTAATAATCTTTCTTTGCCAATTCATAGCGTAATATTGATGGAAATCAAAGGAACCACTAAAGCGTTCATTTAACCTATCAATCGAGAAATTTATAAATTTACGTTGCCTTTTAGCTAATAAAAAAAGATATTTAGAGGTTATAGATCTAAAAATTGAAATTAATATAGAAATCCCCAAAAGAAAAGAAAACGTAAAATAAGGTTCCACAAAAAACATAGCTAAGATTATTAATAAAACTGGTGCTGTATTCAAAACCAATGAAGCAAATGGGTATAAAAATCTTCCTGAAAAATATTCTGAATCACTATTAAATCGCTGAATAATTTCAGCACGGTTTATCATATCTTGCAATTGCCCTCCATGAGTATTGATGTCTTTTAGTAGAATACTTTGCGCAGTAGTTTTAATTTTTGCTAATGTAGAATTAATATAGTAATAGAATATAAATAAATAACAAAATTTTATAATAAAAAAACAAACACAAAATAGACTATATCGCAAACTAGAAAAAGTTAAATCATAGTCAAAAATTGAAAAATTTATTTTACTTTCGTTAACTAAACCATTTTCAAGAAGTTGATTAATTATAGGAACAAGTATGCCTAAACCAACTAGTTCAAGTATAGATAATAAAACTAAACCAATAAATGAAAATATAAGTTCCTTCCATAAAGAGGGCTTATAATTTAATATATACTTAATTATTTGAATATAATTGTTCATTCAATTCTAGCTATATCTATAATTTTTATATCTTTTGAAACTAAAATATAAATTTTAAATCTAACAAATATCATAAGAATGCTTTTATTATTTATCTTGAATTATTTTTTTAAATACACTGCAAAAAAGGATTGCATCTTTATCAGCGATTTCTAAATCTTCATAGTTCGTTTTAAGACATATTACATCACTTTGAATTTTTTCTGCATTTGGGCACAAACCAACACCTAACTTTTGCCATGATTTTGTTTGCTCAACAACTGGATCTTCCATATATGGATTTGCCATTGCAGCATAAAATGGTTTACCACCACTGTTTACAAATGCATTATATAGTTTTTTCCAATTTAATTTTTTTTTGGGCCTCAAAGCAAGTGTGTAGTACGAATTTGTAGACTCATAACCTTCTGATGTTTGATAAATGAATTCATTACTTAATCCATATTCTTCAATTTTATTTAGAAAAATATTAGAAATTTTTTTTCTAAATTTTAACATTTCATCTAATCGCTCAAGTTGACTAATCCCAAGCATTGCTGAAACTGCATTCATTCTGTAATTAAAACCTACAACACCAAATCTTTTGTAATCTGGATCTTGTGCTGTAGACTTCGATAAAGATGTTCGCCCAGCATCAGCTAAAAGATGTTTGTATCCAATACCTGACAATTTTCGTAATGTAATTGCATCGTCTTCATTTTTACAAACAACCATTCCACCCTCAGATCCTGTAGTAAAATGTTTTTTTTGTTCAAAACTATAAATAATAAAGTCAAAAAATTCATTTGGTCCTTGATTATTATATAATCCACCCATATTTTGTGCAGAATCTAAGATTAAACCAATATTGTGTTTTTTTGCAATTTTAAATATACGATCGTAATCACAGGGAAGCCCTTGCCAATCAACAATTATGATTGCCTTAGTTTTAGTTGTAATACAGTTCTCAATTGAAACCGGGCAAATATTATGACTATTTTCATCTACATCTGCAAATATTGGTGTTGCCCCCACATATAAGCTTGCATAAGCATCCATCACAACAGTTAAGCCTGGTGATATTACTTCATCTCCGGGTCCAACTTCCAAAGCCAACAATGCAGAATGTAATCCCGCAGTAGCATTACTAACCGCGATTGCATAATTTCCACCAAAATTTTTCAAAAAAGCATTTTCAAATTCTGTAACCCAATCTCGGCTGCGATCAGAAATGAATTCTTCAAAATATGTAGATGAAATTTTTGGATAGCGTGTAAAATTATTCATTTTTCATCTCTTTTAGTTGTTTTTGTTTCCATCTTTCATTTAAAAATAAATTATCAAATTTATTATTTTCAAGTATAAATTTCTCTATATCTTTACGGCTAGATTGGTAATCAAATTTTTCAAATAGATCAAGAAAGTATAAATAATCTTCAATATAATCTAATGTTAGACGTGTTTGTTTAAACGCATAAATTGGGTCCTTCATTATAATTCTGCGTAAAGAACTTATATGGGCTTGTACCATTGATGTATCAATGGTGTCTGCCAAATCTAAAATATTTTTTAAATCATCTGTTACAAATGTATATCCTTCAGTTCCACCTCCTTGATCACTATAATTTGATGGGAATATAACTGAGCCTTTTTTTGATAGCGACAACGATTCTTTTATTCGATCAGGGCAAAAAAATGGGTCATCAGGATCTACAGTATGAAATACCGGCATCCTAAAAGAGTTTGCAATTTGCGCCAAGCGCTTTAGTTTATTCTCTTTTGGGCCATATTCAATGTTAATATCAAATTTATACTTTAGATACTTGAGATGTTTATAACTTTTTTCATCCGTAGCTATCACAGGAATAAGATTATATTTGTAGCATCGGGCTACACAATGCTCTAAAACAGTATGATCACGCGAAATCTTTAACATAGCTTTTGCAGGTAATCGAGAAGAGTCCAATCTCACGGGAATAATAACATTTGGCTTTTTATGCAATTGCGCCACCTGTTATATCAATAATGGAACAACTGTATAAGCTCTCATAAGCAAACCCTAGATTGCATATAAATTCTGAAACATCAGAAACTGAATTAAGTTTCCCGCCTGAAATCTTTACAAAGCTATCTTTAAAAAAATCTGGCATTTCAGTATTTTCTACAGCCCCAGGGTTTATCATATTTATTCTAAAGTTTTCAGGTAAATACTGACTTTTCATACCACGGATTAGGCCAGACAAACCATGCTTTGATACTATATAACCTAAATCTTTACTTTGCATTCCTGGGTACTGGTTTTTATTTGCAAAAGTATTTGCATAAATTGAACCCATAAGACAAAGATCAATACGTTTATGCATATTGTGCTTTGCAAATTCCACCAATTTAGTTGTTAGCAATACTGGATAATCAATATTAAACTTCATAAAAGATTTGTATTTATTATAATCACTAGAATTATATTTATTTAAAGTTTCTACTTTAGGATTGAGGGCAATCAAATTAATAATATATAAGTTCTCTCCCATATAATCTAACTGATCAAAAAAATTATTTATATTATTAACCATATCAATATTCAGATCTGAATTCTCTAAATCCACTCTTATGACATTTTTAAATTTTTCATTTGCTATTTTTGATACTTCAGTCCCAATAAAGCCCCTAGCACCAAGAATTACACACGTTATATCATGATCAAATTTTTTCAAACTGAAAAACCCCCAAACGACTTAGTTCATCTAAGTCTTTAAAAAACTGCTCTCCGAAATTTTTATGCCCTTGCCACACTTCAGGTATAAAACTTACATCTGGGTTTTTATTAAAATAATTGAGCGCGATATTGAAATCAATATTACCAGCACCAATTTTTAAACCTTCTTCATCCATACCTTTTCCATCAGAAATATGTAAATGTGCTGTATATTCCGAAAGTTTTTCGCATGCTTCAAAGAACGAAATGTCAAGAAAATTGCATGACAAGAAAGTATGAGATGTATCAAAACATATTCTTCGACCATAAGTTTCACAAAATTTCTTGATTTCATCAGGATTAACAAAAAGATTATGATGCATTTGTCCACCAAAAAGCCACGGAAAGGGTGGCATTGTTTGTGCTATAAACTCAATACCGTCTTCATCTAATTGACTAAATGCTTCGTGAACATATTGATAACCAAGATTACGTTCTTCATTTGTTGAAAATTGATCTCTAGTGAATCCTCCAACATTAACTATTATTGGCACCGGTTTTTTTATACGAAGCAATTTCTTTAGACGTAATGCCATGTCTTTAACCTGCCGTAAGTAACCTATTGATTTTTCTCTATATCCAGGTTCATTTGCGGCAAGATCTATTAAATCATCTCCCATAAATATTTCTGGTGAATGAACAGTGATTGACTTTATTGAGCTGTCTATCTCTATGTTTTCTATATCAACAAATAGATCTGAATAACTTAAGTGAAATTCTGCAAGCGTAAGATTTCGTTTCCTTAGTAACTCTATATCATGAAATCTTACGGGAATCCCAAAGTTTTTGTTAAATTTATAAACAGACCAATTAGAGGTTAGATGACTGTTAAAACAATTTTCTTCAATAAAGTCGTGTTTGTATATGTTACGTCTAATTTCCAAACCAATAAATTCTTTCAATCTATATGGTGCAATCCCTCTACCAGGAGATTTTATATCAATATCTTCAGCTTTTAATATCTCACCAGATTTCATATTCTTAGAAAATACTAAACTCTTACTTAAATTTTCTCGATTAATCATTTCTCCTTGTGTCATAGCTCTAGGGCCGCTACTTCCTATAGCCAAACTTACATTCCCAATTGCAGCACACATTTCTTTAAATTCAGATGGCAATAAAGAAACCTTGTGATCATTACCCTCAAGTGATTTATCAAACGTAAAATGTTTTTCAATAATGCAAGCACCCAATGTATATGCCGCAATCACAGCATCAAAACCTCTTTCATGACCAGAATATCCAATTGGCCTTCCATTCGTCAATGACCTTAATCTTTCAATATATTTTAAATTTAAGTCCTTAAATGGTGCTGGATACGTTGAATTACAATGTAAAAGGCAATAATCAGCTTTCATAGATTCTAGGTATTTAATGCTTTGATTAACTTCATCCTCGTTAGACATTCCACTTGAAATTATTAATGGTATTCCAGTTTCGATGCAATTTTTTAAAAAATTCAAATTAGTAAAATCTGATGAAGATATTTTTATAGCATCAACTCCGTAATCGTTCAAAGCGATTAAACTAGTTTGATCAAATGGAGTGCATATAACATCTAAGCCTAATAATTTTGCTTCATCAAAACATTTGTATAATTGGTCAATGGATAAATTGTATTTATATAAAAGTTTTTTTGTATATTCGACCCCAAGATCTTCTGAGATACCCGGCATATTCTTTCTATAAGTTTCGGAAAGAACACGCATTTGGAATTTTACTGCATTAGCGCCTGAAGACTTACTTTCTTTTATTAACTTTTTAGCAAGATTTAAGTCACCATTATGATTATTTCCTATTTCAGAAATTATATATGGATTTATTTCATTAGCTTTCCAATTTCCAATACTAAAATCATTTTTATTTAAAAAAACAAATCTTATAATTCTTTTTCTTTTGTCAAGAATTGGATAGATGTCGACATGTTTTGGTGGTTTATTATCAATAGTATTTTCATTTACGGCAAAATAATCTCTATTATATGCTGATTCTACTTTTGTAGATGATAAATCAATGGAATCTTGAAGTAAAAATGACCTAATATCACCATCACTAAGCGTACCTACAAGCGCACCAAAAGAATCTACCACAAATACTATACGATGCATATTTAATGATATTTGTTCCATTGCACTTCTTAAAGATGCATCTACGGCAATGGTTAATTTACTCTTTTTTGAGTTATATTTTTTCATAATTATATCCAGTTGGTTTATAATTCGTTAAAAGAATAATTAAGTTACTTCAAGCATATAATATCTTTTTGATACAAAATTAAATATATAACTTGATGTGTAAAATAATATAAATAATGGAAAACTCAATAATACCTGAAAAGTTTTTTAAGCGTGGAGCAAATTATAAACCTTATGTAATAATGGCTCACGAAGTATAGCGAATTGTTATTGTATGTCGATCTGCTTTTTCAGTTCAGTCATCTTTAGTAGTTCATCCAATTTTAACATGCAGAGACAATAATCAACCTAAGAAATATCTACCCCAATCACTTTATTATGTTGCGCTAGTAACATTAAATTTGACAGTCCAACATAGCCCATGCCTACAACAACTATTTTCATATTACGCCTGGCATACAAAAAACAGTTTTTCTAACTCTTTATTCAAATTAGTATGTTCCAAAACAACACTCTTGATGCATAATTTATCATAAATATAAACCAATTTATTTCCCCAGTCTTTTTGCGTATTCATATGCAGACGCAGCCATAAACCCGTCAACAGACCCACAGTCAAATCTTTTACCCTTTAGCTCAACAGCTTCTAATAAGTCATTCTGAGCATGCGAATTCAACGCATCAGCTAACTGTATTTCTCCACTAGTACCTGCCGGCAAAGTCCTAAGTGTATCAAATATGTCAGGCGTCAAAATATACCTACCAATTGAAGCCAGATTAGAAGGCGCCTTATCCTGTCTAGGTTTTTCGACCATTCCTTTGACTCCATGACCATCAGCTGAAGGAATGATTACACCGTACTGTGAAATATAAGCTTCATCCACCTGCATGACAGATAGTTGCGAATTACCAGTTTTTCCAAATTCACCTACAAGATCTGCGGTAACTCCTGGAGCGTAATCCGTTAAAAAATCATCTGCTAGTAAAACTGCAAAAGGTTCACCTGCAACTGCGCGTTCAGCACAAAGAACTGCATGACCCAAACCCAATTGTTCAGGCTGGCGAACAAATATACATTCCACATGCGGTGGAACAATGTTGCGCACCATGTTCGCTTGCTCATTTTTTCCTTTTGAGCGCAAAGCTAATTCAAGCTCTTTATTTACATCAAAGTGATCTTCAATCGCACGCTTATTCCGTCCTGTAACAAATATAAGCGTATCAATTCCAGCCGCAATCGCTTCTTCAACT
>Ga0209532_1001798_pt1 | contig 16020 bp, 11 predicted proteins | sample COG_02_FD_184746 | JGI IMG/M metagenome (GOLD analysis project Ga0209532, IMG submission 184746) | Pelagic Microbial community sample from North Sea - COGITO 998_met_02 (SPAdes) (version 2) | ecosystem: Environmental > Aquatic > Marine > Neritic zone/Coastal water | place: Helgoland, sampling... | reverse complement strand
GTAACCAAACGCAATTGTGAAATAACTTTAATCATCAGATTCCTTTTCAATTAATCAATCTGCCAGTCAATAGCTGTATTAGCGGACGCTATAATGGCTAAATCTTTGAAACTCCGCATTGTGCTTGTTCGATCTTGATCGCGCATGATTGCCAGCTTTCATGTTGATATCAAATTGCGACTTGCCGATAAGACGTACACAATAGGGAAGACTGTAGCAACAACAGTCCAAAAATACTTTCACGGTAGAATCCTTATAATATCTGCGCTTTTTCTGAGGAATAAAGGTACTGCCAATGTGTTTAGGTATTAGGGAGGTTAATGCACTGCACGGATGATTAAGACTACCGAACTGTTCAACGGCACACTCGTGCCTCGCTGCCAAGCAAAATCAAAGCGTTCCGGCTTACAGTGCCGCAAGGCCGCGATGCGAGACAAAAGGGTCTGTCGGACGCACGGAGGTGCCTCTACAGGGCCGAAAACGCCTGAGGGCCGGCAACGTTGTGCGGAGGCGAAGACGATCCACGGCAGAGAAACACGAGCGATACGCGCCAAGCGCGATGCGAAGCTCAGGGAGCTGCGTGAAATCGAAGGCTTAATGAAGGCCAGTGGCCTCATGGACTGACACCAGTTCTTCGATCAGCGTTGCGTCATCACTCAACAGCGTTAACGCATCAAGATCAGATTTTCCGCGCGTAATCGTATTACTAGGTCGCACGGGTCCCTTAGCCTAATAAGGGGGGTGCCCCCGGGTGGGGTCTTCAAACTGAGCAAATAACCAAAGGGGGGCAACCGATTGCGCCCGGTCTTGACGCCAAGCACCATCCCAACGCGTCAACGAACGCGGCAATTTCTGTGGGCGTCAAAACGCGAGAAGCGCCCCGTAGGGCGCTAGTGCATTGTAGTCATTTAGTTAAATTTGGTTGTGTAAGCGATACCCCGAAACGAACTCTTGAATTTTTGCCCTTTGCAAAAAAAATATCGTTTAAGTAATATCCAGCTTTTCGTCAATTTCTGGCTCAGGATCATCCCATGAGGCAGCGCATTGTTCGTAATAATCAACATGCTTTTGGAAGCGCGGATCCTCACCTTGAATGAAATAAGTATAAAGACGATTTACTATTTTCTTCATTAGAGACTTCATTTCAGGGTTTGTAATTCTAGAGGCTTCGTTCCAAGGAATCTCGTTCCCTTCGGCGTCGATGATTTTAACATCTGAATAATCACCAACTTTTGTTACAGGTGTTGTACCAGCATGAATGTTTTCAAGTTCAGTATGACGCACGCACATTGCTGTTAGCGTTTTAGCAAATCTGCCTGCCATTGTTCGTTCAGTTTTCAAATCCATATTTTACTCACTACATGCTTTATATTTATTATTGCCTTCCATGAACATAAATCGCATCTCCTTGAAGTGTCTGATATTCATCTGTTCCAGAGTAAAAGAATCCTGCGCCATTAGCAGATGGTGTATAGTTGGCATAGCTTTCATGCTTCTCTCCCATGCCACTTAAAATAATGCCATTAGCACCAATCTGAGCAGCTTGGTTTTTTAGCTCTTCAACAGCTCGGTTCAGGGCTTCTTGTTGTGATAGCATTTCCACTGCCTCTGATTTTACTATACCAATATTCTCAAATTTAATTTTTGGTGCATCACGGTAAACCTTGACTAAAGAAGGATCTATAGGATCACGCGCCTCACCAGTAACCAAGGCTGAACCTGATGCGCAACCGATTAAGAGAAGCGTCATTAGCAAACCAGAAAATTGCCGTAAAATCATAATTATTACCTTTCTTCCTTTTAAGGTTGGGCCATTTTACTGGATCTTCCCGATTAATGCTTGCACAAGCAAGAACATCGCATATGTATCCTGTTTACAATATTCAGTAAGATTATCCCATAGCAAAAACAGTTCGCTCTCGGCTAACTTGCCATTTATGAACGCATCGTATTGCAACATCGCATCACCACCGTGAGATATTTCTAAATCATCATAACTGAGGTCAGTAAAAGCAGGCAGCACCGCTTTAATCGATGCTGAGCTTTTTTGTTTTGGGTTATAGAGCCAGCGCTTTTTAAATGGCTCGAGCAAATCGACGACCCTAGAATTAATAGCGTTTAAGGCAGTAGAATATTCAGGAAAATCTCTGGCTAGGTCATTGTTGCGAGCAATCTCAAAGGACTGATTGTAAACTATAACGTGACCGTCCACACCACATAGCTCGATCAGTTTCTCAGCAAAAAACCGGCGTGGGTCGGTCTGCTCTTTGTGCAGATATTCATGATGCACCAATTCTGCGTCTGGGCTTTCTTGTATATGAACAGAGAATTGAAACGGTATCTGTTGATATGGCCTCGTTCCATCAAAAAAAGGGATGGCTGGATTAATCGTCTCATAATCTAGAAAATACAGCGGATATTGCAGTTGGCTCAGAAAGCCTTTGATATTGGCAAGGTCAGCAATAGTCTCTCCGCTTAAATAGCTTTCGATATCTAACCCCTTCACACCGCCTGGGCGAATATGATTTGGTAATTTTTCAAGGGCTACGCCGTACCGACGCGAAAGTTCTTCAGCTTTCTTTTTTTGAAAAACATCATACACAGAATAATCTGGCACATGCTTCCAACAATGATCACGGTAATCGCACTCAAACGGCGCAAAGCACCGCGCACCAATTGACACATCTGGCTCTTTTTTGCGCTCTAGAACATAGCCAAGCTGTCCAGAAACAGCCTCTACTTCAGCTTGCCTAGAAAATACTTCACCAGATATTTCTTCCAGTTTGAACAAAGATTTTGGATCGATATCACCAGCACGAATATAGCTATTATCCAATACCATCATAAAGCATTTGCGGATTTTGTATCCAGCGCCGTTAAAGACATGATATTGAAACGCCATGTCATCAAGGTGGTAATCTTTTACACTGGTCGAACTTTTAACTTCGATCAAATCCCATTCATCACTCCCACTAACGCGCTTTAAAATATCAATGCGTGAATAGCCACCATCAATTGGATGCATGGCCGTAGCTTCAAAAATAATATCATGGCCATCTTTGATAAATTGCTGCGTAGATTCAATCGCACCGCTCACATCCCAATAGGCATTTTTGACCTCGACCCCGTCGTCAAAATAGGCCATAGCCAGCGCACCAATCTCATTCCCCGCATCAAACCGCGCTTGCGTCTGCGCATCAATCTCTGGCGCAAGGTCTTTGCGATGGCGATACAACCACAAGGCCTTCGGACATTGAAGACCCTTCACGTACTGAGATTTTGAGATTGTATGTTTATCCATGATTGGAAAGTTACTTGATTGTTTATAAATTTTCCACTATTTTCTCATTACCACCCATTTACACCAAAGATCAGGGAAGTCATGGATAACGACATAATGACAATGAAAGAGGTCGCTGAGTACCTCAAATTGAATGAGAAAACCGCCTACCGTTTAACGTCAGACGGTAAGCTTCCAGCATTTAAAGTTGGCGGTAGCTGGCGTTTTCGTAAGTCAGAGATTGACGAATGGACAAAAAAGCAAAGCAATCAATCCGAAGGGCAAGGTACTGAGTAAGCATGCTATTAGATAACAAAAATCACGGAAAAGTTATAACGGAGCTGAGGAAGTCTTTAGACGCATCTTCGAAGCTTGCTGTGCTTTCTGGAATGTTTTCTATCTATGGCTATTCAGCCCTTAAAAAAGAATTGGGAAGCCTTGCCGATATACGCTTATTGTTATCCAAATGGGATGATGCTTCACTTCATACCATTGCAGGCACACCGCAAGAGACCCGCCTAAAAAATAAACTAGACCAAAGCCGCATCGCCAAAGAATGTGCCGCTTGGGTTAAAAAAAATACGCAAACCAAAGCGATGACGGGGCAAATGGCATTCCCACCTCAAAATATGTTCCATGTGAGTAATGCAGATGATGGTTTCGTAATCCAAGGCGCATCTCACTTTACCGCTACAGGCCTTGGTGAAGTCAAATCCGATAGTTTTGAAATCAATATGGGTATTTCAGATGCGGAGACCACAAAACAACTTCTACAGTGGTTTAATACGATTTGGAATGATGGCAAAGCCACGCAAGATATCAAAGACGAACTAATGGCACATTTGGAATATCTTGGATCAGATAAGCCAGCGAACCTAGTTTATTTTATTACTCTCTATAATATTTTTAAAGATTACCTTGAGGACATTGATGAAGAGAGCATTATTCGCTCTAAAACAGGATTCAAAGATACAGTCGTTTGGAATAAGCTTTATAAGTTCCAATGCGACGGCGCGATGGGCGCTATTGATAAGCTAGAGAAGTACAACGGTTGTATTATTGCGGATAGTGTTGGTTTGGGTAAAACCTTTGAAGCCCTCGCAGTTATAAAGTACTACGAGCTGCGTAACGATCGCGTGCTTGTGCTTGCTCCTAAAAAACTCCGTGAAAACTGGACCGTTTATACGATCAACGACAAGCGCAACCTTCTGGCAACAGACCGCTTTAACTATGATGTTTTGAACCATACTGACCTAAGCCGTGATAAAGGAAAATCTGGTGAGATTAATCTAGAGACGATTAATTGGGGTAATTATGACCTGCTCGTTATTGATGAATCTCATAATTTTAGAAATAGCGGAACAAAAACAGACGGGGCAACACGCTACCAGCGCTTAATGGATCAGATTATTAGATCAGGGGTAAAAACAAAAGTGTTGATGCTCTCCGCCACCCCGGTCAATAGCCGTATGAATGACCTTAAAAACCAAGTGGCTTTCATTACCGAGGGGCGCGATACAGCTCTTGCTGATTTTGGGATTAACAGTATTGAGCAAACACTAAAAAAAGCTCAAACCAATTTTAATAAGTGGTTGAAACTTCCCAATGAGCAAAGAAACGCAGAAGCTTTATTAGAAAACCTTAATTTTGATTATTTCAAGCTACTTGATCTCATGACCATTGCTCGTTCTCGTAAGCATATTGAAAAATATTACGATATTTCAGAAATCGGTAAATTTCCAGAGCGTTTAAAGCCGATGAATATCAAATCAGATATTGATACCAGCGCTGAATTTCCACCGCTCAAAGACGTGAATATGGCGATTAAGCGCCTTAACTTAGCGGCATACTCACCTCTGGCATATGTTCGCATGGACAAAAAGGATGAGTATAGCCGTAAGTATGACCAAGAAGTGCAAGGTGGTAAATCTGTATTCCGTCAGATTGACCGTGAAACAAACATTATTCATTTGATGCGTATTAACCTTCTCAAACGCATGGAAAGCTCTATCAACTCTTTTGCGCTAACGGTCGATAAAATCCATGGCAAAATTAATGGCTTATTGGAACAAATTGATGCTCATGAAAATAATGAGATTGAAGAATTAAGTATAGAAGACATTGAAACTGATGACCCAGAGCTAGAAGATTACCTGATAGGTAATAAGGTTAAAGTGCTGGTGCAGGATATGGATCTGGTGCGTTGGAAACAAGATTTAGAAGAAGACCTCGCCTTACTCAAAGATCTACTGGCTGATGCTGTTACCGTTGACCCCACCCGGGAAGCGAAACTGCTTAAGCTCAAAGAGGTTATTAAAACAAAAGCGAACAGTCCCTTTAATCCAGACAATAAGAAGCTTGTGATCTTCACTGCATTTTCTGATACTGCGGAATATCTCTACAATCACATATCAAGCTGGGTGTCAGATGAATTAGGACTACATTCAGCACTGGTTACAGGACAAGCTAGAAAATGTACGATTAAAGGCCTCAATAAAGATCTAAACAACCTGCTGACGCACTTCTCTCCAATATCAAAAGAACGAGACAAGGTTGATCCTGAAGCAACCACTGAGATTGATATTTTGATTGCCACCGATTGTATTTCTGAAGGTCAAAACCTTCAAGACTGCGACATGTTGGTGAATTACGATATCCATTGGAATCCCGTCCGCATCATCCAGCGCTTTGGTCGTGTGGATCGTCTAGGCTCTCAAAACACAGCCATACAACTGGTTAACTTCTGGCCAAATATAGAACTTGACGAATATATCAATCTTGAGGCTCGCGTGAGTGGGCGCATGGTGCTGCTTGATATCTCTGCCACGGGCGAAGAAAACGTCATTGAGTATGACAAAGACAAGCAGATGAATGATCTTGATTACCGCAGAAAGCAAATGAAGCAGCTTCAAACCTCGGTGATTGATTTAGAGGACATGGATGGCAGCGTTTCCATCACCGATATGACGCTCAATGACTTCCGCATGGATTTATCAGGTTATATGAAGGGCAATCTTCCTCAATTAGAAAAATCGCCATCAGGGTTTTATGCCGCGATCCAAAACCCAAATGGCGAATTCGTCGCCGGTACGATATTCTGCTTGAAGGATATTCATGGCAAAGTTGAGTTCGATGCCAACTACGCACTTACCCCATACTACATTGTCTACGTTGCAGAAAATGGCGATATCGTTTTCAATCATCTGCAGGGCAAGAAAAGCCTCGATATATTCAAGAAGCTCTGCGCCATGAATAAAGAGCTGGATAGCAAATCTATTGAAGCCTTAAACGCGCAAACCAAGAACGGTAAAGATATGGGTGCATATCAATATATGCTGGAATGCGCCATGCAATCCATTGTTGGTAAAACGGAAGAAAAAGGCGTTGAAAGCCTATTTGCGCGTGGCGGCACAGTGCTAACGCAAGATCACTTCTCTGGCATTGAAGATTTTGAAGTTATCTCCTACCTGATTATCAAGGAGGTTGCGGCATGATCCAAGACTTCCTCGATAGCCTCGGTATACCACCCAAGTGTTTCTTGAACAAAACGCTATTCAAAAAGCTGTTTTTAGAAAGCGGTATGCTGGATATTACCGATAAAAAAGCGTTGAAAGACGATATCGATAAGATCCGTTGGCTTTACACGTTAAAGCCTAGCACCATCAATATCGAGCCTTACAAAGACCAAGTCCGCGAATATGATGAAGTGGTAATCCTGCAGATTGACCTATCCAGCGCCACCCGCGCCAAACGGATAGCGTCCTTCGTGAATAAGGCCATTCCATACCCTTTAATCTTGGTCTTCACACATGGTGACATGGTTGCCCTGAGCGTTGCCGATAAACGCCTCTCTCAGGCCGATAAAGCCAAATGGGTGGTTGAGGATGGCTGGATGACGCCTTGGTTTAAACCCAGCGCCCCATCACAGAGCGAGCGTCAATTTATGACTGATATTGCTATTAAGAACTTGTCTTTCCTGAACTTCTACGCATTCTACTCAGATGTGAAGTCTCGTGTGATTGCATTAAATTCTGCGCAAAGAAGTGGAGCGTATGCAGTCACAACAAAGACAGATACCGATGCGCGGCTGAAAAGCCTGAAGCGTATCGATGAGCTGGAAAACGAAATGTCTGAATTGCGCGCTTCATTAAAAAAAGAAACGCAATTCAATACAAAGTTAAAATTGAACGTTGCGGTAAAAGAGTGCCAAGACGCGATCACGCAACTGGAACAAAAATTATAAAGGAGAAAAAAACAATGGCTGAAATAGAAAAACTGGACGGGAAAACAATGGATATTGTGGAGCAGAATATCGAGCAGTTAAAAGAGCTGTTCCCCAGCGTGTTTTCCGAAGGGAAAGTTCAGTTTAATAAGCTGGAAGAACTTCTTGGCAATTACGTGGTTGAGGATGAAGACCATTATAACTTTACGTGGCATGGCAAGCGTAAAGCGGGTCGTTTGGCACAAACACCCAGCACAGGCACATTGCGCCCCGCGAAGGATGAAAGCGTTGATTGGGACAATACAGAAAATCTGTTTATTGAGGGCGATAATTTAGAAGTCCTCAAGTTGCTCCAAAAATCATATCACCGCCAAGTCAAAATGATCTATATCGACCCGCCTTATAACACGGGGAACGATTTTGTTTACGAAGATGATTTTAAGGATGGCGTAAAAAATTATCTTGAAATGACAGGGCAAGTAGATGGCGACGGCAAAAAAATGGGAACGAACTCCAGCGCGGCTGGTCGTTACCATACTAACTGGTTGAATATGATGTATCCGCGGTTAAAGCTGGCTAGGAATTTGATAAGGGACGATGGTGTTATCTTTATTTCCATTGACGATAATGAACAAGCAAATTTAAGAAAACTATGTGATGAAATTTTTGGCGAAGCTAATTTTATTGCCGTTTTTAAATGGAATCGGACTGCGAAGGCACCAAGCCTATCCAACAGCGTTAGAACAAAATATGAGTATATTTTGTCTTATAAAAAAGAAAAATTAGAAAAGTTATTTGGTAAGGAGTCTTACAATACAGAGGCACCTTTATTGCATTTGCCGAATAAGCAAGCAGAGATCAATTTTCCTGCGCATAGCATTAAAATACCACATTCGTTTGATGCTGGAGGGTATTCAGAAAAGTACAAAGTTGAATTACTAAATGATATGGAAGTAAGCGCGGATGGGTATAACGAAAACGCAGTAAAAATTAAGGGATGTTTTGCTTGGTCGCAGCCAAAGATTAATGAATATATTAAAGAAGAGAATGTTTTTTTAGTTAAGAAAAGCTTGTCTACAATATATTATTCTTTGAACCCCGAAGGAAACTATATAGCGCCATCTGATCTTATTTCTCAAGAAGAGTGCGGGGTGAAACGTAACACAGATGCGAAAGAAGAGATGAAGAGGCTGGGAATTGAGTTTGACTACTCAAAGCCTACCTCACTTATAGAGTATTTAATTAATATGCTTTCCAAACAGGAAAGCGCAGAGGATGATTTTATTATTCTAGATTTTTTTGCAGGATCAGGGACGACATCGAACGCTGTCATGAGAGTTAATGCAACGGATGGGACGAAGTTAAGGCATATTTCTGTTCAACTTCCCGAAGATAGCGACGAAAAATCAGAGGCCTTTAAAGCTGGTTATAAAAATATTGCCGATATTTCTAAAGAACGTATTCGCCGTGCAGGTAAGAAAATCAAAGAAGAAAACCCTAACTATAAAGGTGATCTTGGCTTTAAAGTCTTCAAGCTCGATAGCTCCAACATCAAACGCTGGGACGCAGGTTTTGATACATTAGAAAGCGACCTTATGGACGCGGTTGATTATCTTGTTAAAGATCGCACAGATGAAGACGTTTTATATGAGCTTTGTCTTAAACTTGGTTTAGACCTCTCCATTAAAATTGAAGAAAAGACCGTTGCAGGTAAAAAGCTGTTTATCCTCGGACGTGGCTATCTGGTCGTATGCTTGGATGATGCCATTACCATGGATCTGGTCAACGGCATTGGCGCATTAAAAGACGAACTCGCCCCCGAAGACGGCATGCGCATTGTGTTCAAAGATGATGGCTTTAAGGACGATGTGGTCAAAACCAATGCCCTGCAGACGCTCAAGCGTTTTGGCATTGAAGATATCAAGAGCCTATAGGGGAATTTAATATGAGCAAAAATATGAAGATTAAATTCGACCCGAACCAGAACCATCAGCGCCTTGCGTTAGAATCTGTGTACAGCGTTTTTGAAGGGCAAGAATTAAACAAAACCACATTCTCTATGCCGACAATCCAGCATAGCGATAAATCAACGCCAGACATGTATTCCAATCAAACGGATCGTGGCTATGCCAACCGCCTGAAGCTATTGCCAGAAGAAGTATTGACCAATGTACGCCAGATACAGTTAAAAAATGGTCTCAAGCAATCTAAAGGCGAGATGAAAGACCTCGATTTTACTGTGGAGATGGAAACCGGTACGGGTAAGACCTATGTTTACCTGCGCTCTGTTTTTGAGATGAACCAGCTTTATGGCTTTACCAAATTCATCATTGTTGTGCCTAGCATCGCGATTAAAGAAGGCGTTCTGAAATCCCTGCAAATGACGGAAGATCATTTTAAGGAGCTGTACGACAATACGCCCTTTGATTATTTCACCTATGATTCAAAAGACCTTTCAAAGGTTCGGTCTTTTGCGACCAATGATTATATCCAAATCATGGTCATCAACATCGATGCCTTCCGCAGAAGCTTCACCGATAAAACTAAAGAAACCAGCGCCAATATCATCCATCGTTGGAATGATAAAATGCAGGGTGTGCCGATTGATTTTATTCAAGAGACAAACCCCGTCGTTATAATTGATGAACCGCAGAGCGTTGATACGACCGCTAAGGCATCGGATGCGATTAAATCGCTTAACCCACTATGCACGTTCCGCTACTCCGCCACCCATGTTGACAAGCACCACATGCTTTACAAATTGGACTCCATCGATGCGTATGAACAAAAGCTGGTAAAACAGATCGAGGTTGCCTCTATTCAGGTTAAGGACGGTCATAACAAGGCTTATATCAAGTTGCTCGCAGTCGATAACAAGAACGGCCACCGCGCCAAGATTGAGGTTGACGTTCAGCAAGCGGGAAACACCAAGAAAAAAACTATATGGGTCAAATCTGGCCAAGATTTGATGGAGCTAACGAAGCGCAGTATTTACGATGGCTATGTCGTCAATGATATCTACTGCGAAGAAGACAATGAGTATATCGACTTCACCAGTAAGGAAGACATTATTCGTCTGCACCATGCCATTGGCGAAGTAGACGAAGATGAATATAAGCGGCTACAAATCCGCAAAACCATCGAAGAGCATTTGGATAAAGAGCTTAGGCTCACGCCAATGGGCATTAAGGTTTTAAGCCTGTTTTTCATTGATAAAGTCTCAAATTATCGGGATTACGACGCACCAGATCAAAAGGGTAAATATGCACGTATGTTTGAAGAGGAATACAGCAAAGCGATTAAGAAGCCTAAATATAACAGCCTCTTTTCCGATATGGATACGGATAGCCTGCCTGAACTAGTTCACAATGGATATTTCTCCGCTGATAAGAAAGGCGTTTTGAAAGATACAAAAGGAACGACGGCTGCGGATGAGGACACTTACACTCTAATTATGAAGGATAAAGAAAAGCTTCTGAGCTTTGATTCAAAGCTGAAGTTTATCTTTTCACACTCCGCACTAAAAGAAGGCTGGGATAACCCAAATGTCTTCCAAATCTGTACTTTGAATGAAACAAAATCCACGATTAAAAAACGTCAAGAGATCGGTCGTGGGCTTCGCATATCCGTGAACCAAGATGGTGAACGTGTGCATGGTTTTGAGGTCAATACTCTTACAGTAATGGCCAATGAATCATATGAAGACTTCGTTGAGGGACTCCAGAAAGAGATTGAGAAAGAAGAAGGCATTCGCTTTGGTGTCGTCAACGATCATTTATTTGCCAATATCGTTGTTCAGGATGCTGAGGGGAACGATATGTTCCTTGGTGCAGATAAGTCAGAAGAAATACACCAGCACCTTTTGACAAAGAAATACATCGACCAACGCGATAAGGTGACTGATGATCTGAGAGTAGCTTTAAAAAATGATGCTGTTGAGTTGCCGGAAGAGCACGCAGAATACGCTGATCAGATCCTTGGCTCGCTTAAAAGAGTGGCTGGCGGACTTAACATTAAAAATAGCGATGACAAACGTACAGTGCGGTTGAATAAGGCGGTGTTCGAAAGCCCTGAATTTAAAGAGCTGTGGGATAAGGTTAAATATAAAACCACTTACAACGTGGATTTCGACCCAGAAGAGCTAGTTAAAAAATGCGCTGAGAAAATCAAAAATACGCTTGTTGTTGGTAAAACTAAGTTCACCTATGGTAGGGCGACAACCGAAATAACGCGCGGCGGTGTTGATATTACAGACCGTAAAGAAAGCACGCATTTATACGACGTTAGAGACTATCAAATCCCTGATATCTTAAGCTTCTTGCAGAATGAGACTAATCTTAAACGGAAATCGATTTTAGATATTTTAATTAAAAGCGAACGCCTCGAGGACTTTAAAAACAACCCTCAAAAATTCATTGATGAAGTTAAAGGCATTATTAAGCGTGAAATGTGCCGCTTTGTAATTGATGGAATTAAGTATCAAAAGATTGGCGATGATTATTTTTATGCGCAGAAGCTATTCGAAAATGAAGAGCTTATAGGCTACCTCAATAAGAATATGATTGAAGCAAAGCGCTCTATCTATGATCACGTGGTTTACGATTCAGACACGGAATCAAAATTGGCTGAATCTTTTGAAATCAATGATGAAGTAAAAGTCTATGCCAAGCTCCCAGCGTGGTTCAAAATAGACACTCCGCTTGGCACATATAACCCAGACTGGGCAGTTTTAATGGAAATGGACGGAACTGAGCGTTTGTATTTTGTGGTTGAAACAAAAAATACAAGCACTGGCACTGTTATTGAAGACCTTCTGAAAGCCAATGAGCAAGATAAAATAAAATGTGGTCGAGAGCATTTCAAAGCCCTTGGTGAAGAAGCTAAATACCTAGTTGCCAGTGATTATGAAACGCTGCTCGACCAAATATCATCAGGGAGAAAATAAAATGTTTAATTCTTTATGGCCTTCAGGGTCAGAGTGGCGCAAATGGGACTTACATGTTCACACTCCAGAGTCACAAGGATTTTCGGGTGACTGGCAACAGTTTATAATTCAGCTTGGTAATGCGGATTGTGACGTCATCGGAATCAATGATTATTTTTCTATTGCTGGGTACATGGAAGTAGTAAAAAGACTCAATGAGCCAGTCTCGGAAGCCGAAGGAAATAAACCTTATCGCGAAGCGTTGGAAAGACTTAGAACAAAAAGTTTACTTCCAGTGGTAGAATGCCGCATGAATAACGTAGTTTTAAATAAAGCTGCTAAATCAGGCCCCCGACTCAACTTCCACATTATATTTGACCCATCTGTTGCTGCGGATGTTGAGTCATTTATCAAAAGCCTTGATGTCAACGGCAGCACGATTGCGGGTAAATATACAAACAAAAAGTACCTTCTTGATGACGTACAAGTCAATTTTGCAGACGTATGCAAGAAACTTCGTCAGGATGGAAATTTTAAGGATAAATTTATTATCTGGATACCATATGATGAATATGGCGGTATTGATGCCATAGACCCCACTAGCAATACATATTTTAAGCAAGGACTCGTTCGTGATGCAGATGTTTTAGGATCGGCAAATAAGGCTCAGGCTGATTTCTTTCTCTGGCAACATGACAAATACACCGCAGAGCAGTTTAAAGATTGGTTTGGAAAGAAGAAACCATGCATCAAGGGTAGTGATTCTCACAACGTAAATGATGAGTTGGGAAAGCTAAAAGATGAAAAATCTCAACCTACTAATAAATATTGTTGGATTAAAGCCGATCCAACATTCAATGGTCTGCGCCAGATCATCAATGAACCCGAGGATCGTGTATTCATTGGACGTATCCCACCAAAAATGGAAGAGGTCCAAAACAACAGCACACGCTATTTATCTGGTATCATCATCAAAAAAATGGATACAGCAAACATAGACGATGAATGGTTTGATTGTAATCTTCCTCTAAATTCTGACATGGTTTCCATCATTGGAAATAAAGGAAGTGGGAAAAGCGCACTAGCTGATATTTTAGCATTAGCGGGTAATGCTCATTGTGATCCATCGCATTTTTCTTTTCTTACAAAAGATAGATTCTGCGAAAAAAATGGACGAATTGCAAAGAACTACGAAGTTACATCAACTTGGGCTGACGGCACAACAGCAACGACCCCCCTCAACAGCAAGCCTGACCAGAATAGCGTTGAACTGGTAAAATACATCCCTCAATCTTATCTAGAAAAAGTTTGCACGGAGTCAGTGCCAGGAGAAGGAAGTGAATTCCAAAACGAATTAAGAAAAGTTATCTTTTCACACATACCTGATGCCGATAAGTTAGGTAAAGAAACTCTAGACGATCTCATTGATTATAAAACGGAAGAACTAAGAACACAGGTGACACAATTTCGACAAGAGATTGAGCGCCTCAATATTGATATTTGTAAATTTGAATCTAAAACAACGCCTGACCATCTCGCCCATCTGCAATCTAGCCTGAAACTGAAACAAAAAGAGCTGGAAGCACATATTGCCAACAAGCCACCGGTGATTGAACAGCCTAACAATGTAACAGAGGAGCAAAAAGTATCAAATCAGGCCATTCAAGCCCAGCTTGAAGAGGAAAGAAAAAAACTTACTTCCATCGAAGCACAAATAACAGAACAAAAGACCAAACAAAAAGCCCTTGCTGATCAAATTGCCTCCGCTCAGAAATTACAAAGCAAAGTTGATAATTTTAAATCTGACTATGATCGTTTGGTTAATGATACCTCTATAGATATAAATAAGCTGGAGCTTGATATATCCAACATCATTAGCCTGTCGATTGATAAATCAGAACTAACCACCAAACAAACTGTGTTAGCAACAGAAAAAACTGTCGTCGATAGCTCTCTTGCAGAAACGGGAGACACAAGTCTTCTTGTAAAAAAATATGACATTTTGGCTCGTATAAAGATGCACCAAGATAAACTTGATGCACCCAATAAGCTCTACCAGACATATACGCAGGCTTTACAAAATTGGGAACAAGGGAAAAAGAATATTGAGGGAAGTCAGGATAAGCCTGAACTTGACACGATCAATTATTTCCAAGCACAAATTAAATATGTTCGAGAGCAAGCACCTGTTGAAATCGAAAGGTTAGAGGTTCAGAGAAAAGAAGTATCCAAAAAGATTTACAATGCCATCAACGCAATAAAGAACGTCTATGTAGAACTGTTCAAAGCCGTACAAGAATTGATTGAAGGAAGTATCATTATTAAAGAAGGCTTTAAACTTACGTTCGATAGCAGTATTATGGAGCGAGATTTTCAACGTGAATTCTTTGAAAAATATATCGGACAAGGCTTTGCAGGATCTTTCTACAGCAAAGAGAAAGGCGCTCAAGTCCTTGAAGAGATCTGCGATGATTTTGACTTCAATAAAGAGGATGAGGCCCTCAGATTTATTGAAAGAATTACGGATTATCTAAAACACGACAAACGCACAGCACAAGATGGAAAAATGACGATAGAGTCACAACTTCGTAAGCATATTGAAGTGAAAGATCTGTATGATTACCTTTGGTCTCTGGAATATTTGAAACCAGAGTATTCTCTCAAGCTAGACGGTAAAGACTTAAGCCATCTGTCTCCCGGAGAGCGAGGAACTCTTTTACTGGTTTTCTATTTATTGGTCGACAAAAGCAATAAACCTATTATCGTTGATCAGCCCGAGGAAAACTTGGATAATCAAACTGTATATAGACTTCTAATTCCTGTCATTAAAGAGGTGAAAAAGCGCCGACAGGTTGTCATGGTAACTCATAGTCCAAATATTGCAGTCGTATGTGATGCTGAGCAAATAATTCATTCTTCGATAGACCGTGAGAATAGGAATAAAGTTATTTACACATTAGGCTCTATTGAATCAGACCAAGTTAATGAGTACTTGGTTAATGTGCTTGAAGGAACTCGCCCAGCATTCGATAATAGAGGAGCTAAATATTATACATGATACAACATTGCCTCTGCCTCTCTTCGTCGAACAAGTCCTCTTAACTTACGGCCACCAGCCCAGACCCAGCGCATGAGCTGAGCCGGAACATTGTGATGGTTCTGACGGTTAATGACGCGGCGCAGAGTTGATCGCTGTAACGCGCCTGATCCTAGATTGTAGGTAAATGACACCAGCGCATCAAATTGCCCATCTGTTAATGGCACTGTAATTAAACGCAGGACGGCACGCTCTGCGATTTGAGCATCTAGGCGCAGTAACTCTTCAGCCTCGCCTTGAGTGATCCCGCCAGAGAAGTCCTCACCCTTTTTGACAACGTGGCCGTAGCCTATTGTTGGGTATCCTGCAGGACAAAAATAAACGGTTGGAGAGAAACCCTCGAACCGTTTGATTAAATCTATACCTTCTTGTGTAATATGACGCATATTAGCCTCCGTGATGTCTAACGTCAGCACCTTTGGGACAAACATGAGTGTTTGAATAACGGAGGGTTTCTGGTTCATCTTAACGTTAAGGAGTTAAGTATGACAAAGAAA
>Ga0209532_1001791_pt1 | contig 16077 bp, 13 predicted proteins | sample COG_02_FD_184746 | JGI IMG/M metagenome (GOLD analysis project Ga0209532, IMG submission 184746) | Pelagic Microbial community sample from North Sea - COGITO 998_met_02 (SPAdes) (version 2) | ecosystem: Environmental > Aquatic > Marine > Neritic zone/Coastal water | place: Helgoland, sampling... | reverse complement strand
ATGTTACCCTGTTGACCTTCTGGCCCTCGGTCACCTTGGTCTCCCTTAACACCCTGTAAGCCTGTCGGTCCTTGGATACCTGTAGGACCCTCGGGTCCTGTGCTGCCTGTAGCTCCGATAGGGCCTTGAGGGCCGCGAGGGCCTTCAGTTCCTTCAGGACCCTGTGGACCATTTGGTCCCGATGGACCTTCTACGCCTTGGACACCTTGAGGTCCCTCTGAGAGAGAGAATACAAGTTCGCCAGTTTCGGCGTTATAGGTTGCATATCCGTCTGTCCCGTAAGGGAGACTGTTCATGGATGTTGTTAGATTATACAGCTGGTCACGAACACTTTGAGCGCCAGCTAATATTGAAGCTCCAGAGGTATTCACGAAGCCTCTGGTAGCTACTTCATCGTCAGCCTGTGGTTCCCCGATGTTCTTCAATCGGTAACCTTTAGCATCCCATCGACCATCAGCATCGCTGAGTTCGATAGAATTTGCTGCGCGGTCTACAGCTTCTTCAGCCAAGAACCGGACCTGCTTGTTTGCTAGGTCTAAGTCAGCTTCAAATAGTGTTGAACCATCTGTGAAATCGACCAACGGCACCTTCGAAGTTTGCCGTTTTATAGCGACAATCGCGTTAATTGCTGGAGTTGTTGATACCTGTATTGTGGCATCGTTAATAAAATTGAATGGGGCTGCTGAACCTGCAACTAGAACAACCACATCTTCACGGTTGATGTAATCGAACGGTATCGAATATTCTGTTGTAGAACCGTCAGCCACATATTTGACTATACTGTCAGCCATAATGTCTCCTGAAAGAAGTAGACCCCTCCGAAGAGGGGCCTGTTGTGGTTTAATCTATTTTGCTTAGGTCTAGTTCGGGACGATCTACGTCTTTCCCGCGCTTAGTAGCTCGTTTGAAACGATCATACTCTCTCACTTGTTCCCTAATTTCTGGGAACTCACGCTGGAGTTTGCGATACGCTCTGTCTCTAAACTTCTTCATTCTACGGTTTAGCATGAATGTCCTGTGGCTTTCGCTAGGAGCTACATCACCGTAGTCGTCTCCATCTTTATTATAGCTAGTCTTGTTAATTTCCCGAGCTAAGGTTTGCTCTAGGTTCCGACCGCCTATAGAGATAGAACCCATAAGCTGGTTCCACCGTTGGTATTGTTCGCCTGTGAGTTTAACCCCACCACCTACTGTCCTTCGAGCGCCTTCAAATTTAAATCCAAGCTTTCGGAACTCTGTAGCCACCAAGGCAGCATCAGTCTCTATCTCTTCAACACCCTTTGTAGTGATGTGGAAGAATGGACCTAAAGTATCTGGAGTATTCTTTGGTTTGCCTGTTAGCCAATCGTATTGAATTGGTAAGGAGCTACGTTGAATACCTGTACTCTTGCGGAGCTTATCCATGACTGTACGGACTTCGCGGGTATACTCATCGTTAAGATTTCCAACTTGGTTTGTGAAACCAGAGTAAGGCATCAGAGAGGCCAAACGCTGTTTAAATAAGTTTGAGACTTCCCAAGGACTGTCTTTGGAATCTAAGATTGATACAGTGTCTGCAATACCCTGTAGATATGTCTTTGACACGATGTTGTTACCAACAGCTGCGATAAACATCGAAGTCATATCAGTCCAAGTTGTATCGTCCATCGAACCAATTTGATACATTTCCTTCATGTCACCGATGATGCCAAACGCAGTAGTCCAAGGGTCCATACGGGCATAACTTACCCAGTAAGGTTTTTCCTTGGTTCCAAAGTTGATCGAATAAGGTTGCCAATCAGGGCTGTCACGCCACAGTTTAGCAAGCTTAGGGTCTGTCGGACCACCACCTGTAATACGGTCATCCCAAGCAAGGACACTCAAGGTTCCGTATATTGCTGTACCTACAGCCATCTTACCTTTTGCTTGAGCAACTCGAGTAGGGTCACCTGAATTCCAATCAGCTTTATATTGTTTCCGCAGCATATTCAGCAACGGTGTTCGGTCCCAAGCTTGTCCCATAATGTTCATTGGTGTCTGAATGAAAGGAGTAATCTGGCGCATCAATGGATGCTTGTTTGCAAAATCTTGAACTGATTTCGCAATCATGGAATTTTCTTGTGTCAGCTTCGTAGTAAACGTAGCTTCCCTTGCTTCGTTGAGAGCCATCTCTGCATACTTGTTGCCAGATTTATAGGAACCAACATATTGGTCGATGAAGTTCTTCTTCAATTCTTCATCATCAGCTATTTTACCTAGCGCCACAGTTTCCTGCCACTTCTGTTCAGCATCAATCTTAGTATTGAATGCGTTCTCAAAGTTACCAGCAATCCACTCTTCTCTAGAAGCATACCCAGCTTTCTGGATATCCTTCATCGACATAAAGGCAACGTCAGTAGATAGTCTTGCCTGAAGTGCTGATCGGTAAGCGAGTTGCTTAAAGAACTCATCTTCAGACCCCAACAAACGAGAGGGTATAGTCAGCATCTTACCTAAAATATCAACAGTCGTACCCCCGCCGATATACTCTGAAGATATAGCGCGGGTTGTTGATTGACTGGCGTTCTCAATCTTTACTGAGTCATCCAGCACAGGCTTCATGTTGTAGCCAGATTTAGCTGCTAGTTTAAGAGCATCCTTAAAATAGTAGGCCATGTACTTATATGTGCGCAGAGCTTCTTTAGCTTGCTGCGTATCACCATTGAGAAGCGCACCAATTGCTCTTTCACTAGGCCTAGCAAGCACGTTTATAGTGTTCGAGGTGATGTTGAGAGCATGAGTTGTTGGACCAGATAGAATAGAGTTAATCCAGAATTCATTGAGAACCCGTAACCCTTTACGCTCTACAGCTTTCTTCACAGTCCTCGCCATGAGTTTCTCATCAGTAACCTTGGAGAGTTCTGCTGCTAAACTACGGATACGTTTAGAACCACCGAAAGCTGAGATAGCCTCAAGAGTGCCGCCCTCCAGTGTATCGCTTGTGACGATACGACCAGCTTGGGTTGCTCTAGCTGCGGCTGTCTGTAGACCCTTTACGTTGGCCTGAACTTCCATGTGCATCTGCATGAGGTCAATAAGCCTTGCCTCCATAGCATCAGATATTGAGCCATCCTCTTGGGCTTTCACTAAGCGTTTAGACCATATGTTAATCTCACGGGCAGTTGATTGCATAGCCATTTTACCGGCTACAATACGCGCTGCTGTGTCCCGTGTCATAGTCTCAGCAATGTTTAACTCACGGATGATCTTGTTTACATCAGTCCCTGTGCTTTCGGCTGTATACTGTAAAGCCTTACGGACGGTTGTATCGTTGGTCTGAGGCTTATCCAGCCCCATTGCTTTCATACCTTTTGATGATTTGAGAACATCTTCAAATTCGTTAATAATCTTCAAGGCATCTACAGGACCGTCCATTCTACCGAGATTAAAGCCACTGCTTCCATCAATTACGACATTAGCAATATCCATGTCTGTGGTATCTGCGGCCCGTTGCAGGGCTGCGAACATCTTGTCCCGATCAATTACAGCAATCTTTGCTTTAGGTTTGATTGTCACAGCTGCCCGTTGATCTGCAAGAGACTGTTGGACAGCGTTAGGAGCTATAGGTTGATCGACTTCGATCTGTGTCTGAGGCTCTGGTGAGCGAACAGCAGCTGGGCCATCCACATCCACTTCAGGAGCATCCGGTCTAGTTGGTGTAACATTAAGACCCTCTAAGTTAGTTTCTCCACCCATTCGGGCATCGAAGTCTGCCGCAAGATCGACTTGCTCTTGGGATACTGTAGGAGCTTGAGGTTGCTCTGGTGCCTCTACTTTCGGTGGAGATACCTCTACAAACTTACTATCTTCAAGTTTGTATACAGCTCCGTCAGGGGTCTCAAACGTACCATCTGGTCGAGAAACCATTCCATCGATTGTATCCCTTCCGTCAGCCTCGATAGCATCGTTGACTTCTGCGTGAGCTTCGTCAAGTTGTGCTGCCGTTTCATCTGAGACTTGGCCGAGGCTTTCAATCTCAGTCTTAGCTTTTCTACCTAGACCTATTAGCTTTGCTGCGCCGGTTACTAAGCGAAGGGTTCCTTCTGCCGCGCCACCAATTAAGCCACCCTCAATTGCATTCTTCGATCTATTGGTCCACTCAGGATCGTTAGGATCAATCTTCAATGCTTCTGTTAAGGGGTTTGATAAGTGTGGATATTCTTCTTCAATGAAGGTTGATAGGTTACCTTCGAATGCGTCAAACATTGTAGCATCTACAACACCACCCTTGAGCATCGATCCGATAAAAGTCTTACCACCACCCAACGCAAAGAAACCTGTCATGAATTGTGATATGCCTTCTGAGGCAGACCCAATCATGTTATCAGATTTTGCGAGTGTAGTTGTTAAGTCTGGACCCCCAGCATCAGCGATGTTCTTGAGAGCTACGTCTACGTTAAGGTCTGGACGGTCAGACACCTCTGAGATGTCGATACCCATGTCTTCATAGTTTTTACGCTGCTCAAGCCATGCCATGTCCAACTCTTTTTGAGAGAAGGGTGCGCCACGGGCTTCAGCCTTTTTATCCATGAAGTCGTTAAAGTTTGTGTCGAACTCTTCAGGTGTGACCGAGTTAACCCCATTCCAAGTCTCTCGGGCTTCAGCGCCAGCGTTTAATGCACCACGAACAACGCCTACAGCAACATCTTGAACTGTATCGATGGCACTTGCAAAGAAGCTTTGCTCCTCTTCCGGTGCGGGTGCTGGGGGTTGTTCAGTTCTTCTGTTGACGCCAAGAGCGTCAAAATAAGCCTCTTCACCGTACTGAGCTTTAAAATCTTCAGGGCTGATTAGACCTAATCTTACGTTTTGTATGTCTTGTTCCATTTAGGTCTATTCCCCTGATCCATTAGCTTTTCGTAAATCTTCAAGTTCTTCAAAAAGCCCACCCTCAGTCATGAGTGTTATTAAGTTCGTTTTCAGATTTTGGATGATTCCCCGCAGTTCAATAGGGTTGGGGTTTTTCCCACCGTTCAGTTCTTTGTGTCTCGCGACAGCATCTCTAATACCAGTCGTAAGTTCGTATTCCATTTCGTCAGCCCGTATTACGGCTTCAGATGTGAAATCGAACTCGTTGCCTTTTACCATACTGAATATTCGCCTGACAGCTTGCCCCTCGGGAGTGTTTGAACTTTCAAAGTCTAAACCAAATTTAGCGTCATTTGCTGGGTCATAACTCGTGCGCCACAACCCAAGCTTGGCTGTTACGTCATTCGCTGTAAGCTTACCATCTTCTGCAAAGTCACGGATTATATCACTGGCTCGTTCGTAAGTTGTGGCTTTTCTAAGTAGCCTGTCTAAACGTAATTCACTTTGATATGTCTTATTTAAGCCACCATTAAGCTCGGCTGTATCGTAACTCTCTAAGTCTTTTCGCATACTTATTGCTAGGCTCTGAGTTGCGTCATCTGGAGCATCCATAAGAACCCGCAAGCTTTCTTCGAGAGATGCTCTGAGTTCTGGTGTCTGTACTTCAGCTGTATAATACTCTTCAGCTCTAGCTCTCGCGATAGACCTATTGAACTCTAAGTCTTTCTCTAATTGCTTTTCTTCTCGAGCCGCTCTTTGGTTGTCTAAGGTTATTGACCTTCGCTCGATTTCCAAGATTTTGGCTTGAACCTTTAGAGACTTGGACGCAGCTGCCGTACCAAACTTGGTGCTTTCAAATACCTCAAGGATGCTTGTGTCACCTGTTTGTTCTACAGCCAACCCAACGCCTGTCAGGATAGTATTGAGAACGTCTTCATTCTTCATACCGTCTATGTTTGCACTAGCAGCGCGACCTTCCAGCCATTCCTTGAAAGATGCCATAGCTACAGCATTTTCTGCTTCGTCCATATCTGGTCTAAACAGGTTGATCGTGGTCTCAGCTACTTCAGCCTCGAAGGCCTTATAGTTTTGCTCACGTTGCCAAGCGACATGCTTACTACGCCAAGATGCCCTAAAAAGTTCATTACCCTTGTTAGCTGCCTGACCAAAGTATTCAGATACTTCATGATCGGCAAACTCATCCATCCCGTTGGACTTCATAAAGTCACCTTGGAATTTTGCTATAAACTTCTCGATCCTCGCTGGGTCGTCATTAGTGTAAAGCTTCTGGCGTTCTAAGGCAGCCTCAAGTTCAGAGGTATACCTCATTGCCATCGTACTCATCTGAGAGGCTCTGTAGCCTTTCTTCAGGTAAGGGCTTTCACCCTCTTCGATTAGGCCAGACTTTACAGCCTCACCAAGTGCAATCCGGTTCTCTTCGTAAAGTCGGGAACCTTCAGCAAACTCTTTCTGAGCCAAGCGTTGCCGCTCACGCTCGAGGATTGGACTAGCTTTTTGTTCTAAGTTTGAGAGTGTGTTTGCTAAGGCCTCAAAGGGAGACCGCTTAACTACACCTCGTTGATAGATATCTACAGGCGTTGCTGTAGCACTCACAGTCCCAATTTGGTTCTCAAATGGGTTACCCACTACTTGTCTAGCCATTATCCTGTTTCCGCTGCTAATCGTGATTTACTGTCGTAGTAATCAAGGCCAAACCCAGCGATGGGTTCTACAACCTTGAATAGAGTTTCTGCGAACCCTACCGGCTGCATTGAGTTAATTCTGTTCTGAGCTTCAGTCTGATAGCCAAGCTTGTTGACTTCATTCTGTGCCTGCATCGCCTCTAGCTTTTGCGAGATACGATCTGCCATGACACCTTCAGAACGCTCAAAGTCGTTAAGCAGTTGATCTACGTTAGCCCCTTGGACACCCGCACCACCGGCAGCTGCCATAGCTGTACCTTGTGACTTGAGAGCCTTCAGGTCAGCGTCTTGCTTCTGCATAGATGCTTGTGTTTGTTCTTGGAGGATACGAAGGTTAGACTGTTTGCTTTTTAGGAAGTAGGCATCTTTAGCGGATTGGGCATTTTGAGCCACCGCAGCGTTCTGCTTATTGGAGGCGTCTATAGCACCTAATGCGCTTATTCCTGCACTTATACCCTTAATTGCTAATGCACTACTGGATGCCGCCGCAGCTGTACCAGCGACCGCAGTAGTCCCCGTTAGGGTGCTACCAAGCGCCAGTAAGGTTGTTGGTTCACACATTTAATTTATCCTTACAAATTCATAGAACGGAAGCTTTTCCGCTCCGTATTTTTCGTGCTTGTTGATGAACGTGAAGCCCATCCAACGAAGCCACTTCATGTGGACAGTGTTTCGGGCATCGACACAGTTATAGAGGACAGCGTAATCCCCTGCTAAATAGTCGAGGGCTGCTTTGCTTTTTCTCAGGAAAGCTGTCTGATATTGATAGATGTCATCGGTAGCGCACATCCAGACAATTCCTGCATTTTCTAAAGGGGAAGGTACGACCCCGCAGAGACCCAAGCGGCCTCCATTCGGTGCGCGTAGGGTCAGTGTAGTCCCCCCAAGATCGAGGGATTGTAGCAGTACCTGTCGAGGTCTCCGGCCTGTAGAGGCCAGACACTCTCTGTAGTCTGCTTGTCTCAATCTTGGGGCAACATAGTCGATATCCTCCACCGTTGTTGGTGTAAGAAATTTATCCATTAACTCTTCTTGATCTGAGGTGCATAGAACCTTCCCATTCTGCCGATAGGAACTGGCAGGGGAGGTGGCTATCACTTTCTATAATTACACTAAGTCGATCAGCTTTGGACATCACAGGGAACCTAAAGTCACCTGAAGCCAGAGTTGTTGTACCTAGAACACCGGCACCACCACCAATCACACGACCTGTGTAATCGTTAGTACCACCGAGCCCATACTCTTGTAGGGGTCTGTATCGAGGGAGAACCTTAACTGTGAAGTCACCGCTATCTTGGTAACGTAAGAGCCAATGCTTGATCTGTAGGCGACCACCAGTGATGGCAACACGACCACCAGTTGCTGTAGGTTCCTTCAGGGTAGGCTCTGAGAACTCGTAGGTCATCAGATATGCTTCACCCACATAGAACTCTGTAGCTGTTCGGTCACCAGAGACAGTCAGCGTGTCACCGTTGGTTGCTGTCTGAGTAATCACTTGGCCCTGATTGGTCCCGCGAGTTACTATGACAGGTGTGGTTAACGTGTAAGGTGTAACGATTGTTGTTGTATTGGTTTCAGCGTCATAGGTTCTTGTGGTGTCTGTTTCTGCCATGCGGAAGTCCAGACGGGTCACATAGTCCTGATCGGTATCTGTGCGCCCTGCATCGAACTGCATCTTGTAGAGGATAGTTTTCCCGTCCTTATTGCCTACAATATACAAAGCACTCTCGATGAACTCAGCATTGAGAATATCCAAACCATTCATGGTATATTTAAACCAAGCTGATTGAACCTTCTCTCGTCCTGCCCAATGATATTTGTAAATATATACAGCGTTGGTCTCTTGGGTTGTTAAGCAAACCAGAGCATTCTCTGTGGTACTCGCAACCATCTTAAAGACACCATCCGGTACATACTTAGCAACGTGTGCTGTAACGTCTTGGGCATCTGATCGATCTGTATCATCAATAACATAGTATTCACGAATTGATGTGAAGCCGCCACGCTTTGCGGGGAAGTACACAACATTACCGGCGGATGCAGGCTGTGCTAATGTACTAGCTTCGTATTCTGTAGTCTGACTGATCGATGTGTTCTTAGGTGTGATAAAGTCAGCACCCTTTAGGATGAACTGTGTCTGATCGGAGAATAGCAGGAGCTTACGGTCAAACGGGATAGCATGCTTGAGTAGGGATACTTTTGTGTGGCTGGCAGCTACATCAATCGGATCGTTATCTAGCAGTGTCCTTGCGGTGGTCGCGAAGAAGTCAAAGTATTCTGAAGTCCTCGACATGACCGTGTTCTCGCCTGAGAGAAAACCTAGCCGGTTCTGGAAGAAGAATACGTCAGTAATCTTACGACCAATGAAGGATGGGTTTGGAACAGATGTTAAGTCACCTACAGCCCTATCGCCCCACTCAGCTACCTCAAATGTAAATGAGCCATCTGGTTGACGTATCAAAAGATGAGGCATCGTTGACGCATCAATCTCATATTCAATGTTAGGTTCTACCCACTCGATCCATGTACCTTCACCGATCTTCGTCTGTGTCCCGTTGTCAGATACAAACTTCACATAATAATCGTCAAAGTCGTTTGTCTGGTCGCCTTGAACGTGGGCAATGTAACCTTCAGGAGCCTTGTTAGGTAGCTCATCGAAACGCTGCACGGTTCCTACAGTTGCTGAGAGACCTTCGTCACCCAAGCTGTCATAGGTTGCTAGGTCGAACTGAGCGTTACCTGTCTTGGTTATAACAACCGTACTACCGTCTGCACGGGCCGTGAAGCCTGAGACTGAGTTGATACCAGATGCTATCCTAGTGGCTATATCATCTGTTCTAGTTTGGACCTGATCGGTCTCAGAAGTCTCAATGTTAACAGCAATAGCTCCATCGAGGTATACTGTGTAGCGTTGGCTATAATCGCCCTGCTTGACGGCTATGAGACCAGTGTAGGGATATAGTGGGGTTAACGCGCTGGACATCGCTGTTGTTTGCGATGTGTTAACTATGAACGTATAGTCGGCTACAGTGACTGCGCGAAAGTCAGTAGCTGGTGCGGTACTGTTTAAATACGAAGTGCCGTCTGGGTATGTGACAGTCTTTGCCACACCATTTAAATCATAGATAGAAATTTGATTGGAAGCGTTAATAAATACAAAGTAACGCTCGGTCACATCTCGGTTTATGAGATGACTGAATGACCCGATAGTTTCCGAGGCACTCATTGTTGCTACGTTTTCTAGCGGTGGTCGCTTTTGTAACCCCTCAACAAGCGAAGGGAACGCATTCTCCATTAGCTCTGCCTGTGAAGACAGACGGAGCGCCGGTGACTGCTGTGAAACGCCTTGCACTAGGTTGGGGATGGCAGAACTAATTAGGCCCATTACAATATCCTACGATTAAATCCACGGTTCATGACGCGGGATACTGAATAGCTATCCATCATGTTGTAGTCTGCGGTATCACCTTCAAATTCCTTGAGGTCGATCAGAGCAGATTGCTCATCCCGGCGGACCATCTGGTGGATGGATTCAGAGTTCAGCATACGATCTGAGTAGATACGAGCCGCGCGTGTGGTGATGTATTTCTTTGCGACATCTGGGAGAACCGAGAAGTCTTGGTAGTAAACTATGGTAACCGTGATGGATGACGTAAATGTGAAGCTGCGGTCATCCAAGTCGAACAAACGGTTTTCTCGGATTACTACGTTAAAATCATCAGCATCTATACGGGCTACATCATTGGGAACTACGAGTTGGTTGTTGTTGTCAGGTGTAAGCTTCACACCATCTTCTGTGTTAAAGTGCCAACCTTGCCCCTGAACCTCACGACTTACTTCGTTCAAGACCTGCTTGGCTATAGATACGTCAGTCACTTGGTTACCGTCTAATGTGTTGACGGGTGCCTCACCGATTGTTGTCAGTAGGACGTTGACCGCTTCTAGTTCGGTCATGGACGATGGTTTAGTCATGATGTCCTCATATGAAAAAAATGGGCAGGCCCAGTATTGGACCCGCCCGAAATATTATTAAGCAGTCTTGATTTCTACTGCACACTCAGGACGCAGGACGCCGTGGCCCATTGCGTACTTAGCAGCCATCAATGTACCTTGGTACATGACTTCGAAGTCGCCAGATGTACGCTCTACTGCGAGGTCCATCAATTTGACTGTACCGATAGCAGACTTCTGCATAACCAGTGCGGCTGTAGTTGAGAAGTTACCGGAGTAGGTATTGTTCTCACCAGCAACGGCAGCTACGTTAGATGTTGGCAGGTTGTTAGATTTAACAATCTGGATGCCAGCAACTTTAAGAACTGTGCCTTCAGCGTATACACCAGCTCCACCCCAATCACGGTTGATTACGGAGGTCTCTTGGACCAAGTTGTAATACTGTGCAGGAGCTACGATAGCTACACGCTCATTCTCTGGAACGTCTTTCTCATCCATTGCTTTCGCAGCGTCAAAGATAGCGGCAGCCAAAGCTGCACCAGAAGTCTTAGAAGTTGCGGAGATAAGGGCTGTACCGCCGTTACCGCCGGAAATGGTTGCAGCTGAACGCGCACCCAAGAGACCTACGCGCATTGTGCGTGTGTCGAATTCTTTAGCCAAAGCCATACCCAAGAGGCGGCTGTATTCAGCGCGCACATCGTAGTGGTTCTTGGCTTCATCGATGTTAGCGATGAATGTGTCAGCAATAAGAACATCATCGATGTTGATGACAATCTCGTTGTGAGCAATTTTCTGTGTACCCAACAAAGGTGTACCTACAGTGTGGTAAGCAGCGTTGGCTTTACCTGTCACTGGGAAAGAGGCTGACTTACCAGACGCGATTGTGCGGCTGACATGCAGGTCTTTCATTACGTTAGTTTCGTCAAATGCAGTGAGAACTTCGCCTGCGAAGACTTTGAGGAACAGCGCGTTTGATGTCGCGAAGTCCGCTGGTGCCGCCTTGTTGACAACACCTAAGCGTGATGGAGTTACGTTTGCCATTTTCTTATCCTATGGAAAAATATTTTAGATTGAGAATGACTGTCGCTCATTACTTGTCAGGGTTGTCGGACGCATCCGGCCTAGTCGTTCATTATCGATAGTCTCAGCCACCTAAGAAGGTGTGCTAGTTGTTCTCTCATAGGAATTGACGGGGCGCAGTTGATACCTGACACCCCGCCAGATGGTACATTAAAATACCGAGGACCGCCCCAGCTTACCTTCCACATCCTTAGTGTATGCGGAATCCTTGCCGTATCGGGGGTCTTTCATTGCAGCTACAACTTCCGCTGTGCTGCGGAACTCATCCTTGGCAGGGGCAGATGCCTTACCGGCAAGCAATGTAGGCTCAGAGCCTTCAAGTGCCTCTCGCTTAGACACCAACCATTCGACTGCCATCTTTGCGTTATCTGTACCTGTCCCAACCATTTGGTTGTAGAGTTCTAGTTCTTTAGTATCGAGAGCTTCACGCGCCCAATCTGTCAACTCTTTGTAGCCTTCCTCACCGCCTACCACATCCATAACTTGTGTAGCATCTGCGGTTTGTGCAGCATTCATTCCGTTGATGTAGGTTTCCACCATTTCTTTGGGGTAACCCATAGCTTCTAACTCAGCGAAACTATCTTCGCTTAACTCACCAGAGCCAGCAAATTCCTCAGAGAACTTCTCAAAGCTTACAGGCTCTGACTGACCTTGCGGCTCTCCATCCGTATCAGATGGCTCTGCGGCTTGGTCTGTCGATCCTGAGAGTTTCTTCTCAAGTTCACTGTAGGACTTTGCTAAATCCTCTGGTGAGTTAAACTTTTCTGGCAACCATTCTGGACGTTCAGATTGGTTATCCTCGGCAACAGGTGCTTCCGGGCCAGTTTCGTCTTGTGTGATTGTGATTGTTTCTGCCATGTTCTAGTAATCGATCCGTGTAATTTTGGATACACCTTTAGATACGGCGGGTGCAGCCAGTGGTTTTTTCTCTTCAGGTGTAGCTTCTTCAGCCTTCACCTTCTCCACTGCCTTGCTGTCTTTGGCTTTCAACATAAGAGTTTCCTAGTGCTTTAGCGCCTTCTTGAATAGTACCGGGTCCAGCTTGCATCATCATTTGCTGCATCTGTGCCTGTTGCTGTTCTTGCGCTATTTGTTCTTGTGATTTGATAAGACCTTCTGTCTCGATACCGAGTGCAGTAGCCCTACGCTTGATGTAGTCCTGTAGGTTCACATATTGCTGTAGAACCTCTGGTCCCAACGCCTGTGTCATACCCTGAATAAACAGGTCCAACTTACGCAGATCGTGACCACGGCCCAGAGCTTCCATACCAGTAACAATGGTTGGTTTAACTACATTGTCGGGCAGCTTTGGTAGCTTCTTAGCTTTGGTCAGGACATCAATCTTGCGGTTAACGTAGGGAAGCTGGAATTCCTGTGACAGGATCGAGTAGATACCTGATAGGGTGTCTTCTAGCTCTCCTGCGAGGTAGCGGATTTCTTCCGCTGTAACTCGCTCTCCGTTACGTTGAACAGAAGATTGAAGCATAAATTGCTGTGATAGGCGTTCTTCAATTCCCTGCATCGCTTGGTAAGCCACACGGAAATCGTTAAACTTATCCATTTGCAGGACAGATACATCGTTACGATTACCCTCAATGATTGCTGTATTCTCAGCTTGGGCGATTGTACGCATACGGGTTGTTCCGTTGGGGTTCACCATAAAGAGAACCTTGGCCGCTGCCGCTGCACCCTCAACGATTGCCTGTGACAATCCTTCGAGAGACCGTAAGTCGCCTAGAAGTTCTTCTACAAAGCCTCGACCATAATCCTCACCGTCAATGCGGGAGAACCGCAGAGGCAGGAAGGGGACTGAGCCTTCTTTATATTTACCTTTAGTGCCGGTTACGATTGTACCTTTGCACTCTTGGTAAACATTAAAGAATGAGTTCTTACGCTCGATGTGTGTGTAGACTTCTACAGTCTTCTCATCACCTTCAAGCTTACCTGAGATGTTTGCGGCTGTCGCTTTGTCCAGAGCATTGGGAGAGACATGCTCTACCACTACAATCTCTAGGACTTCTCCGTTGGGAGCGCGAGAAACTACATAACTATCTAGGTGTATTACTCTGGTTTTATCGGGTCCAACGTGGAGTAGGACGTTGCCTCCGACAATTAAGTGTTTCAACGCTTCGTGTACCGCAACTCGATCACCAGACGTTTCAATCTCAGACATAACTGCCCGTTCATACTCGCCCAATTGTTGTTCAATTGAGGTACGAGCAGCATCATCTTGGGCCATCTCTTTAAGAGTATATGGCTCAACCATGAAGCGGAAGAACGGGGAGTTAGGTGGCATCAAAGCCAAAGAAAGTTTGGAAGCTAGGTTATTCACACCTCGCGCACCGATGCCTTGGAAAGGAGTATACAAGTCACTCGTTTCGTTATGGACATCCGGTGGGATTAGGGAGGGAATAGTTAGCTCAGAACAATCTCTGGCTCGATCCAAATAAGATTGGCGTGTCTGTTCGAGTTGGCGATACCGCGCTTCTGCGGTTCCCATACTCATTCAGTGTCTCACTTATTAATCTGTAGTCCTGTACCTTTTCCCATGTTGGAAATGGTAGGGTCTAAGTCTACTTTAAGTTGCGATGTTCCCGCAGCCTTATTAGATACGGCACCCTTTTCAGCTGCCATACCACTCTCTGGGGAACTTGGGTCATACATATTAGTCATGACAGGATTCGCAGATGGTGGGGCTGCTGGGGGTGGTGCTGGTGCTGGTGTTGGGGCTGATCCGCCAAAGCACATAATCATTCTCCTAGTTTTGAAGCTTCTTGTTCTTCGTAAATTGTTTGTATGAAGTCTACGACTGAACGCTGACCACCTCGCCACATGAGGATATCATGCTGTTCAAGATATTGTGGTGCTTGAACAGGGAAACGGGAATTGAGTTCATCTAGTAGTTCTTTAGATATGTAAGGAAACATTAGTTTAATCCTCTAAGGTGCAACCTAATCGAAGGCTTTGGTCCACATGGCACAAATACCGGAGCGAACCACATCTTCATGAGTGAAGTTACAGTGCGCTGCGGGGATGTTGTGTTTATACATAAGGTCGATAGCAGTCTTTAGACCGCTGGCTCCCTGAAGGTCATGCTGGGAAATATCCCCATTCACGATGACCTTGCTGTCCTCACCGATACGGGTCAGGAACATCTTCATTTCATGTGGTGTTAAGTTTTGTGCTTCATCAAGGATGACGAAAGCATTGTTGAAAGATCGTCCACGCATAACCTCGAAAGGGACAATCTCAATGTCGTTCCTTTTTCGAGCTACTTCAAACCTGCCCTTACCAAGCCGAGCCTCTAAGACCTCAGTGAGCGGAATAACCCAAGGAGCAATCTTGTCTTCTATGGTTCCTGCAAAATAGCCTAGAGATTTACCTGCCGGGATATTGGGTCTGGTCAGGATGATCTTATGTATCTTATGGGCGTTAAACATATCCGCAGCTATTGCAGCTGCTATGTAGGTCTTACCTGTACCTGCCGGTCCTGTGACGAATGTCTGTGGGAACCGAGCAATACAGTCCATGTAGTTTTGTTGGGCAGGGTTCATTGCAAGAAGAGGCTGCACACGGGGACCGCGCACAACCTCAACTTCCTCCTGCTTACGTTTGTAAGTGGATTTCTTTCGCATTATTTTACCTTAACGGATGGGGCATGCCCCTGTTGCACATTCATCGTCAGTCAACTCATCGAAGGAGTTGGCATTCTCGATGTCTACTTCTGCAAGCTTTGAGACATACTCATCGTAAGTCTCTTTAGTTACGACCTCTTGCGGCAGGTAGGCATAGCCCAAGTCCGCTGCGGTCTTTGTTGGGTCGTTACGGTAGATGAAGGATACACCCACATAACTATCCCAGTTGGTTAAGATCCACTCGATGATTGAGGGGATTTCTGTTGGGTCATAACTGATAGTGACAGAACAGTTATGGTCTACATAGTTGTCCATCATAAGCTTGTATCGGTCTAGCTGTTCTACAGCTGTCTCTAGGTTTACAAACTTACCATCAACCTCTTCGAACTCTACATCATCATAGGCAACCGGGAAGGTAACCAACACACTGTCAGGTTCGAATGGTTTCTCAATTACAGTGTAACCAGCTGCGGTCATGATCGGTACGATTGGATCATGCTTAGAGAAGGTGACATTGTTAAAGAGATACTTACCGAGAGGCTTGTGTACCCCCTCTGTAGTGGACATAATTTTACTCAGGGTTCCACTTGGCTTGACTGTGCTAACTAGCTTGGGTCGAGGTAGACCTAGTTCATCAGCAATATCATTGGCGCCATTCCGTGCAGAAGCGCGAAGCTGTTGCAGCATCGATGCGATGTTCTTGTGCTTGTTGTGGTCCAAGAACTTCACGATACCTGTAGCACCTACACCGCAGAGACGTAGGAACTCATTCAACTCATGCCATGAACGCTGCAAGATACCATCATCCAAGTTCACACAAGTCTGCCGGTAGTTTGCACGGGCTGCTAGGTATACAGCCTTGTTCAACCCTTGGAAGTCGT
>Ga0209532_1001787_pt1 | contig 16106 bp, 9 predicted proteins | sample COG_02_FD_184746 | JGI IMG/M metagenome (GOLD analysis project Ga0209532, IMG submission 184746) | Pelagic Microbial community sample from North Sea - COGITO 998_met_02 (SPAdes) (version 2) | ecosystem: Environmental > Aquatic > Marine > Neritic zone/Coastal water | place: Helgoland, sampling... | reverse complement strand
AAAAAGTATCTTCATCAAGGGTTTGATTGAAGCGAACCTTGACCTCCTCTTTGTACCAGGAGGCGCCGACAAACCAACTTACGCTGTCAGTTTCTTTATTGATGCGAAATTCTTGACTAAAATAGTTCTGCTCCTGAATCTGATTGTAATTGGACAGGAAACTACTGCCGCCATCAAAATCTTCCAAGTAATAGTAGTTGTGACCGCGCAAACCAGTAATCGAACTAAGGGTGTAATTATTGCCCAGATCTACTTCCACATTTAAGGTCGCGCCCCAAACTTCACCCTCATCAATTAGATCAGCCGAGCTAACATCAGAGGTGAACTGATCTTCTGCAGCATCGGTGCTGTAAAATGGCAGACCGGTTTCATCTGGATCGAAGGCCTGATAAATGGTCGGCGGTCCCTGTCGATCTTCATACTCAAGCATCAGGGTGCTGGTGATATCGTCGTTCTCAAAAGCCAGGGTATAGCGAGCGGCAGTATTTTCGACATCGCCAGTCTGCTGGCCATCGTTAATATTGGTCACCCAGCCATCCTGCTGCTGGTGATACACCGCCAAGCGGCCGCTAAACTGATCATTGATCGGCGTATTCACAACCGCCGTGAGTTCCCCGTAACCATCTTGGCCAAAACCAACGTCAATAGACCCACCGGATTCACCAGTGGGTTTTGCCGTGGTAATCGAGATTGCTCCTGAGGAGGCGTTGCGACCAAACAAGGTGCCCTGAGGGCCCTTAACCACCTCTACCATTTCGATATCAAAGAAGCTGGAAACGGCGCCACCGGTGCGGCCCAGATAGATGCCATCTTGATAGAGACCAATGGAGGGCTCGGCACCAACCCCAAAATCATTGGTACTGATACCGCGAACATTCATCGAATCGAGAAACGAGTCATCTGTATCACCGGCGACACCAGGTGTTAACAGCGCCACCTGCTTGGCGTCAGAGATCTGCGCCTTGTCCATAAAGCTGCCGCTAAATGCCGAGACCGAAATAGGCACGTCCTGCAGTGTTTGCTGGCGTTTCTGTGTAGTCACAATGATCTCTTCGATCTGTGCTGCGGACAGCTGTCCGGCACTCAAGGTCGCTGCGGCCACTGCCGCTGAGATCAAGGTTTTTGTAATTTTAGCGTGCGTCATAGCAACTCTCCCAGTAAACATTATCGGCGATTAACTCGCCTTATTGACTTTATAATTGGTGGTTAAAAACGGGTTCTTGAATCATCTTTCTAACTCCCTAAGCCCTGCAGCTTCTTGGTCGGAAAAAAAATCCTTGGCATTTATAATATAAGGCTAAGTGTATAGCCAGCCTTCTTCGCTCACCAGATTTTTTTACCGGCTGCAGCGTTTGTTTTTAGACCGAAAAGCCGCCATGGTCTGTAAACCACCCCTTTGGGTACCTGTGCCAAGAGGTTTTATATGGCCAAATAACAGGCTTATAGCTCGTTTAAACCTATCCCAATGGCTGACTATTCAACAATACGGCAACCGCAATTCCTATGACTAAAAACCGAACCACCCAGCAATGGCAAGAGCTCGACACACAGCGACACCTGCATCCGTTTACCGACTTTAATGAATATGCGAAGAAGCCCGGACGAATCATTAACCGCGCAGAGCATATCTACATCTATGACAGTGATGACAATCAGATACTCGACGGCATGTCAGGTCTCTGGTGCTGCAGTCTCGGTTACAGTCAGCCGGCGATTGCCGCGGCGGTGAGTCGTCAATTTGAGCAGCTGCCCTACTACAACAATTTCTTTCAGTGCAGCAATGCTCCCGCTGTTGAGCTGGCTGAGCGTCTGGTGGATATGGCGCCTGAGCGCTTTACCCATGTGTTCTTTACCAATTCCGGTTCTGAGGCCAATGACACCAATATTCGTTTGCTGCGGCGCTACTGGGATCTTCAAGACAAGCCCAATAAGCGCATTATCATCTCCCGGCAAAATGCCTATCACGGCAGCACCATCGCCTCGGCGAGCCTCGGTGGTTTCGGTTTTGTGCACCAGCAGTTCGAAACCCTGCTCTATGTTGAGCACATAGTGGACCCCAACTGGTTTATAAATGGCGGTGATCTCAGCCCTGAGGAGTTCGGTCTAAAAGCGGCACGTGCCCTAGAAGAAAAAATCGATGAGATTGGTGAAGACAATATTGCCGCGTTTATTGCCGAGCCGATTCAGGGTGCCGGTGGCGTGATTGTGCCTCCCGACAGCTACTGGCCCGAGGTCAGTCGCATTCTCAAAGCGCGAGATATTCTGTTTATCAGTGATGAAGTAATCTGTGGCTTTGGCCGCACTGGTGAGCTGTTTGGCAGCCAGACCTTGGGCACTGAGCCGGACTTAATCACCTTTGCCAAGGCCGTGACCAATGGCTTTCAGCCTCTAGGTGGCGTTTTAGTCAGCGATAAAGTCGCCAGCGTGATTACCGCTAAGGGCGGCGAGTTTGCCCATGGCTTTACCTATTCAGGGCATCCTATTGCCTGTGCGGCGGCCTTGGCAACCTTAGATATTATGCAGTCAGAGAATATTTTCGAGCGAGTTCGCGATCATGCCGCGCCCTACATGCAAAAGCGCTGGGCCGAACTGGGGGAACATCCTATTGTTGGCCATACTCGCGGGCTGGGTATGTTTGGCTCCATAGAGTTGGTGCGCAATAAAGAAACTCGCGAACGCTTGGCGCCGGACCAGATATCCGGTGGAATCTGTCGTGACTTAGCAATAGAAAATGGTCTGGTAATGCGCGCTGTGGGTGATTCGATGATCATCTCACCACCACTGATCTGCACTGATGGCGAAATCGACAGCTTGATCGAGCGCGCCACCCTGGCATTAGATCTGACCGCAGAGCATTTTTCGCTATAGGTCTGTCGAGAAAGGTAGATAGATAGAGGCAGTGCTGTTAAGTTACGTCTCATTAGAGCGATCCTCATTCTCTAGCCCTAAAAATATAATAATTGAGACACCTATGAGCCGACCACTGGTAAAAGCCAGCCTTCTAGACGCACTGATTCCCGTTATTCTTTTAATTTCCATGCTTGCTGGCACGGTGTTTGTGTTCGGTCTCGACTCCTCGGGCCCCAATCAAGTGGCGCTCTCTCTAGCCGCTGCAATAGCTGCATTAATCGGCATCAAGAATGGTTTGAGCTGGAAGGAAATCGAGCAGGGCATGATTGACACTATTACCGTGTCTCTGCCGGCGATTCTGATTCTATTTATGGTGGGCGCCCTGATCGGCAGCTGGATCCTCGCTGGCACCGTGCCAAGCATGATCTATTACGGTGTTGAGATTATGTCGCCGGACTATTTTTATATGACCTGCTGTCTGGTCTGTGCCCTAATCGGCTTTAGTGTTGGCAGTTCATGGACAGTGGCCGGCACCCTAGGTATTGGCTTTATGGGTATTGCTGCGGCGCTGGATCTATCGCTGCCAATCAGTGCTGGCGCGATCATTTCTGGGGCCTATTTTGGCGACAAATTATCACCCCTCTCGGATACCACTAATCTGGCTGCGGCTGTCACCAACAGTGATCTATTTGACCATATTGAACATATGCTCTGGACCACTGTGCCGAGCTTTGTGATTACCCTAGGGCTGTTTTTTATGCTCGGTATGGGCAGCGCGATAAATGTGCAAGTGGATGATATTGAAATTCTGCAAGCGGCAATGCAGGATGCTTTTTTAGTTAATCCCCTAATGCTCACACCACTGGTGCTGCTGTTAGTAATGGCCGTAATGCGCAAGCCAGCTCTCTCGACACTGATCTGTGGTGTGGTCGCGGGCTGTATCTTCGCCGTACTTTTTCAGTGGGATGCCGTAATTACCCTGGCGGCAGACGCTAGTTTAAGTAGCTCTGCAGCCATTTTTAAGGGCCTGTTCACAGCGATGTTTTTAGGTTTTAGTTCGGTGAGTGGCAATGAGTCCATGGACGCGCTGCTATCTAAAGGCGGCATGGAAAGTATGCTGCTGACTATAGGACTGATTATCAATGCTATGGCCTTTGGCGGTGCTATGGCTCGCACTGGCCTGCTAGAACGCATAGTGGAAGCCGCACTGAGCCGAGTAAAATCAGCCGGCGGGCTAATCAGCACCACCATCGCTACCTGCATAGGTACCAATATTCTGGCTGCCGACCAGTATCTATCGATCGTCATTCCCGGGCAGATGTTTTCCGATGCTTATAAGCGTCGCAACCTGCGTGCGATCAATCTATCCCGAACGCTGGAAGACTCCGGCACACTCACTTCAGTGTTGGTACCTTGGAATACCTGCGGTGCCTTTATGTCGGCGACATTGGGCGTGAGCACTTTTTACTATGCGCCCTACGCCCTCTTTAATCTCTGCTGCCCACTTATTGCGATAATTTATGGTTTTTATCAGATTAAGTTACCTGTGATCAACGCGGCAGAGGGCGCGCTGCAAAGGAGCGACTAAGCTATTTTGATTAACCGCCTACGAAAAAAGTTGTATGGGTAAAAATGTTGTCCGACCCTAAAAAATTAATCGCTCAATTAGCCATCGTCTGCGCCTGCGCCTTCATCGCCCTATCAGCATTGGCACAGGGTCAATTAGCTGAGCCGCCAGATGACTCATTTAATAAGCGACTTAATGGCCAATTTAACGGCCAGCTAGCCCTGCAGCATATTGCCCATCAAATCAGCTTTGGGCCACGCACAGCAGACTATGTGGGCAAACAAAAAACTCTTAACTATATTCAGCAGCTCTTGGAACCGGGGGCCGACCAATTGGTGGTGCAGCCGTTTTCAGCTCACGGCCTATCCGGAAACAATCTCTGGGCGAGCTTCTATGCCGCCGACTCGAAGCAAAAAAATCATCCGCGGATTATGCTCGCTGCTCACTGGGATACTCGTCCTATCGCCGAGCGCGACGCGGTAGCAGCGAAGCGCTCAGAGCCAGTTATTGGCGCCAATGACGGAGCTTCAGGGGTCGCTGTACTGCTTGAAATGGCGCGGCTACTCAGTAGTCAGCGCGCACCTGTGACCGTGGATCTGGTGTTTTTCGATCTCGAGGATATGGGCAATATAGACAACCTGCCCTTCTCAATCGGTGCCACTGAATTTGTTCGAAAAAACCCCTTCTATCGCCCCACTGCAGGTGTGGTGGTGGATATGGTCTGCGACCTCGATCTGACTATTCCCCAAGAACGCTTCTCTCGGGATAGCGCCGCAGATCTGCAAGATCAAATTTGGCGCATCGCTCAATCTCAGGGAGCAACTGTGTTTAAGCATCATAAAGGCACTTATATAGAGGACGATCACCTACCTTTTTTGCGCGCCGGACTCAAAGTAGTCAATTTGATCCACTGGCCCTTCCCTCGATCCTGGCATACCAGCGATGATACTATTGATCGCTGCAGCGCCGATAGCCTGCGGCAGGTAGGCAGAGTCATTTCAGAATTTATTTATCTCCAACGAGAACCCCTATGAAAAACTTACCTAAGCCACGACTAGCCTTTATTGCCAGTGCTTTTTTTACTAGTACTTTTCTTGCTGGTGCACTTTTTTTCGTTCTAGGCGCAACCGCCACCAACTCCCACGCCAATGCCATCAATGGCGATGAACTTGGTCGCGCCATCACGCGGGACTACAACGAACGTCTGGGCGCACTGTTTACCCATTTTCACCGCAATCCCGAACTCAGTTTCATGGAGACCAAAACGGCAAAAAAACTTGCCGACGAACTGCGTAAAAGTGGTTTCAACGTGACCGAAAAAGTTGGCGGGACCGGCATAGTAGCGATACTGGAAAATGGCAATGGTCCCCTGGTGATGATGCGCGCTGACATGGATGGCCTGCCGGTAAAAGAAAAGTCAGGATTAGATTACGCCTCCACTGCGACTCAAATCGATCCTGTCACCGGTAACCAAGTGCCGGTAATGCATGCCTGTGGTCACGATGTGCATATCACTAGCCTGATCGGTACCGCGCGCCAGATGTCAGAGCGCAAGGATAACTGGTCCGGCACACTGATGCTGATCGGCCAACCGGCGGAGGAACGCATTCGCGGTGCCAAGGCAATGATGGATGACAATCTCTGGAAGCGCTTTGGCCAGCCAGATTATGCGCTGGCCTTCCATGTTGGTGCTGGTCTACCTGCGGGTCTAATCAATGTACAGGAGGGTTCGCCCTTCGCCGGTTCCGATAGCCTGGATATTATTATTCACGGCGTCGGTGCTCACGGTGCATCGCCCCATGCAGGCAAAGATCCAATCCTGCTGGGCAGCCAGATTGTCGTGGCGCTGCAGACATTGGTATCTAGAGAACTTGCGCCTCGGGAACCCGGCGTTGTGACAGTTGGCTCATTTCACGGTGGCACCAAGCACAATATTATTTCCGATCGTGCAGTGCTGCAGTTGACTGTGCGCAATACCAACCTCGAGACTCGCGACACCCTGCTCAAAGGGATTAAACGCATTGCCGAAAATCTCGGGCGCGCCGCCGGCCTTCCGGAAGATAAATTACCCGAAGTGATACTGACAAAATCCTCGACTCCACCGACCATTAACAATGCACCGCTAGTGCGACGTTTAAAGGCGGTGTGGCAAGCTGGGTTAGGCGAGCGCCAGGTTGTTTCAATCTCATCAAAAGGTATGGGGGCGGAAGACTTCCCTTACTTCACGACTGAACCAGCAATCCCCAGCGTCTACTTTTCCGTCGGTGGCACCAGCGCAGCAGATTACGAAGCGGCAGCTGCTGGTGGCCCACCGATTGCCTCCCACCACAGCCCACTGTTTAGAATCGACCCGCAGCCAGCTGTTACCCGCGGGGTTCAGGCAACGGTACTGGCATTAATGGATTTAATGCCAGCTGCGGATTAATCCTTTAGGTGGGTTTACGCGAGGGTTAATAAAGGTTCGGGTAGTATTAGAGGCTGAGGTAGTGTTTTAGGCTGAGGTAGTGTTTTAGGCTGAGATAGTAGTAGAGGCTAATATGGTAATGGACGCCAACAGGGCTAAAAGCACTGGCCGCAAGTGCAGCCAGTATCAGTCAACAGAGCCGATCTAGATAACGGCTTTTAGCGATGACAGGCAGTATTCAATATTAGCCTGCTTGCTGGCATGCCCCATCAGGCCAATACGCCAGACTTTGCCCGCCAGTGCGCCCAAGCCAGCGCCAATTTCAAGGTTGTACTCATTTAATAGCTCGGTGCGCACCGCGGCATCATCAATACCCTCGGGAATAAATACAGTGTTCAGCTGCGGCAGGCGATCTGCTTCTGGGACCAAAAATGCAATACCCATCTGTTCTAAACCCTGGCGCAACAGCAGGTGATTGCTCTGATGACGCTGCCAGGCATTTTCCAGACCTTCATCCTGAACCATCACTAATGATTCATGCAGGCCATAGAGACAGTTAACCGGCGCTGTGTGGTGATAGGCACGCTTGCCTTCCCCACCCCAATAACCCATCACTAAATTAAGATCGAGGAACCAGCTCTGAACCTTGGACTGACGCTTGCTGATCTTTTCCGCGGCGCGAGGGCTAAAGCTCACCGGGGATAATCCAGGTGACGCCGAAAGACATTTTTGTGATCCGGAATAGATCGCATCGATCTGCCACTCGTCCACTTTTAGTGGCGTGCCCGCAAGAGATGTCACGGCATCTACAATCGTCAGGCAGTCATGCTTATGCGCCAATTCAACCAGGGTTTTGGCGTCAGACTGAGCGCCAGTGGAGGTCTCGGCGTGAACAAAGGCTACCAGCGTAGCATCCGGATTTTGTATCAGCGCCTCTTCGAGTTTTTGCGCATCTACCGCCTGGCCCCAATCATCCTGGACCATCACCGCAATACCACCACAGCGCTCGACATTCTCTTTCATGCGGCCACCGAAGACGCCATTCTGGCAGACAATCACCTTGTCACCCGGCTCCACTAGATTGGCAAAACAGCACTCCATACCCGCAGAACCCGGGGCAGATACAGCGAAGGTCAGTTCGTTTTTGGTTTGGAAAACATATTGCAGCAGAGTTTTAACTTCATCCATCATACCGATAAAACTGGGATCCAAGTGGCCTACAGTAGGCCTCGCCATGGCGGCCAATACACGCTCACTAACATCTGAGGGGCCGGGGCCCATAAGCATGCGACGGGGTGGATGAAATGAACTGATAGTCATGATGCCTTCCTCTATGTAGACAAATTTTTTTATACATTCTTAGCTGACAGTCTTTTTGCAATAAACGGCAACTAGTCGCTATCTGTCACTATGCCTGTGGTTTTTAAATGCGTGATCTGGTCACTGTCCAAACCTAGCCCTTGCAATATCTCATCTGTATGACTGGCAATTTCCGGACCAGGCCACTGAGTTCCACCAGGGGTATTGCCTAATTTCGGCATCATCGCGGGAATTTTTAACGGCTCACCATTGATCTCAACCTGTTCAAATAATCCCCGGGCCTGGAAATGGCTGTCTTCCATCATATCCGCAACATTGTAAACCGGACCACAGGGCACTCTATGCTTCTCAAGAGTTGCCATCACATCTGCCAGTGGCAAGCTGGCACACCAGCTTTTTAATACCTGATCAATTTCCGCTTCGTGAATCACACGCTTAGAGTTGGTGGAGTATTTTTCGTCAGTGCCCATCTCGGCATGACCTACTGCAACCATTAGGCGTGCATAGATCGAATCACCATTGCCACCGATAACGACAAATTTCCCATCGCCACAGCCGTAGGTGTTGGTGGGCACAATCCCAGTTACCGTGGTGCCGGACGGCTCGCGCACAACACCAGCGCCGTCGTATTCGGGAATCACTGCCTCGAGCAGATTAAACATGGATTCATAGAGGGCCACATCCACCACCTGGCCGCCGTCGCCGCGATCTCGCGAGCGCAGCGCCATCAAAATACCCAATACCGCGTGCAGTCCTGAGATAGTGTCGCCAAGACTTAGATTGGGTCGCACCGGCGCTTCTCCGGGGTAGCCGTTAACATAGCGGAAACCACTGATTGCTTCGCAGGCCGAGGCAAACCCTGGTTTCACTGAGTAGGGGCCAGTTTGACCATAACCAGAAATACGCGCATAAATCAGATCAGGGTTGTCGGCACGCATGGACTCAGGATCCAGCCCCCAGCCTTCGAGTACACCGGGACGAAAATTTTCTACCACTATGTCGGCGGTTTTTAATAGTTGCTTAACCAGGTCGCGACCTTCGGGGGTTTTAAGGTCCAGAGAAATACACTTTTTATTCCGCGCCAGACTGCGCCACCAGAGTGAAGTGCCGTCTTTAACTTCGCGCCAGTTGCGAATCGGATCACCGCCGGGGGGCTCGATCTTTATCACCTCCGCGCCGAAATACCCTAGCATGCAACCGGCAAAGGGTCCGGCCAGTAGCTGGCCCAACTCAATAACTCTCAATCCCTCTAGTGCCTTACTCATATTTACCCTTTTAAATCGTTCTATACTTAATTTAAGAAGTGCTACTCATGCCATGAAATCTTCTGCGCCAGTGTATAGACTGCAATTAGGCGCAGAAGCATAACAGAACAATAATTGCGTCAATAACAGCGTAACTCATAGTGGATATCACTGACGGATGGTTTGTAACCCACGGATTGCAGAAATAGTTGGTTAAAAGGCCCGTATAATTAGCCTACAAACCCGACCAAACTCAGGACATCTACAGACGCTGATAAAGGTTATGGAACCGGCAGCAATATGTCGACTCTAAACTGCTATGTCAACGGGGGGGAGCCCGATATGAAGAACAACGCCAAAGCATTCGCAATCCGCCACCTGAGTTTGGCTGCAATGCTGATTATGAGTTCGATATTGGCTGGCCTTGCCAGCGCTCAGTCCAACATTCCTAGCTTTAAACAGAGCGATCCGGTCAGCGACTATTTAGATGCCATAGATACTGCCGAGGCTGAACTCAGCGCCTACTCCTTAGAACTCTCTGATCTCTACTTAGGCTTGGGTAAATCCCACCTCTCAAATCAGGAATATGACCGCGCCCGTCGTGCATTCCAGCGGGGAATGCAAATTGAACGGGTCAATTTTGGCCTCAATAGCCTGACCCAAACGCCCTATTTAATGTCGATTGCCGACACCGAAAGTTTTCTCGGCAACTGGGATGAATCACAAAAAGCCCTGGAAAATCTCTACCTGATCAACAGTGAGGCCTACGGTGCCCAAGACATACGCATGCTGCCAATTCTAGAAGAGCTACTCGATTGGTACCTGGGCACCTACAGCGACCGCTCCACCAATGGCGGCTACCAAAATCTGGTTATCTCTGAAAAGCTCGGCGTGCGCATGCAGAGTATTCTCAATCAGACTGACAACCGCAGCAATTCTGAAGCCCCGCGGATGTATCGCAAGCTCAGCCATCTGCACTACTCTATCGCCAGCCATATTAAAAAGTATGGTGAGCCCTCTGAGACTGGATTTACCTTTAATGCGGCGTCGACCACCAAGGCCGCTAATAGCACTTCACATATGCACTATCGTCGCGGCAAGCTGGCCCTGCAAAAAGTAGTTGAAGTACTGGAACTGCAAGAGGACACCCCGGTGCGAGACCAGGCCAATGCGATCGCCGAGCTGGGAGACTGGTATCTGGTGTTTGGTCAACGTTCATCGGCAAACCAAAGCTACAAGCTGGCCTATAATTTTCTTGGCCAAAGTGAGCAACCAGAGCAGTTGCAAGAAGCGTTGTTTGGTCAAGCCAGACTGATTGAATTCACCGATATCAGCAACACAGCTAGACAGGAAAAGCTTGCAGACGGGGCCTTGGAAATCTCCATGACCATCACGACCAATGGTACGCCGCGGAATATAGAGATTATTAACCCGCTGGAAGATCTCGATAAAAATGTCCGCCGCACTATTTTTAAAGATATCCGCGCCCAGCGTTACAGACCCAAATTAGTCGAGGGAGAGCCGATTGGTACCACAATCCAATTTCCCTACGAAATCAGCCGAACCGTCGAAACAAGAGACTAATAATGAGTAATGATTTTACTAAAAATACCTGCCCTGGTTTAGCATCAAAAGCACCGCAATTGTCTATTCGACGTCCTATCAAGCGGCTTATTAAAGGGCCTCTGGGATCGTCTCTGAACCTGCCCTTCAACATAGCAGTAGCTGCTATGTTGACTGTAGTTGTGAGCAGCTGTCAGATGCCATCACCCACTAGTTCTGGGTCACCCATGCCCTCTTCCTCTGGAGGTGGCTCATCTGGCCTACCGCCAAGCTCTCCCAACCCCGGTGGCGGCATGCCCTCCCCCGGTGGCAGCCCGACACCATCTGGTGGGCCTCCTGCAGGAGCTGATGGCTCTTCTCGCGCTGACTCAGGCAGTGGAGAAAGTACAGCAAGCCTAGACGAGACCTTAGACGCTTCTTTAGAAGAATTTGATGATAGGGTTATGGGCAGCGATGGCGGCTCCAGCGATATAGATATCCTCAGTCCAAGCGGCTCGAGTGGCGCTATCGACAGTGATGAACCGCTATTTGAAGAGGCCGGTGAAGGAGGCTCTGATCGCAGCGCTTCCGTAGAACAGCGTGCCGCTGACGGGGCGCCTCCAGGAACTGAGGGTAATGAGGGTTCGGGCAACCAATCGGCTAGCACTGCAGGTCAGGATCAAGCTGATATTATTCCCATCCCAGAGGATATAGATGACGGCCAGGGAGATGATATTGTGCTGCGCCAAATTCGTGACGCAGCTAGCAAAGAACAGGATCCAGATCTCAGAGAGAAACTCTGGGATGAGTATAGACGTATAAAGAATCAGAGTTAGCCAAAGTGACCAACATGAGTAATCGACTTATCGCTTCCAAGCCAAACCAACTTACAATCCTAGCCCTGCTGCTAATCGTTGGCTGCAGCTGCGCCAGCGCGGCGGTGGACAAGGTCACCTCTTCCACCAAGCTGACGCTCGACACTCCCTCTCGGGCCTATCCAGTGGAAAGCTTGTTAGATGTAGGAATACCCACATTAAACGACGGCCTCTATCTCACCGATGAAGACGACACTGTGTTTCCCGAAGTGCGTTACGCCGAGGCAATCTATTTTTCCAACCAGTTAGGCAAAGTATTAGAGAAAAGCGGAGCCTGGGGCGCGATTCGTGTCACCCCCAGCAGCGACGTGATTATGGATCTCTATATCAGCGGCACCATCTATCAATCCGACGGTGAAACCATGGACTTGGAAATCACCGCCACCGATAGCAGCGGCAAAAAATGGTTTAGCAAACGCTACAAACAGACCACAGGAAAGTACGCCTACGACAGACGCTTAAAAAGCCTTGGCGACCCCTTTCAAAATCTGTTTATTCGCGTCGCCAATGACCTGCTCAACTACCGCGAAAAGAAGATTAGCGATCAGCGTGCCAAAGAACTGCGCACCATTTCCGAACTGCGCTTTGCCAAACAGTTTTCCCCCGAGGCATTTGACAGCTACATCGATGAAAACCGCAAAGGTATTTTAACCGTTGCCCGGCTGCCCGCCGAAAATGACAGTATTCTTCTGCGAGTGCGCAAAATTCGCGAGCGCGACTACCTCTATATAGACCGTATGCAAGATTACTACGATGGCTTCTCGCAACAGATGCACCTTGCCTATCAGGACTTTCGCCGCGCCTCCTATGATTCAGTGGTCCGCGCCCGACAGCTAAATCAACAGGGTAACAAACAGATCTTTAGTGGTATTGGCGCGATTCTGGCGGGCATCTATGGACGCTCACAGGCGCGCACAGGCATTGCCGATGACGCTGGCACAGCCACTGCAGCCGTGGGTGGTTTTGTACTCAAAGCCGGCCTCGACAAAAAGCAGAAAGCCTCTGAATTTAATGAATCCGTGGCCGAGATGGGCTCTTCTCTGGAAGCTGAAATCGCTCCCCAAGTGATTGAACTGGAAGATCGCACCGTGACCCTCACCGGCACAGTGCAGGCTCAGTATCAACAGTGGCAAGAACTGCTGGGAAAAATCTACCAACAGGAACGTGGGACGCTCTAATCTATGGGTAAGCCGATCACCACTGACAGCAAACAAAAAGGGCTACAAAAGCTCGCCATAGCCCTATTACTGCTATTGGCCTCTGCTGTGATCTTTGTATTACCCAGCTTAGTTTCAGAACCCTGGATCAGCGGCTCTGATCAATCACAGCGAGTGACGGCCCCTTCACCCACAGTTGTCAGCCCCTCAACCGCAGCACAAAAAACCCAGTATCGCCGAAATGCCCAGACAGTTCTGGCGGAGATTATTCAGCGCCGCGACCGCCTGCTCAATGAGCGTGGCGTCGAGCAGTGGGGAGCGTTTGAATTTAAGCAGGCGCAAAAAGCGGTTGAGCGCGGCGATCAAGAGTATGGCTTTGGCGACTACAAGGATGCCTTGAACAGTTATCAAAGTGCTCTGGACGGCCTCGCTGAGCTGGAAGGCAAAGCCCAAGCACTTCTTCAACAGGCGATTGAGGACGCCACAGTGGCAATTGAAAACTCAGTGCTCAGCACTGCGATTAACGCAACAACATTGGCCACAGCCATTGCCCCAGAAAATCGTACTGTGATCCATCTAAGTCAGCGAACGTTGAGTTTGCCAACAGTTATAGATGCCATGGAGCTGGGTGATCAACTGGTCGCGCTGGATAGACTAAACCGGGCTCGGCAGGCTTTCACTGAGGCGGTTACTGCCGACCCCGAGCACAAAAAAGCCGCTGCCGCCCTCGCCTCGACAGAACAGAAAATCACTGAACAGCGCTTTCGCAGTTATATGAGTGACGGCTTCCGCGCACTGGACAAGAATAGGTTTACAGCTGCCACTGAGGCCTTCGAACAAGCTGGCACTGTCTATCCAGCTCATGCTGCTGTTGCTCAAGCATTGGCTCAGGTTGAGACACGCCGCTCCCAGCTCTGGGTGAGTAATCAAATTGCCCAGGCCTCTGAACTCGAAGCTCAGGAAAAATGGCCACAGGCTGCTGAGATATATAAACAGCTGTTGGCAACTGACGGCACACTCACCGAGGTAAGAGTAAAGCAGATACCAGTGATGGTGCGTGCCGATCTCGACAAGCGAATTAGGAAAACCCTCAGTGACCCACTGGCACTCTCCACAACAAGTCAATTTCGCCGCGGCCAAAAAGTCCTTCAGGATGCCAGCGGTATCCGTAATCCAGGGCCGGTGTTACAGCAGCAAATAGCCGACCTGCAGCAGGCACTTAAAGCCTCGCAGAATCTAATTCAAGTGCTGCTGACCTCAGACAGCAATACCGATGTGACACTGTTCAGGGTAGCCAAACTCGGGGCCTTCGACAAAACCGCTGTCTCCCTAAAGCCCGGCCGCTATATAGTTGCCGGCACAAGGATGGGCTTTCGCGATGTCAGGATTGAATTCACAGTGACAGATCAGGGCCTTGATAAGCCAATCAGTGTTAGCTGTAACGAAGCTATTTAATAACAGGCTGTTAATTAAATAGCCGCTCAACAGTCGCCAGTGCAAACAAAACTAAAAAAATTATGGTCAAGACAAAAAACACTACGCCGCTCTCCGCCACAGACTTTACGCCACTGGAAGCCAAGCCAGTCAAAGGTCGCAGCCGCCCCTCGCCAGTAGTTATCTTTACCACTCTTTTTACCGTTGTGGCCATTGCCATACTGGTTTTTTTGTTTGCCGCTCGAGCCATTATTTTACGTCTGGATCCAGCCGCAGCAGAGGTGGATTTGGGCGCTTTGGCATTTCATATTGGCGACAATTATTTACTGCTCAAAGGTGAACACCATCTAAGCGCAACAGCCCCAGGCTACTATCCCCTGCACAAAACCATCCAAGTTAGCGGAGAAGCCACTCAAGAAATCGATGTAGAACTGCAGCCACTGCCCGGCAATTTACTGGTGCGCTCAACGCTCGACAATATACAGCTATCTATCAACGATCAGGATGTCGGTAGCGTGCCCGGTACGATCAACGAAATTAGCCGCGGCGCCCACAAGCTGGAGTTCGCCAAATACCGTTATTTCACTTTGCAACAAGAGGTGGATATTGAGGGACTGGGCAAAACCCAAGCCATTGATATAAGCCTGCAGCCAGCCTGGGGACAGCTTGAGTTCACCACAGTGCCTGAAGGCGCCGAACTATTTATCGACCAGCGCCTAGTTGGCCAGACACCATTGAGCGCTGAGGTACTGGAGACCGGCAGTCAGCTGACCCTTGTCGCCCCTGGCTATAAAACCCTGCAACGGCAGGTGAGCGTCAAAGCTGGCACCAAGGCCGAGCATCCACTGATCGAGATGATCGTCGCCGATGGGACCGTTGCCATCAACAGCTCGCCGCAAGGGGCCAGCATTACTATCGACAAGCAGTTTAAAGGTACCACACCTATGGATGTGGCTGTAACGCCCTTTGCTACACACAAGGTTGAATTGTTCCTCGAAGGCTATCTCAATGCCGAGCGCTCGGTCAGCGTTAAACCCGAGCAACAGCGTCAAATCAGCGTTGATCTGACCCCTAACATAGGCACAGTGCGACTCAATATCACACCGGCTGATGCGACGATTTTAGTGGATGGCAAACGTCGTGGCAGTGGCAGCCAAACCCTCTCCCTAAACGCCAAGCCCCACAGTATAAGTATCGAAAAAAGCGGTTACGAAACCAAGTCCATGACGGTAACACCTAGACCCGGGCTCCAGCAGGCAATGACCATTAAGTTGCTGACATTGCAGCAAGCCTATTGGGCCTCGCGACCGGCGACAATTAAGACAATGGTTGGCAGCACACTGAAACTGTTTCAACCCAATGAGCAATTTATGCTCGGCGCACCGCGACGTCAGCCTGGCAGGCGCGCCAATGAGGCCGAGCGAGCCGTGCGCCTCGAGCGACCTTTTTATCTGGCGACCAATGAAACCACCAATGGTCAATTTAAGCGTTGGAAAGATCGACACAGCTCAACGGCGGTAAAAGGCCAAACTCTAGACATGGCCGACCAACCAGTGGTCAAAGTCAGCTGGGAAGATGCCGCACTGTTCTGCAACTGGCTGAGTCGCAAAGAAGGCCTGCCGGCATTTTATATTGTTGAAGAGGGGCGTATTAGCGGCACTAACTGGGATGCTTATGGCTACCGGCTGCCCACCGAAGCCGAATGGGCCTGGG
>Ga0209532_1001782_pt1 | contig 16130 bp, 17 predicted proteins | sample COG_02_FD_184746 | JGI IMG/M metagenome (GOLD analysis project Ga0209532, IMG submission 184746) | Pelagic Microbial community sample from North Sea - COGITO 998_met_02 (SPAdes) (version 2) | ecosystem: Environmental > Aquatic > Marine > Neritic zone/Coastal water | place: Helgoland, sampling... | reverse complement strand
GAGTGGAAGGGGTGACTGCTATGATAATGCCGTTGTGGAAACCTTCTTCAAAACGCTCAAGGCGGAGCTGATTTGGCGCAATACATGGACAACACGCAGGCAGACAGAAATAGCCCTGTTCGAATAAATTAATGGGTTTTATAATCCTCGACGCAGGCATTCTACGCTAGGCGGTAAAAGCCCCCTCGCATTTGAAAGAAGGGCTGCGTAAATGAGTTAGGTGTTCGCAACTAAACGCGGACAAGTCCAACTTGGGATAAACGCGAACGCGAATATAACCGCTACACCCGCACCTTCGACGAATACGAAGACTTCATGGTTGATTTTCGCAATGCGCGTAAAAACTACCAACGCAAGGTCGACCGCTCGAACAGCCTGCGCGATAATTTAAACAGCCAATGTTTCGGCACATGGAGCGGCAGTATCTTGGGCGAATATTGCGGCCAAGGAAGTAGTCGCATGCAGGCATTTTGCTCGCGATTTGATCGCTGATCTCACCGCGCCGTATGGCCGCGCATGGCATTAACCAGATCAGTGGCAAATAAAATCATCGGTGCACGGTTTGTGTACAGGTTGTGCATCGCATTTTATCCAAGTTCACCCAGATATGCATCCACACAAGTCTTCACATGACGAAACCGATCCCCGCCCAAATGCACCCCACCGTACCACCGTGTCACCACCACAATATGATCGCGCAAATCTGCCGTTTCCAGCATCCGCAGGATTATCGCCCCCGCGCCACCTTCGCCGTCATCGGCCTTTATTTGCGTGCCATCCGCCAACAAAACCGCCCACGTGTTATGCGTCGCCTTGGCGAATTTCTTGTTACGTTTCAGCTGTTTAATAAACGCATTCGCCGCATCTTTGGACACAACAACGCCGCCGCTGACCGCGTATTTCGACCCTTTGTCCGTCAACACATTTGTCATAATTTTCATTTGTACTGACAAAATCCCGTTTCTATGTTACTGTTAACTATGTAAAAAATATCCAACCATTACAATGGCTACGCGCCTTTGAAATACACATAGGCTCAAAAATATCGTGAACAATTCCAAAGGTATAATCCTCTTTCGCGTCATCGTTTTGGCCTTGGCAGTTGGATTTTGGATAAACCAATTCTTCATCGCCGACATGGATCGTTTCGGCATTCAGTTCCGGTTCCTAACGGTCTGGACAATCACCCTAAACATGATCATCGCCGCCCAAATGTTGCGCCTATCATTGGGCCGCTCAGTGGTCCGCTTAGACGCGATCGTTGGCTTGGTCATCGTCATGAATTTGGTCGTCGTCGTCCAATACTGGCGCTTGATATACATCGACCCAACACTGGTCCAATCCAACGGCCCATTACCATGGTACCGCGAATACTACCTACACGCGCTCGGCCCATTACTCATGTGGATCGACGCATTCCTAATCCTAGGCGCATTCCGCCGCGTCCAAGGCACCTGCTTTTGCGCCTTGTTTATAGGACTTTTGTACCCACTTTGGATCGAACTGATCATTCAGCCGATGAATACTCTACCAGCAGGCACAGTCACCAATGGCTTGCCATATCCGTTTTTAAACGACCTAACACTTGGTGGGCGCATGATGTTTTACAGCATCTCGATGGCTGCCAACTTTGTCTTTATTACAATTGGCGTTGGGTTGGCGCGTTTCATTAAGCCTAAGTAAAGATTACCATTAGCCACGCAATCAACCCGATGATCGCCATAACTGCAACGGCAGCACAGCCGCAATCCTTGGCCTTTTTGCTGAGTGGGTGAATGTCTTCGCTAATGCGATCAATGGCCGCTTCGATGCCAGTGTTCAGCAATTCCGCTACCAAAATCATAAGGCCCAGCGCAATAATCAAAATACGTTCAACACTGGTCATTTCAACACAGAAAGTCAGTGCGATCGACGCGATATTAATGACAATCCATTGCGCAAAGCTGGCTTCGTCACGCAGTGTGATCGCTATCCCTTCGTAGGTGTTGATACAACGTGTGCCAAAGCGGCGAATTTCGCGGTTAATGTAACCCATGACTTATTCCCCTATTTTGAAAACCTTTATGCGCGAAGTCGCGCCGCGGCGTAAAGTCAGTTGTGACTTTGCCATGCCCAGTTCTTTTGCAAGAAGTTTGATAACCATTTCCGTCGCTTTTCCATTTTCAGGAACAGATGTGACCACAATATGAACAGACGGCGCTTTTGTTTCGTCCACTTTGATCAGATTGCGCGCGGCTTTTGGCGTAACCTTCACTGTCAATAGGCCGCGCGCGTCAATATAATCTGACAACATAATTAGGCCAGTTCGGGCAGATCCTTGTACAGCTCTAATGCTTCTGGATTTGCCATTGCTTCTGTGTTTTTCACAACACGGCCATGAACAACATCGCGAACAGCCAATTCGGTAATTTTGCCTGATTTCGTGCGCGGGATATCCGACACGGCAATAATAATTGCAGGTACGTGGCGCGGCGTGGCGTTGGCACGGATTTCAGATTTTATCTGTTTGATCAAGGCATCATCAAGCACAACACCGTCGCGTAAGCGCACGAATAGAACGACGCGCACGTCACTGTCCCAATTTTGCCCAATAACCAACGCCTCTAATACGGCATCTACCCGTTCAACTTGGCGATAGATTTCGGCTGTACCAATACGCACACCACCCGGGTTAAGGACAGCATCAGAACGTCCATAAAACACGGCACCGCCTGTTTCAGTAATTTCAACAAAATCGCCGTGATGCCAAACATTGTCGAATTTAGCGAAGTAGGCATCATGATAACGTTCACCGGTTTCATCACGCCAAAAACCCACTGGTTGGGATGGGTGTGGGCCTTGGCATACCAATTCACCTGGACCGTCGGTTTGGATATTCCCTTCATCGTCGTAAACTTGGACATCCATCGCCAGATGCCGCTTTTGGCATTCTCCGCGATAAACTGGGCTGATTGGGCTGCCACCTGTGAAACATCCACAAATATCTGTGCCACCCGCAATTGAAGACAAGCAAACGTCAACTTTCCAATCACGATAGATGTAATCAAAACTGTCGGGCGCCAGCGGTGAACCAGTCGACAAAATCGTACGTAGGTGTTTTAATTCATGGCGCGCATTCGGTTTTATGTCACCTTTTGCACAAGCGTCGATATATTTGGCAGAGGTTCCAAACTGTGTCACATCTTCGCTTTGGGCGATATCGGACAAACGATTTCCGTCTGGATAGAACGGCGATCCATCAAACAAGATCAGCGTCGCACCAGATGAAAGGCCAGAAACCAGCCAATTCCACATCATCCATCCACATGTGGTGAAATAAAACAAACGATCGTTTGGTTGCACATCAGCTTGTAGTTGATGCTCTTTTATATGCTGTAATAAAACACCACTCACTGAATGCACGATGCATTTGGGTAAGCCTGTTGTTCCTGAAGAAAACAAGATGAACAATGGTGCATCAAAAGCAACGCGTTCGAATGTCACCGTTGTGGCAGGAAAGTCCTCTGTAAAATCAGCCCATGAGATTGCTTTACCAGTTGCGCCCGCTACATCAACATTTGCATCAAGGTAGGGAAAGACGATTAGGTTTTGAACTGTCGGCATGGCGTCTGCCAATTTCGACGCGACTTCGAGGCAATCAAACTTTTTACCATTATAATAGTAGTGATCAGCGCAAAATAGGAACTTTGGTTCGATTTGACCAAATCGATCATTCACACCATTAAAACCGAAATCCGGCGAACACGAAGACCAGACAGCACCCAAACTGGCCGTCGCCAACATTGCAGCCAAAGCATAGGGCGAATTGGGAACAAATCCCGCGACTCGATCACCAACGCCAACGTTGTTCGCGCGCAGCGCTTGTTGAAGTCGCGAAACGACTTTATGCAAATCGTCCCATGACCAGACCAAGCGATCACCTGTTTCAGCGCAGAATACCACTGCGTCCCCTGTGCCAGTTTGGATCAACTGATTTTCAGCATAGTTGATTTGGGCATTAGGGAAAAACTTTGCGTTTTTGATATCAATTTCGTTCGCCAAAGCAATTTCGCCTTTTTCGCCAACGACACCGGCAAAATCCCATAGGGTCGACCAAAAACCTGCTTTGTCTTGCACAGACCATTCCCAAAGATCGTCGTATTGTGACAAATCTTTACCAGCGAGCTGACCGGCTTGGCGCGCAAACTTTGTGATAAGTGTCGACGCGATTTGTTCGTTGGATGGTGTCCACAGTGCAGTTTTCATTTGGCGGTTCTCCTGTTTAGCGGAGAAAACAAGATGCGCCGATAAAGTTCAACCGTATAAATGCTATTGCTTCGCTTTTAGCGCCTGAATCTTGAAAACGCATGGCTCTGAAACTAGCATTGGAGGACTTGCACACAGATTACGCGCAACTTGCCATGCAGCCACGACCTTTGGCACATAGTTTCGGGTTTCGGGATAGGCAGGTACCCCATTGTTTTTCTTTACCGCATTTTCACCCGCATTGTATGCAGCAAGGGCAAGTAAAGGATCACCGCTAAATTCATTCAACAACCAATCCAGATAAGCGACGCCACCTGCAATGTTCTGTGCAGGGTCTTTAATATCCTTCACCCCAAAGCGCGCGGCAGTCTCGGGTATCAATTGCATTAGACCCTTTGCGCCTGCCGTTGATGTGGCATCGGTGCGCCCAGACGATTCAACGCCAATAACCGCCAAGACCAGTGCTGGGGATACCTTGGTACTTATTGTGGCGCGTAAAATATGTGATCCAAATTTCCCGGCAATCTCATTCAAATGTTGAGCGCGTGGTTGATAATACTGGTCCGGTGCTTTGGCCATCTGTAATGCAGCCAGCCACATTCGATCCGCTGATGCCTGATCCAAGCCAGTGCCAATATCGGTCCAAAACCAATCTTGTAAGTCTGCTGGTGTTTTTGAAACCATACTATTTGGCGCAATCGCCGCAAGATCATCGCCTATGTATGGTTCTTCAGTGCCTTCGGTCACAGCCAGCGCCTTTGCCTGCACATCAGGGTCGATTTGAATATTGATTTTGGGGCCGCCGTCAATGTCACTCACTTTGATACGTTTAAACGTGGAATACGGCGATTCTGTTTGTGAATAGGACGCAAAACCATATAAAATAGGGTGCTACCAGCTATCCAAGTTAAAAGTACCGACAATTTGCTCATATCTTCGATCCTTTTTCCCAAAGGAATCGCAAATTCAGCTCATTTGCGCTAGCCATTGCCTCAAATTGGCGCTTTTTTGTGGTGATTTGATAGATATACTGTGTCATTGTCGCCACTCACAATCACAAAAAATTCTCTAACTTATTGATAGTGTTCTATTTTTTAAAAAATTTAAATTTCTTTAAACTTTGCCATTTGTCGCCTTAGTCTTGCCTAAATTGGAACGGTATAAGGGTGCAGAAGACGATGTGAGCGAACAAACAGTAAGCAAACGTTATCTCACTAAAAGCTTACCACGAGGTAGGTTCAATCTCATCTCCCCAATGTCGGGGAAAACAAAATGCAAGGGTGTATATCATGAAACTTTTTAAATCATTCCAAAAAGACGAAACTGGTGCGGGAACTGTAGACTGGGTTGTTTTGACAGCTGGTGTTGTAGTTTTGGCCGGTATTGCGATCAACGCTGTAAGCGGCGCTTTGACAAACGTTACTTCAGTTGTTGAAGATGCGATCACTGGCGCAGCAGGCGGCGGCGGTTCCTAAGCTCTGCTTAAGAATTGACTGATTTTGTCGGGCTTGGCTTTTGCTAAGCCCGACTTTTTTTTGCCTGATCAAGAAATATTTACAACTTTCGGTTGAAATGAACAAAGTATAAGGTAAAACACACTATCCTATTCATAAAGGCTTGGGTTTCATGCGTTTAGTGTTTTTGTTGGTTCTCGTTGTTGGTATCTTAATCGCTGGTTTTGCTGGCTATACTGCTATGAAACAGTTTTCAAACTATGACAGCGAAATTTCTAAGCTAAGGAAGTTGGCTGCAAAGAATGTTAAAACTGGAAACGTCGTGATTGTCGCAAAGCCATTGTCATTTGGAAAAGTCTTAAAAGAATCTGACGTTAAGATTGTTCGCTTCCCAGTTAAGGCTATTCCTAAAAACGCATTTCGCTCCATGGAAGAAGTCTTTGGTAAAAAAGAAGATGATAAGCCGCCTCGCGCAGTTTTACGCATAATGGAACCTTTAGAAGTTCTATCTAAATCAAAAGTATCTGAGTTTGGCGAAGATGCAGGCATTGCATCACGCTTAGGCAAAGGTAAACGCGCATTTACATTGAAAGTTGATGTCGCATCCTGCGTTTCTGGCTTCCTTCGTCCAGGCAATACAATCGACGTCTTTTGGACGGGTCGCGTGGCCAAACAGACAATTACACGTCTAATCCTAGATGGCATTCAATTGGTCGCAATCGACCAAATCTCTGATGAAGATCGTAACCGCCCTTATGTAGCGCGTACCGTTACCGTTGCGGTTACACCGCAGGTTGTTGCCGCATTGGCACAGGCACAAGCGACGGGGAAACTGCAGCTTTCGTTGCGTGGAACGGATGATACGGGCAGCAGTGGCCAAATTAACTTTACGCAAAACGATTTGTTGGGTCGTGAAGTCGTCGCAAAGAAAAAGCGTAAGGTCTGCACTATCAAAAGCCGCAAGGGTGCCGAAGTGAAAACTATAGAGATTCCTTGCCCCAAAGAGTGAGTGACGAGAAGTGCTCCAAATTCTAATGGGCATTAAGACTCATTTAGTACTTTAGCCAACTTATACCCCCAAATGATGTGGTGTTGCGAGATACCCACACGTGCACTCTCTGCTATCACATTGATTCTTGTAATAAAAATTAATTTGGCGCATTCTGTCCCCAATAATAAAAAAAGAAACCGTGATCAGAGAGGCCGGTCACAATGAAATTAAGAACCCTGTTAACAGCAGGCCTATTGGGCTTGTCTATGAGCATCGTGAGCACCACACCCGTTTTGGCGCAGGCTAAAAAGAACGTTGTGCGTGTCACCAGTAATCAAACAAGTGAAAGCATCGTCGTTCCATTGAATCGCGCCATTGTATTGGAAGCGGATCAGTCGTTTGCAGAGCTTTCTGTCGCCAATCCTGGCATTGCGGATATCGCGACCCTTTCGGATCGTACGATTTATGTCTTAGGTAAAACACCTGGGCGTACAACATTGACGTTACTTGGAGCCGATGGCCGCTTGATTACCAACGTCAATATCGTTGTGAACCCGGACTTGGCCGAGTTAAAAGAGCTGATGAACGAAATTATGCCCGGCGAAAAGCTGGAAGTTCGCGCGGCAAACGACGGCGTTGTTATTAGTGGTGTAGCTTCAAGCACACGCGTTTTAGCCCGTACACTTGAATTGGCGAGCCGCTACTCCAACAAGGTTTCAAATCTTGCGACAGTCGGTGGTACGCACCAAGTAATGTTGAAAGTTCGTTTTGCCGAGATGTCTCGTTCAGTCTCAAAAGGATTATCGGGTAACGCTAGGTTTGCAGGGAACAGCACAGCCGGTACGACATCTGGCCTGGTTAATGGTGTCATTGGAGATACCATTACATTGGCAGCGGGTTCAGTTGGAGCTGTTACCAATGTTTTCAATCTAGGCGGAACAGCCGTCGAAGTACTAATGGAAGCACTTGAAAGTAAAGGCTTAATTCGTACTCTTGCTGAACCAAATTTGGTAACAATTTCTGGCAACGAAGCGCGATTCCTTGCGGGTGGAGAAGTCCCGATTCCAGTATCCCAAGAAGGGGGCGCAGTTTCGGTTTCGTACAAACCTTTTGGTGTTCAGATGCAGTTTACTCCCACCGTTATTGACAACGGTGTTATAAATTTGGTTTTGGAAACAGAAGTTAGCGACATAGACACTGCGAATAGTGTCGAAATCGGTGGGAATATCACTCTACCAACTTTCTCTGTTCGCCGTGCGAGCACTGTGGTGGAAATGAAAGATGGCGAGAGCATCGCGATTGCCGGTCTTTTGCAGGATAATTTCTCTGATAATATCTCACAGGTTCCTTGGCTGGGCGACCTTCCAATCTTGGGCAGCTTATTCAAGAGCACGGATTATGCACGTAAACAAACAGAACTTGTTATCATCGTAACACCACATTTGGTTTCACCAGTTGACGGTAGTTCGTTAATACTGCCGACCGATCGTGTGCGCATTCCAACCGAGAAAGAGCTATTTTTGTTTGGTGACCTTGCGAAAAAAGGTTCAAGCACAAGTGGGGCTGGTGCAGTCGCATCACAGGAATTTAGTGGTTCTTATGGATATGTATTGGAGTAAAGCTATGAAGCCGTCCCGCAAACGTAGAAGGCCGCGGCGAAGTTTCTCAGCGCGATCTGCTTAAAAACGCACTACGGATGCGTCCTGATCGTATCATCGTTGGTGAAACGCGTGGTGACGAAGTAATTGATATGTTGCAAGCTATGAACACTGGTCACGATGGTTCAATGACCACAATTCACGCTAACTCGTCACGTGATGCGGTAACACGTATTGAAAACATGATTGCTATGTCGGGTGTTGAAATGCCCTTACGCGCTATGCGAGCGCAAATCGCATCGGCGATCAACGTTGTTGTTCAGATTAAGCGACTTCAAGATGGTTCGCGCCGCATGGTATCAATTGCCGAAATCACTGGCCTTGAAGGTGACGTCGTCGCGATGCAGGAAATATTTGTCTACCAAATTCGCGGTACTAACTCTAAAGGTATGATTGAGGGGCAATTTGTTCCCACTGGTTTACGTTCCGCCTTCTCTGAGCGGTTTGATCAATGGGGTTACGGCCTGCCGACAAGTATTTTCACACGAACCGCTGCGCAATAGGGGATAATTATGGGTTACCAAGCAATCATTTTTATTCTCATTTTCGTCGGCGTAATTTTGATGGTCGAAGGCCTGTATCTGGTTGCATTTGGTAAATCCATTTCCAGCAGCGCAAAGGTAAACAGACGTCTCAGCCTGCTTGAAGAAGGTAAGGACTACGAAGAGGTTTTAACCACTCTTCGCCGCGAGCGGGAGCAACATAAAAATGCCCTTCAGTTTCCAATTTTTTCAATCTTGAGTAAGAAAGCGGCCCAGGCAAATATTGCATTCACACCTCGTGCACTTGTTCTAGTCATGGTTGTGGTCGCACTTTTCAGCCTAGTCATGTTGTCGGTTTTCACGAATGCCAACTTTATAACCCGTCTACTGGTTGCTAGCGTTATGGGCGGTGGCGGTGTTTATGCTTGGCTAAATCACAAAGCGAAGAAGCGGTTATCATTGTTCGAAGAACAATTACCTGATGCAGTTGACCTGATCGTGCGCTCGTTGCGTGTGGGGCATCCATTCGCCAGTGCCATTAACGTTGTGGCCGACGAAATGTACGACCCGATCGGATCTGAATTCGGTCTTATCGCAGATGAGGCAACTTATGGCATGGATGTTGTGACCGCACTTGATGATGTTGCAGAACGAATTGATATTCAAGACATGCGTTTTCTTGCAGTGGCCGTTGCGATTCAATCGCGCGCCGGTGGTAACTTAGCCGAAATTTTGGATGGTCTAGCCCGGGTAATTCGATCACGGTTTAAATTATTCCGTCGCGTTCGTGCAATCACAGCCGAGGCAAAATGGTCCGGTTGGTTCCTAAGTATCTTCCCATTTGCAGCGCTTATGATGGTCAATATTACGAATCCAGGATATTATGATAAAGTTGCTCTTTCACCGTTTTTCGTTCCAGCATGCATTTTCGTAGGCATATTTTTAACGTTTAACGTCATCATTATGCGCGCACTCGTGAATATCAAAGTATAGGAATTTAAGTGGAACTAGTAAGACGAATTCTGGATTTTATAGTCACCGCAATGGGCCCAAATGGGCCATTGATCGTTGCTGGCGTACTGGGGTTGTTTCTAGTCCTTGTTATGATCCCGCTACTCCTAAAGCCAGTAAAAGATCCATTTGATCGCATCGCTGGATCTGGTTCATTTGTTGATAGCGAAATCATGCGCAGCGAAACGGGTTTGCGCCAAGAACAATCTGGCTCATCGCTTGAACGGTTCGCACAGTTTTTGGAGCCCCAAGACCAAAAAGAATTTACAAACCGACGCCTGAAAATGATCCAAGCTGGGTATCGCACAACAGGCGCCGTTCGAACATTCCACTTTGCGCAGTTGATGATGGGTGTTGGTGGATTGCTCATCGGAACTATCGCCGTTTTCCTTTTTTCTCAGGGCGGATCAATTCCAATTCTTGCCGGAAAAATCTTGGGGCCAGGCCTTCTTGGCTATTATCTACCCCACTATTGGGTCGAACGACGCCGTCAAATTCGTCAACAAGAACTGCAAGACGGCTTTCCTGACGCGTTGGACCTAATGTTGATTTGTGTGGAATCCGGCCAAACGCTGGATCACACGATTATGCGGGTGGCAAACGAAGTAGAAAAATCTTACCCTACTTTGGCCGAAGAATTGACAATCATAACAAATGAAGTGCGCGCTGGTAAAGATCGCCCACAAGTTTTACGCGACTTTGCCGAAAGAGCATCGATTCCTGACATCAAAGCGTTTGTTACGGTTTTGATTCAATCCGCAAAATTTGGTACCACCATCGGGGATGCCTTGCGCGTATTCTCCTCTGAAATGCGCGACAAACGCGTTATGCGCGCAGAGGAAAAAGCAAATACCCTCCCAACGAAAATGACCTTGGTTACAATGATGTTCACTGTGCCACCTTTGTTGGTAATTTTGGTAGGGCCGTCTATTTATGACATCTATTTATTTTTCCATGCCGGAAAATAGCTGACTGTTATGAGCAGGTTTATATTTGCATTTCTTCTACTTCCAATAATCACCGCTTGTGAACCTGTGCAATCGCCTCTTGGACCTACGCATGTTGGACCGAAAGCCAAAAAGGGCAGTGTCGTTATTACAGAGGCTATAGATGGTCTAGTCGTCGGCCATCGTCTGATGGCATCTGGTGAGTATGAACTCGCTCTTAAGGCCTATAATAGATCAGTTGCAAAAAATGGATTATCTGCGGACGTATTGAGTGCACTTGGCTCCGCAAACCTTCATCTTCAGCGTTTAGGACAGGCGGAAACATTACTGCGCGCAGCAGTAAAAAAAGACAAAATGTTCGCGGCTGCTTGGAATAATTTGGGTGTCGTCTTATCCAGCACGGGGCAGCTAAATGAAGCTGCATTGGTATTTAGGATCGCTTTTGGTTTGGACAGTGGTAAATCTGACGAAATTAGAATGAATTTAACAACAGCGCTCGCAAAATTGGACAAAAAAGTCTATGTTGAGGGTCAAGAATTAGAAGAATTCGAATTGGTGCGCAGAGGGAACGGAAGATTCCTGCTTTTACGAACACCATATTCGGACAGTTAGCAGGAAAAGGATACAGGCTCGTGTATAAATCTATTTTATTGAGCGCACTGCTAGCCAGTGCGGCATTCCTTTCTGCATGTGATGTGCCAGACAAAGACGATACTCAAAAGAAAATCGTGGGAGTCGTCGATGAAACGAATTTAAACGATATCATGCTGACGGTCGCAGATCCAAATCAAGCAGTTAACTATTTTCGTGATGCCGTCACAAAGGACCCAAGTCGAAACGACCTGAAGCGAAATCTGGCGACATCATTGGTGCGCGCAAAACGAGCACACGAAGCTGTTGAAATTTATGCAGCTTTGGAAAAAACTGGGATTTTGAATGATCAAGATCGCGTTGATTATGCAGAAGCATTGATCCGCTCGAATAAATGGCCAGAAGCAAGGGCACAGTTAAACCGTGTTCCACCTACATTCGAAACATTTCAACGATACCGCTTGGAAGCCATTGTCGCTGACAGTGAGAAGAAATGGAAAAAGGCAGACAGCTTTTACAAAACTGCTGTTGGTCTCACAACGAAACCTGCGAATGTGTTGAATAATTGGGGTTACTCAAAATTAACGCGTAAGGATTACAAAGGTGCCGAAGCACTTTTCCTAAGATCAATCACGAGCGATAGTACTCTATATACAGCCAAAAATAATCTCGTTCTTTCGCGCGCATCACGTAAAGAATATCGATTGCCTGTTATTCCAATGACACAAATTGAGCGCGCTGAATTGACCTATACTGCTGCCTTGGCGGCTATAAAACAGGGAGATAAGCAAGCAGGCCGCAATTTGTTAGAGAAAGCCATAGAGCTCCATCCCCGTCATTTTGAAGAGGCTATTCGCAGTTTGAAAGGTCTAACAGGATAAACAATGAACATCCCATTTTTGATATTATTTCTTGCAACCTTACCTTTGCTGTTTATCGCCAGCTGGAGCGATTTGCGCTAGGCGGTAAAAGCCCCCTCGCATTTGAAAGAAGGGCTGCGTAAATGAGTTAGGTGTTCGCAACTAAACGCGGACAAGTCCAGTTCCGTTTGACTGTATGACCGTGTTCTCGACCAACTTTCACCCAAACAAACTGTTTGACCGTGCGGCTCTTCGCCGGATTGCGCATAAAATTTTGGTCGAAGGTCCTAACCGCGACCAGATGTTGCAGATTTATTTGGGATACTCAAAGGCCGTAAATTTGACTTTTCCAGAAGATGTTGCGATTTATCTTTTCACTGAAAAATATCCAACAGTGGACAATGAGTATGCTGCGTTCCACGCAAAATTTCTGATCGACCAAATGTTTTCAATTGCAGAATATGAGTCGCGCAAGCCCGAAATCACGATTCCAATGATGGAACGTGCTTGGGCAAATTTGTATGTCTCGGAACATGAATTCGCGAGCTAAAGAGCTGCAGACGTCAAACGGCACCGCTGAATGCGATGCGCCTAGGTAACATTATTAGAATTAAATTGAAAAGAACCCACAAGGATTGCTCAGTCACTCCTTGTGGATTTCTTTTTTATTAGGCCGTCAAACCTTCTGGTTCTGTAAGACCGTGTGTTCGGCAACACGCCGTCAACGTATTGGCCAAAAGACAGGCGATTGTCATCGGACCAACTCCGCCTGGCACTGGCGTAATGGCGCCTGCAACTTCGGAGGCACTGGCGAAATGCACATCACCAACAAGTTTTGACTTACCTTCTTTTTCTGGATGCGGGATGCGGTTGATACCCACGTCAATAACAGTCGCTCCTTTACCAATCCAATCACCTGTAATCATTTCAGGGCGACCTACGGCAGCAACAACAATATCAGCGGCGCGACAAAGCTCCTCGATGTTTTTAGTACGGCTGTGAGCAATTGTTACTGTACAACTGTCTCTTAGTAGCAAGTTGGCCATCGGCTTACCCACAATATTTGAACGACCTACCACCACCGCGTTCAAGCCAGACAATGAACCATGATGATCACGCAACATCATTAAACAGCCCAATGGTGTGCAAGGAACCATGGATTTTTGTCCAGTGGATAACATACCCACATTGGATATGTGAAATCCATCGACATCCTTAGAAGGAATAATAGAGTTAATAACCAGTTCTTCGTTCAAATGGTCAGGCAAAGGCAACTGACACAAAATGCCATGAACGTTTGGATCATTATTCAGCTGATCAATTAATGCCAGCAACGTCTCCTCGGATGTATCGGCATCCAAGCGATGCTCATAACTGTTCATTCCCACTTCGATCGTCGACGCATGTTTATTGCGTACGTAAACTTGGCTGGCCGGGTCTTCACCAACTAAAACAACTGCTAGACCTGGCGTTATGCCGCTTTCGTCCTTGATCATCGTCACATGTTTTGCAACCCGAGCACGAACATCTGTTGCAAACGCTTTGCCGTCTATAATTTTTGCAGTCATTTTGCAGTCTCCATATTATGCGTAAAAACGCCCCCAAGATTTGGGGACGCTCGATGCGAAATAGAGGACAGAATGTCCTCTACAGCGCGTTTAAAATAGGCCGTCGATCTGACCTTCGTCATTCAACATGATCGCTTCGGCAGAAGGAACACGCGGCAAGCCAGGCATCGTCATGATATCACCACAAACTGCGACGATGAAACCAGCGCCAGCTGCCAGACGTACTTCACGAACAGGAACAGAGTGACCAGTTGGCGCGCCGCGCAAAGCTGGATCAGTGCTGAAGCTGTATTGCGTTTTCGCCATACACACAGGTAGGTTTCCATAACCTTGATCTTCCCACTGACGTAGTTGATCGCGGATTTTCTTGTCTGCGATAACTTCATCTGCGCGATAAATGCGTTTTGCGATTGTTTCCATTTTTTCAAACAATGGCATGTCATCAGGGTAGATAGGAGCGAAATTTGCCATATCAGCATCTGCGATTTCAGCAACACGTGTCGCCAATTCTGCAGAACCTTTCGAGCCAAACTCCCAGTGTTTGGACAAGATTGCTTCTGAACCTTGCGCAGCTACGAAATCTTTAACTGCTTGAACTTCAGCATCAGTGTCTGTGACGAAGTGGTTGATAGCAACGACAACTGGAACACCAAATGATTTCAGGTTTTCAATGTGACGGCCAAGGTTTGGACAACCATCTTTAACTGCTTGTACATTTTCTGGACCAAGATCAGCCTTAGCAACGCCACCGTTCATTTTCATCGCACGAACAGTTGCAACCAAAACAACGACACTTGGTGCAATGCCAGCTTTACGACATTTGATGTTTAAGAACTTTTCAGCACCCAAATCAGCGCCAAAGCCTGCTTCGGTTACGACATAGTCTGCTAGTTTCAATGCAGTTGTCGTCGCGATAACAGAGTTACAACCATGCGCGATGTTTGCGAATGGGCCGCCGTGTACGAATGCAGGGTTGTTTTCAAGTGTTTGCACCAAGTTTGGTTGCATTGCTTGTTGCAACAGAACAGCCATCGCGCCGTCTGCTTTGATGTCACGTGCGTAAACTGGTTTACGCTCACGTGTGTATGCAACGATAATGTCGCCCAAACGTTTTTGCAAGTCATCCATATCCAATGCCAAGCATAAAATCGCCATAACCTCTGATGCAACAGTGATGTCAAAACCAGATTGGCGTGGGAAGCCGTTGGACACACCGCCCAATGACGTCACGATATCGCGCAATGCACGGTCGTTCATGTCAACTACGCGACGCCATACTACGCGGCGTTGGTCAATTTCTAATGCGTTGCCCCAGTAGATGTGGTTGTCGATCATTGCAGACAAAAGATTGTGCGCAGATGTAATTGCGTGGAAATCGCCTGTGAAATGCAGGTTCATTTCTTCCATTGGAACAACTTGTGCGTAACCGCCACCAGCTGCGCCGCCTTTCATGCCGAAACATGGGCCCAACGAAGCTTCGCGGATACAAACAGCAGCGTTTTTGCCAAGAGCATTCAGGCCATCGCCCAAACCAACTGTTGTTGTTGTTTTACCTTCGCCAGCTGGCGTTGGGTTGATCGCAGTCACCAAGATCAACTTGCCGTCTTCTTTGCCGCGTTGCGCTTTGATAAACTCAGCGCTTACTTTTGCTTTGTCGTGGCCGAATGGCAGCAGGTCAGCACTTGGGATGCCTAATTTTGCGCCAATCTCTTGGATTGGTTTTTTATTCGCTTCGCGTGCGATTTCGATATCTGATTTATAGGACATGGTAAGCCTTTTGTTGGAATTGTCTGCCACCTGTCTGACCTAACTCATCTGCTGTTAGGGGTCTGAAATCCGACCTAAACTAATGGTTTATCGTCGTATTGTGATTTTTACGTTCTCTATCGGAAACTTATGGGCAAGAAAAAGGCCCGACAAGCGGGCCTTTTTACTATGTATTTGGCTCTGGTTCCATTTCTGGGTCTCGCGGCTTGCGCGGTTTCCGAGTGGTTTTGGGAACCGCTGCAACACTAGGTTTGGCCTTTGGCTTTGGTGTTTCGTTGTCGTCATCATCGCCCAGTTTTTGGCCGCTTATGACTTTTTCGATCTCTTCACCTGTCAGCGTTTCATATTCCAGCAAACCTTGCGCCAAACGTTCGAACTCTTTCTTCTTCTTTGTCAAAATAGAAACAGCAGTTTTGTAGCCCTCGGCAATCAGGTTTTTCACTTCGTCTTCGATCAACTCTTTTGTTTTGGCCGAAATCGAAAATCCACCGATATTACCGCCTGCGTAACCTTCGTGGGCTGCTTGGTAATCGACATCACCTACTTTATCCGACAT
>Ga0209532_1001776_pt1 | contig 16179 bp, 15 predicted proteins | sample COG_02_FD_184746 | JGI IMG/M metagenome (GOLD analysis project Ga0209532, IMG submission 184746) | Pelagic Microbial community sample from North Sea - COGITO 998_met_02 (SPAdes) (version 2) | ecosystem: Environmental > Aquatic > Marine > Neritic zone/Coastal water | place: Helgoland, sampling... | reverse complement strand
CATCATTGACACCGACACAAACAGAAACGCCTACAAATACGCCAACAGCAAGTGTTACACCAACCTCATCTGTTACTCCGACACAGACAGAAACTCCAACAAATACACCAACACCATCAGTTACTGCGACGATAACTGCATCTGTTACACCAACAGCATCGATAACTCCAACTGTCACTGCAACGGTTACTCCAACATTTACTCCAACTCAAACGATAACACCGTCAGAAACTCCAGGTATAACACCTACGAATACTCCGACATCGTCTGTGACATCTACGCCATCTGTTACGCCAACCCAAACAGAGACCCCAACTAATACGCCAACAGCAAGTGTTACACCGACTGCGTCTATAACACCTACAAATACAATTACACCTACCGTTACTATAACTTCCACACCAACAGGTACACCTGGTTCAACACCGACCAACACACCAACACCATCAGTTACATCTACAGTGACCGCTTCGGTTACCCCAACTGTGTCAGTTACCCCAACGTTGACCGCAAGTAATACGCCGACAGTTACTCAAACACAAACTGTAACACCGTCTAATACACCTGGTACAACTCCGACTAATACTCCAACATCTTCAGTAACCCCAACTGCTTCTGTTACGCCAACAGCATCAGTTACTCCGACAACATCAAATACACCAACACCTTCGGTTACTGCAACAGTCACATCATCAGTTACTCCTACAGCATCTATTACTCCTACAGTAACTGCAACTATTACTCCAACAGTTACTCAAACACAGACGGTAACTCCTTCTGAAACTCCAGGGATTACACCGACATCTACTCCGACACAAACGGTAACTCCAACTTCATCGGTTACTCCAACGGCTTCAGTTACACCAACAACATCAAATACTCCTACACCATCAGTTACAGCTACGATTACTGCTTCGGTTACTCCAACTGCGTCAGTAACACCAACAGTTACTTCAAGTGTAACGCCAACTGTTACTCAAACACAAACGGTAACACCGTCTAATACGCCTGGTACAACTCCGACTAATACTCCAACAAGTTCAGTCACACCAACAACTTCTGTTACTCCGACGGCATCGGTTACTCCAACATCTTCTGTCACTCCGACACCATCGGTGACTTCATCAGTTACTCCAACTTCGTCAGTAACGCCAACATTGACTTCGAGTGTAACTCCAACAGTTACTCAAACTCAAACGGTTACTCCTTCAGAGACACCGGATATTACACCAACTAATACTCCAACTTCGTCAGTAACCCCAACATCTACGGTAACATCAACACCAAGTGTAACTCCGACATCTTCAGTAACACCTACTCAAACCGAGACACCGACAAATACACCAACGGCATCTGTAACTCCAACAATAACGTCCACTATCACACCAACTACAAGTGTTACTCCAACGGTAACTGCCAGTGAGACTCCAACACAGACACCTACATTGACTGTTACCCCATCAGAAACTCCAGGTATCACACCGACAAATACTCCTACACAGACAGTGACACAAACCTCGTCAGTTACACCAACCGTGTCAGTTACACCTACACAAACTATAACTCCATCATCATCAGTTACACCAACTCCGTCGGTAACATCATCGGTTACACCAACGGTTACGAATACAAACACGCCGACAGGTTCAGTTACTCCGACGGTTACTTCTAGCGAGACTCCAACATCCACTCCAACACAGACAGTTACGGTGTCTGAAACACCAGGTGGTACACCAACAAACACTCCAACACAAACAGGTACGGTCACACCAACGCCATCCGTTACTTCATCAGTAACTCCATCAATTACTCCTTCGTTGACATCGACTATTACTCCAACAGTGACAGTTACCCCATCAATAACATCATCAGTAACTCCAACCTACACACCGAGTCAAACGGTATCACAAACCGTAACTCCGTCAGAGACACCTGGTGGTACTCCAACATCGACACCTACTACAACAGTTACTCCAACACAGACAGTGACTGTTACGTCATCTAACACACCTACACCGTCGAATACTACTACTGTTACACCGACACCTACCATTACACAAACACCAGGTAGTTCACAAACACCAACACCTACGTATACTTCTACTCCTACTGTTACTCCGACACATACGGTGACTCCATCAACATCAGGTATTTCACAAGACTGTAGTGTGTATGAATTAGAAGTGACTAAATTGGGTGAAGAGGGTTTATTTGAATATTTCTACGACGAGTGTAATGATACTTTATGTGGGACGGTAAGACAGTCGCATGGTTTTATATATAATGTACCAACAACAATTAGAATTTGTGCACAGCAAAATACGGTAGTAATACCACCACAATACCCATCTTCCGCATATACATTGACTACCATTTGTAATAATTGTTGTAGTAATCCTGTCGTAAGTTCAACACCGACACCTACTAATACGCCTACTATTTCAGTGAGCCCAACATATACGCCAACAATTTCGGTGACCCCAACAAACACACCAACTATATCAGTTACACCAACGAATGACCCAACACCAACCCCTTCACCATCATATACTGGACCTTTCTCAGTATTTATGTTTATACCTAACTTATAATGAATAACGAAAAATTAAGTAGATTAACAAAAGAGTATCATAGTAACACGGCTGAAGATGTGGTGGGTGTTTCTGTATCTAAAAAAATGGTCAATGGTAAATTGACTAATGAGGATAGTGTCGTCTTTACTGTTAGAAAGAAAAGACCGTTAGAGGATATCCCCGATGATGAGTTATTACCACAGAATGTTGAGTTTGAGGATATCAATTTATCTACTGATATTGTTGAAGGTGAGTTTGAATTTTTAGCAGACTGTCCACCTGACTTTTACGATTGGAATACCAATCCACCAAGTAATAGGGATAAAATACGACCACTACAAGGTGGTATTTCACTCACTAATTACACTCAATTAGGTGGGTATGTTGGTACATTAGGATTTTTAGGTGTTGACACACAAACAAATTCTTTGGTTGGTGTAAGTAATAATCATGTTCTTATTAAAAATGCGTTTTTAGCGAGTGAGAAGTCAGTTTCAGGAACTCATTTAAATATTAGTGAAAGCAAAACCATTCAACCAAATGAAAGAGATAATACAGGATTACAAAATTCTATAGGGTTAGTAAAAAGATACGTCCCAATGAGTGGTACCCCACATTATAATACAGTTGATGGGGCATTGACTACGGTTAATGAGTCAGATATTAGTGGAAATACATCTTATAAACAATTTGGTATTACAGGTTGGACACAACCTTTAGAATTTGCGACCACATCCGAAATTGATAGTTTGGTCACGAATAAAAATAATCTATACAGTACAGGAAGAACTACAGGACCCAAAGGGGAAGGTGATATGAAGTTGTTTGCAAATACGGTTTCAATGAGTATTTCAATCAAATATAATAATCAAGGTACTGACCAAACCATTTATTTTTCGGATTGTATAAGATTCTATGCTAGTGCTACAACTACACCTAGTGGGAGTATATGTCCTTACCCTATAAATGGGGGTGATTCGGGTTCTGCTTTAGTTGCAGATTTCTCAGGTACAAGAAAGATTGTTGGTTTGGTATTTGCTGGTACAGTTTCTAACGGACAAACTATTTATGGAATAGCGAACCGCATTGATAAAGTAGCTGAACAGTTATCTATTTCCGCTTGGACGGGTAATTCTGTTTACTTTTCAGATACAGGAACTACTGAATTACATATAGTACAAGGTCTTAGTGCGGACATAAATTTAGATTTGTCAGGTAATACATATTGGCAGGTAGGAACAAAAACCTAAAATGGTAACAGGAAGAGCAGACTTTAATGTATTTGGTGAACAATCCGAATGTTGTAATGATATTAAAAAATTATTACAGTGTAATACTAATAATTATTTTTATGTTGAATCGGACCTCATTTATAATACTAATTCAATCTCCATAGGTGATGTATTTAATGCTACCTTACAAACACCAAACGGTGAGATTACACAGTGTTTTATATATCATAGCGATATTGATGGTTCACCTGATTCTTATGTTAAGAGAATAAACGGGGTTTATAGTACTTGTGGTATTTGTGTTTCATCTAATATTCCAACTCAAACTCCCACACCTTCAAATACTGCGACACCAACAGTTACTGCGTCACTATCACCAACCCCGTCAGTGACATCAAGTGTTACTCCGTCAATCTCATTGTCACCAACACCTGGTGTTTCTCAAACTGCGACACCAAGACCTACGGTAACACCATCAATAACACCAACTCAAACAAGGACTGAAACACCTACACCGACCCCAACACACACCCCTACAGTTACTCAATCAATAACTCCATCAGTTACCCCAACATATACGCCAACAAATTCTGTTACGCCGTCTAATACTCCAACACTAACACAAACATTATCACCTAGTGTGACATTGACTAATACTCCGACAATTTCGTTATCGGACACACCTGGTGTAAGTCAAACTCCAACACCAACTATCTCACATACTCCTGATGTTACACCAACCAATAGTCCAACACCGAGTAACACTACACCATGTTGTACGAACTGGAGACTTTATGGGGGTACTGAAAGAGGTGGTGAATTTAATGTAATACCATGTGATGGAAAACCATACTCAATTTTTCTAAATCCTTATACCGTACTTGATGTTTGTGCATTATACGTAGAATTAGTTACTGACACTGACGCAACAGTATATCCAGATGCCTCTTGTCAATGTGTTACTCCAACACCAACACCAACACAATCTCAAACACCAACACCGACATATACGCCAACACAAACCCCAACTCAAACACAGACATTAACACCTACTAATTCGTTAACACCAAGTGTTACTGCTTCATTAACACCATCAATATCTCAAGGTGTACCTCAACAAACACATGTATATAGTGCTTGTACATCAGAGATTGCGATAATTGTCAGTCAAGATATTCCAGTACCTTCGGTAACTGTAGGTCAAACATTCCAACACCAAGGGGTGTGTTATATCTATGTTGGTATTTTTAATAAACCTTATAGTCCACCGTTTGGATTTATATATTCTAATTCATCTACTAATGTATTTGGAACGCCAACAACATATGTTGATTGTGAGACTTGTAATAGTAATTTAAATCCTGTGACCCCTACACCGACCACTACCACGTGTAGTTTGACAGTATTTAATTCAGGACCAACCGCACACCCAAATTGGTCAAGTGTGGGGGTTAACAATTTAAATAGTTATAAAACTAAAGTTCAAAATTTTAACTTCTATAGTCCTGTTATTGCGTCATACACCGAATATCAAAATACGAGTGGTTCGTCTTCATTTACTGTTGATGGAAATATCACTTTCGCTAAGTCATTTACGAATAATAGTATTAATAGTGGTACAGTTGATAGTACAATTACTGTAGGTGATGTATATACTGTTAAAATGTGTGCAAATGATTTGAATAATACGGTAACGTGGAGTGTACCTTCAACATCTACGAATCAAATACTTACTTTCGAGGCACGTGACCCACAAAACCAATGGTTAACAGGTGAAAACTTTGTTTTAAGTGCAACAACTAACACTAGTGTGACAACAGAGAATGGTAAGACATTCTATTACTTCGAGGCTGAGTGTACAAGTGCGACATCACAGGTAAATGCCTCTAGAACATTCACTGATAATACTAATATCACTTGGAGTGGAGAGTTTTGTCTAACTCAATCAACATTAGGTCCTCAATTTACACAATGGAATGTTCAAAGGTCGGTATCTCTGAATTGTCCTAACTGTACAATATTCGGACCTTTAACGTCGGTATATACCAGTTCATCAGTAACTGCGTTGGCGAATGGTGTTGTAGTCTATAATAATTCGGCATTAACAACATATGTTAATAATGGTAATTATATATCGGACGGTAGTAATATTTATAGTGTGGGACCTAACGGGGTATTAACTTTAGAATGTGGTGTAGGTTCAGGATGTTAATATGAGTAATACTAATACAGATAATAGTTGTGGGGTTTTTACGGTTTACCCGTTGGGGGTGACTTGTGTAACTACAGATGCCACAAATGGTTCAAACGGAACCATGGAAATATTCATTACTGGTGGTACTTCGCCTTATAATATAGAATGGTCAACAGGTTCTAATAATGTTACTCAAATAACAAATATGGTACCTGGAACTTATACAGCTACCGTCACTGATTTCTATGGTGACTTTACAGATGTTGCAAGTTGTGTTATTGGTGCCGTAGCACCTGCGATAAGTCCATCACCATCACCAACGCCAAGTCCAACACCAGCACCTTCATATCCATCGAATATGTGTTTAACTAAAAATCAAACACCATACACTCAATATGAGTTTGGTTACCAAGGAGTTATCAATAGCCGTCCATCGTGGAGTGGAACAACATATGATGTTGTTTATAATAGTGGAAGAACAAGATGGGAATTAAGTGGATATACAGGAGCTACTTTGGTACAGAATAGTAATGTTTCTATACCAAATGGTACTTGGACTGAGTTAGGTACAAGTAATACGTGGACAATGAATACTGGTACATGTGTTACTGTTGGATTAAACGCCGAAATTGTGACTACAGATGAAACATGTGTTAATCAAAGTAACGGGACTATCACCGTAACCGCGTGGGGTGGAGTGGGTCCTATAGTATACTCTATTGATGGTCTAACTTACCAAAGTTCTAATAGATTCCTAAACTTACCTCCGGGTAACGGAACGGTTTATATCAAAGACGCTAACTCGAATGTAATCACAAGAAACTTTACCGTTGGTGTTGGTAGTAATCAGACCACCTATACCTTACAGTTGACAACATCAACAAGTGTGAATAGTAATACTCAATATAACAAGTCTAAGACTGTAAATTGGACAGCTACGGTTACACCACAACTACCTTCAGGGGTCAGTTTAAGTGCTGATATTCAGATTAACAATAGCTTTACTAATTATTATTTTGGTTCTCAAAACGCAGAATTTACTTCTGGTTCTACAGTAACATCTTCAGGTAATGCTTCATTTACTGTCGGTGCAGACTATAATAATATAAGAGGTGGATTTAGAAGGTGTGGAGGTGACTGGGTTTCTCCAATAGCGTCAGGTGGGTATAGGTATTCTGGGTTCTCTAAAACTGTGAGTGTAACATTCACAGGGGGTACTAATGGAAGTGTTAGTGGTGTTGATACATTTACAGTTTCAAATGATGTACCACTTACCGCAACTTGTCCAGTGTATGGATTTAACAATTATTCTTCATCAGTGCAGAATGTGGTAATAAACGGAATTACTTGTGGTGTTGCTACGAGTACTGGAGGTACGAATCAATCCGTAACTACAAGTCCTTTCCAACAAACATAAAAAGAACCAATAAGGTATTTATAAAATATGGGATACATTATAAAAGATACTTCAGCCTTGATTAACTCAGTTATTACTGATGCGGGTCGTAGGGCGATATCAAGAGGGGATTTTAACATCAGCTATTTTCAAGTTGGGGATAGTGAGGTTTGTTATGACTGTATCGAAAATGCCAATCTTTCATCAATGGAGGTTCTATCACCTTCATTTAATGCACAAAATAAGACATCAATACCTGAGAAAAATCAGATGAATATCAAATATCCTTTGTATATTGATTCAAGTAAAACTTCTTTCTTTGGTATTCCATTTTCAAACCCTGAAGTTGATGAGATTTATAATAGTGCGTCGCCAAGAGGATTTTTCACAGGAACTACAGGTTCCTTTTATCATCAGTCATCCTCTACTTATATTAAGTCATCAAATTGGATAGTTGACTTATCAACATTAAATTCGGGTAATACTCTTCAAGCGACATATTCGAATTGTGATACGTCATTTTCTGGGGATGCTAAAGTCGGTGATTTTGTATCTATTTGGATGGATGGAACTGCAGATTGTAATGAATGGAATAGTAGTTTCCCAATGTTAATGTATAAAGTTGAGGGTATTACAGGTTCCACCACAGGGACTTCAGGGACAGTCAATGTTAAGGTAGATAGGAATTTACCTGACTTCTCAACGATGTCATTGAATGGTAATGGTAGATTGTACTTTTTCCCATCAGGGATGACGGAGATGTATGATTCAAACACACCGTTATCATATGTTCAAGCCGAGGAATTAAATTTTGAAACAAACTGTAGTACTGGTGAAGATGTAAAGATTTGGAATATGAACATTCCGTGGACTGAGTCGCCAGCAGGATTTATCATTAATGATTTAGATTTTAACTTTTTTGGTTCCACAGGTTTTACAGGTACTAAAGAATACCTTGGGTATAATAGTGATAGTGGTCAGACTGATAGTGATTCTACTTACTATTACAACTCTTTCAGTGAAAAGATTGATGTTAAACCTTCAGACCAAAAGTCAATTGCTATAATTCACTATACTAATAATGCAATTGACAATTTCTATGGTGAGAAATTAGCACAGAAAAGTAGGGACACTTCAAAGGCTTTAGCAAGTGACACAGGTGCCGCAAGAAACTTTAATTTAGACATTCCATGGTTGATGTGGCACAAATCAACAGATAATACAATGGGTGAAACATTTTATACTGACCCTGATGGTTATAGTGATTTGAATTTGTTTACACCACATTACATTATGTCAACACCTAACTCGAATATGAACGAGCCGGGTATTAGATATTACCATTTGTGGGATACTAATACCGATATTAATGGGTATCCAAATAGAGTGGGTAAGTTATTCCCCGATTTAAAAATTGTTATTATTGATGACGAAGAATTGGTTGCGGCTATGAATTATAAAACCAATAGGAATTGGACATTACCTGCTCCTAAATTAGGTTATATATCACCAGTAAATTCGGATTCAGTAAGTACTGGATTTCAAGGTATATTAACGGGTTCTAACGAAACTCTATGGGTTACATATAGATTCAATAATACCTCATTCACAGATTCACTACATTGTAATTATTATACAACTATTAATGGTGAAGACGCGGGATGTGGTGATGGAACGAGTAAAAATGTAACTGTAAGTTTCGGTGATGAATTCCCATTCTTAAATGATGGACCATCAGGTAACCCATCAGGGTTTAGTGCTAATAAATTAGTGATGTTGGTGCAAAAAACAACAACAGGTCAAAGACCTGAGGCTGATGAGTGGACAGAGATTGATATGACATCACAAATCTCAGGTATTACTTCAGGTTCTTATATTTCAGAATCTAATATGATTTCAAAGACCTTCCAAATCACAAAAGAAAATTTTGATGCGGGTTCATCGTATGTTTTAGAAAATTATATTGATATTCCACAGAGTGGAGAATCAAAGTTAAATTTTGGAGATGAATTCTTCTTTTACGGTACACTTAAGTCAGATATTGCAGCCACAATTTATGTAATGAACTATCAAGTCAACTTAGGTCAGACACAATATTTAGATAGTTCAAATCCTACATGGCAAGGTAACTCACCTTATGTTACCGAAGTTGGACTTTATAATTCGGACAAAGACCTTATGATTATGTCTAAGGTACAGTCCCCCGAAAAGAGAGTGGGGGTACAACAGTACACGATAAAGTTCGATTTCTAAAAAAATATGAGAAATAATTTGAAGAATACTCCAAAGGTGTTGGGGTTAGATATCTCGACCAAAACTATTGGTTGGTCATTGTTTGATATTAAAACACAAAAGTTATTGGAATTGACTCACGTATCACCAGTGATTAAACCAAAACCTGAAGACAAGATTGAGGAGTTATTGGGTAAGGTAGATGCATTCGAAGAAAAACTTAGAGAATATAAAGATATAGGTATTACCAAAGTGGTTATTGAAGAGCCATTATTAAATTCAAACAACGTATGGACGGTTGGTACACTATTGAGGTATAACTCAATGATTACTAAATCTATTTATGATATTTTAAATATAGTTCCAAATTATATATCCACATATAACTCAAGAAAGTTCGCATGGCCTGAGTTGGTTCAAGAAAACAATAAAGGTAAGAGGGTCCTATTTGGAGGTCTTCCAAAGGACATCGACAAAAAACATTTAATTTGGCAAAAAGTGTCAGATGCAGAACCACAAATAGTTTGGTTATACACAAGAAATAACACATTAAAGAAAGAATGTTTTGACCAAGCGGATTCGTATACTTGTGTTCAAGGTTATATGAAACAACAGGGTCTTTGGTAATTTGACTACTCTCCAATAATTTATTATATTTGTTCTGATGGAGAGAGACGAATCATTAGTATTGGATTTAATTGAAGGTATCTTCGGTGAGTATCGTAAACATAACGAGGTCACTGGTCAGATATCCTTTGACTGTCCTGTATGTTCACATGACATCAAGGGATTAGATAAGGGAGATGGAAAGGGTAACCTTGAAATCAACTATGGTCAACACGTTTATAAGTGTTGGTCCTGCGCCGAAACACATGGTACATATGGTCACTTAGGTCGGTTGATTGACGAGTACGGTAATAAGAAAGATAAAGAGTACTACACCTTAGTACGTCCTGATGAATTTGAAAGGAAAGAAAGGGAATACCAAAAACTAGTCATACCCAAAGAATATCAGAAATTCTCTGATGTTTCACCCATCTATCCACCTCGAGCTCAAGCGTATAACTATCTTAAGAGACGTGGTATTACCGATAAGATGATTGATAAATACGATATTGGATTTGCCATTGATGGTGAGTATTCAGGTCGTATCATCGTTCCTTCCTATGATAATGAGGGTGAGTTAAACTACTTCGTATCAAGGAGTTGGGATAAATATACAAAATTAAAGTACAAAAACCCTATTGCTCCGAAAGAATTGCTTATCTTTAATGAGAGTAGAATCAATTGGGATGAGGACATCTATTTGGTTGAGGGTGTCTTTGACGGATTCTTTGTCCCAAACTCTATTCCGTTGTTGGGTAAGTTTTTATCTGATATGTTATGGGAGACCTTATATGATAACGCTAAGGGTCGTATCATCATCTGTTTAGATGGTGATGCTTGGGAAGATGCCAAGAAAATATATTATAAATTAAGTGGTGGAAAATTATACGGACGTATAGATATTGTAAGGTTACCTGATGAAAAAGATTTAGGTGATTTAAGAGGGCAGATACCTGAAGATGCGTTCGTAACATTAGAAAAATAGAATATGGAGTTAAAGAAGATAGCTGAGGAAATCAGAGAAGTGGTAGAGGAGAAAAAGAAAGAGTTGAATCTTAGCTTTATTGAGGAGACACACACTTATTTCATGAAAAACAAAAAAGGTGAAACGACTAAGAATTGGCCGTCAGTTTCAAAATTGTTAAAGTTATTCTACGAACCATTCCCTGCGGATGAAATTGCATATAAGAAAGCTAAAGGTGATAGAGTTGAGATGCAACGTCTATTAGATGAGTGGTCGGCGGCAGGTAGTTACGCTACTAACATGGGGTCGAGGGTACACTACATTTTAGAGAAGAAAGTCATTGAACAAAATGGTGATTATAAAGATGTTCGTGAGCCAATCTTTGAGGTTGATTTAGAACAAGAGATGAAGTCTAACTCAATGATTAATGCTGGTGAGAAGTTTATCAGATTAATGGGGGAGAGAGATGCGGTACTATTAGATACGGAGATGGTCTTAGGTCACCCTGATTTGGGGTATACTGGTCAACCTGATAAGGTTTGGTTGGTGATGAATAAAGATAAGACTGGTTTTGGTATGGTTATAACTGATTGGAAGACTAACAAACCTAAGAACTTTGAGACTAATAAGTGGACCAAACAAATGAAGGAACCATTCCAAGATTTACCTGATAACTCGTTGGGTCATTACTACTTACAGTTACCATTTTATGGTAAATTATTGATGAAGATGTTAGAGGGTACCAAATATGAGGACCTAAAACTAATGGGTTGTATTGTTGTGTTGGTAACCAAAGATTCTGATTATAAGGAGTTTAGAGTATCGAAATCTGTCATCCAAAGGGTAATGGAAATGGATATGAGTAAATATCTTGATAACTAAAGTAGATTTACTATTTTTACTATACTATGAAATACCCTGAGATTTTTGATTTTACGGATGTTAATAGATGGAAGAATCTATGCATGAGAAAGGAGGCGATATCCAAAGAATGGGACCTTATGATTAATAACCCATGTACGGATGTATTAGAAATACCATTCTTCACCGAAGAGTTTTGTGATAAGTTTTTGGAGAATGTCAAAGATGAAAAATTGGTTGTCGGTAATAAATGGGGTTCATTATTAAAGACATATGAATTTAATAAGCATAGTTTCTATCAGGATTACTATGATGTTATTGAGGAATATGGTTTTGAGATGATGAATCATTTTTGGGGTGTTGCTGGTCGTGGATTTAGACAGATGAATGTTAAGAGTGAACTATTGACCTTCGATAAGGGTGACGATATTCGTTTACATCATGACTTTTTTAATATCACTAAATTGATTAAGTTTGATAAAAACGAAGACAATGGAGGTGAAATTTATTTTGATAAATACCAATGTACCATAAATCCTAAACAAGGCCACATGTATATATTCCCTGGTCAGATAACACATAGATACGGTGTTAAGATGGTCAAAGAAGGTAGTGTAAAATATATGATTAATTACTGTAATGAAGATAAAGGTAAGTAAATACGGACATTCAATGATATTTGCTATCTTAGGTATATGGATAGCGTCCTATCCATGGTTATGGTCTTCATTTCTTGGGGGATTAATGATTGGTTGGGGATTAAGATTGGCAAAAGAATATGGGGAGGAAAATGGTGGAAAGTAAAGTACATCCGGAATTATATACTTACTTCACCGACCCTGAGGGTTGGAAGAAGAAGTTTTTACGTCCTGAGATAACGGGGTATAAGTGGGACCTTTATGTACAGGAGGAGTTACCAAATATTTATACTATCCCATGTTTCACTGACCTTTTTTGTGATTACATCATTCAAGAGGCTGAGGCTTGTAATTGTTGGACAGTAGACCGACATGAGAGTTATCCTACTACCGATATGGTTATGGAAACTTTAGGACTACAAGAAACTTATGAGTCGGTATTAAGAGAGTATGTTTGGCCGATGGCGAAATACCTTTATAGGTTAGAGGAGGATAATTGGTTAGACTTACATTCAGAGAACTTTATTGCTCGTTACCACCCCTATGCTCAGTACCATTTGGGTCTACATCACGATATGAGTCAGATTACAGTTGTGGTAACACTAAACACTGAGGACTTTACAGGTGGTGGGACGTATTTCCCTAACCAACAAACATCACTCAAGGGGTTAAAGGGTAATGTATCAGTTCACCCTGGTCAGATAACACATCGCCACGGGGGTTTACCCGTATTAACAGGTCAGAGGTACATTATTGTATCATTCTGTCAATTAAGAAGATAATTTATGGATTTAAGTGGAGGAAAGAAGATTCAAGTAAATGTGATGGATTCACCAAATATCAAATGTGAGAAATGTGAAAATATTTTCTTTGAAAAGGTGACAATTATAAAAAAAATTAGTAAATTGCTAACTGGTTCCCCTGAAGACCAATTGGTTCCAATGGAAACCTATGTATGTAAAGAATGTGGTCACATGAACGAAGAGTTCAACATCTTAGGTGATGAGTGATTTTGGTCAGAAAAAAGAAGAGTTCTATTTTTGGGAGGAAATGTGGAATGGAAAAACAGAAGAAAATGAAAATAAGAAAGATGTTACAAAAGATGGCGTGGAAGACCCATCGATGGAACCTTAAGATAGGATTATTCAATATATATTTGGGTGGTGACCATGATAAGTTTGGTTTCCAAATCTTGAATGTACATAATGGTATTCATTGGGAGGGTTCACTATTTGAAATTACATGGTCATTCCCAACGGTAACTCATGCTGGTGAACTTACTATTGATATTCTTTACCTATTTGAGAAATGGGACAATTGGTGTATCGATATGACTGACCGAGTGTTGTGGGGAACTAAATTAAGTTGGTGGGAACAATTTAATTACTATATTCACGGAAAATTTAAATCAATACGATGATTAATAAATTAGTACATTTTTCAGATTTACACTTACGATTATTCAAAGACCACGACCTGTATAGACAAATCCTAACGGAGATGTTGGAGAAGTTTAAAGAGATTGGTCCTGACCGTATTGTCTTCACTGGTGATTTGGTTCATAATAAGAATCAAATGACACCTGAACTTATTGAGATTGTTGCGTGGACACTAACTGAGTGTACAAAGATTGCAAAGACAGTCCTTATTCCAGGTAATCACGACTTCCTTAATAACAACCTTAATCGATTGGATGCGTTGACACCTATCATCGATTCATTGAAGAACGATGAGATTGTTTATTACAGAGACAGGGGAGTGTATGAAGATGAAAATATCAGTTGGTGTGTATATTCACAGTTTCAAGGAAATATTAAACCTGATATCTCTGAAGCTAAGGGGTATAAGATTGGATTATTCCACGACCCCATTCAGGGACTAACTACGGACACTGGTTACGACTTTGGCGACCATGCGTATGAGTTGGAGAACTTTAAGGGTTTAGATGTGGTCTTGTGTGGTGATATTCATAAGCGTCAGGTTATTGATGTACCTAATAAGAAGAAGGCATATATGGTGGGTTCTACCATTCAACAGAACTTTGGAGAATCGGTAACCAAACATGGTTTTGGTGTTTTTGATATTAAAAAGGATAAGTATTCTTTTGTTGATTTATCAAACCCAAGACCGTTCTTGAGTTTTAAAATTACAGACATTGAAGATTTAGAGAATGGCACAGAACAACTCACCAACTATTAATTTTTCCACCACGGAACTTAAGGACCTTAAAGCGTTCTGTAAGATTAATGAACTCGATATGGATGAGTTTGTGAAAGAATGCTTTTCTCAGGGTTATCAGATTGAAAAATACGGTCTGTTGAATTCTGATGGTGTTAAGGTAGTGAAGAAGGAAGTTATTAAGGAGGTAAGAGTTGAGGTTCCGGTAGAAAAGGTGGTGGAGAAGGTCGTTGAGGTTGAAGTCCCCGTAGAAGTCATTAAAGAGGTGGAGAGGGTAATCACCAAAGAGGTACCTGTTGAAAAGATTGTCGAAAAGGTGGTTGAGAAAGAGGTTATCGTGGAGGTTGAAAAACCTGTTGAGGTAATCAAAGAAGTGGAAAAGATTGTTGAGGTGGAGAAACCTATTGAGAAGGTGGTCACCAAAGAGGTCTACATCACCGATGATGAGCAGGTAAAGGAACTCGGAGGAAAACTTGTCAAGTTGGAGAAGTCAAACAAAACATATAGTACAAAACTGAAGAATACAAATGCTGAAAAGAAAAAATTGGAGAAGCAACTATCTGAGTTGGAAGTTCTTTTGGAGGAGAAACCTAAAGAGGTTGTTAAGGAAATTGAGGTCATTAAAGAAGTCGAAATTATCAAAGAAGTACCGGTGGAGGTAATCAAAGAGGTTGAGGTCATTAAGGAAGTCAAAGGAAATGCCGACCCTGAAAAACTCAAAGGATTACAGAATACCATTCAAAAGCTTAAGGACCAAATTAGAGAAAAAGACAAATCCATTTCACAATACGAAAAAATTATGTTAGATTTGGATAAGGAATTTAAAAACCAAACCGCCACATTTTTGGCATCAACAAATTTAAATAAAGAATTATGATATTAGCATTATGGTTAATAGCCGCTTATGGAATGACACAGATTATTGTCTATGGTTCCATATTCAAATCGACTCGTGACTCCATTGAAAAAATGGGTAACTCAGGTATACCTGTAATCTCACCATTGTTCAACTTTATTCACGGAATTGTTTCCTGTATGATGTGTTGTTCTACGTGGGTTGGGTTCTTCATGGGTACATTCATTTACTCTATTTGGGGTAACGATATGGGATTATCTACAGTACCCGCAATATTCTTTGACGGAATGTTAGCGTCAGGTGGAGTGTGGGGAATCAACGCCATTGTTGAATGGTACGAAAACAAATAAAATGAAACACTTCCTAAAATATACTACGGTATGGATTAGTCAAAATTTGGCAATTCCATTTTGGGTTGTTGGTCACGTTCACTTAAGTTTGAACGTGTA
>Ga0209532_1001775_pt1 | contig 16181 bp, 16 predicted proteins | sample COG_02_FD_184746 | JGI IMG/M metagenome (GOLD analysis project Ga0209532, IMG submission 184746) | Pelagic Microbial community sample from North Sea - COGITO 998_met_02 (SPAdes) (version 2) | ecosystem: Environmental > Aquatic > Marine > Neritic zone/Coastal water | place: Helgoland, sampling... | reverse complement strand
TGAAATGGCCAAAAAGAAGTATGGAGGTGATAAAGGTGAACTTCACGTAGTGAAGCTTGAAGAAGATGCCGCTGACGTTAGTCTGCAAATGGATGGAAATTGGACACCTCATTGGGAAAAATAATCAAAATCCATTTCAAAATTAGTGTTGTTTAAAATACGAGATAAGGATTAGACCCAACCTCGTGGGAACATCTCACTTGTAGCTAAGCCCACCCTCGCCAAATGAGCTTCTGAGTAAAGGCTATAGAAACGGTGATATCAAAGCCTCAGCGCAAGCATCACACAAAACGCACGCCTGTATCTCACTGAAACAACGCGGTTATTTACGCAATTATGGGCTAGTTTGCAATCTGGGGAAGCAGATGGCGGTGTCGACTGACCTAGTAGATCAAGCATCAGGTTTTGCAAATGGGCTAGCAATAAAATTTGGAGCGCTAATGGGACGTTAAGTTTGTTTAACAATACCTTCGTCAGTCACGTCAATTTGCGACTGCATCTCGGCTCCGTTTAAAAACAGAATATCCAGCGTAGGGCTTTGGATGAAAATCTGCGGATCGTCGCCGCGCTCTACGCGGTCTATCATTCCAATAATGTGGCTGACCAGCACTGCCATCACAGATTCATCAGTCGAGCGTGTAACCGTTCGTATACCGTTTGGCAAATTTGTGACTTCACGGCTGATCGTGTCAAATTTTTCAAACATTACAGCAAGCTCATCGGATTCAGCTTGCGACGCATTAGCACCTCTGAGGCCTGGCATATTTTTATGTCGTGCCCCATGCCATTGGCGCTATGTCTATCGTGCATACTGGAGTGCATGTAAGTGTACATGCGGGTCTGGATCGTTTCTTCAAAGGCGACCCCAAGGCCGATTGCCACAAGAGCAACTCCAATGACCATCTTCGACTTACTCATTGTAAATTCCATTGTCTTCCCCAGTTTTTTAAAGTGATTTCAGGTTTACACTTGCGGGCAATATAGCCGGTGCAAAACCGTGATGACTTCCATAACCTCAATACCTTTCACCGAGTAATAGATGGTCTGACCGTCGCGTCTGGTTTCCACCAATTCAGCGTCTCGCAGTTTCTTGAGGTGATGCGACATCGCCGGTTGTGAAAGGCTTGCACTGTAGGCAAGGCTAAGGACACTTTGCTCACCGTCTAGCAAGATACACATCAGGCGCAGACGCGCCGGTTGTGACAGCATTTCCATTAATTTTGCTGCTTCTGCGATTTTGGGCTCGAGTGCGGTGATGTCCAGCATTGGGTAAATTACCTCTTGTATATTTGTATTCACTTATATAAACGATTGCAAATATAATGGCAAGCGATTCTTTTTGAATTTATGCCAAAATTTACGGCAACAAGATAAGGACTTACTAAATGGAAACTGAATTTACACCTTTTGTATCATTGCTTGGTGGCGCGCTCATTGGCCTATCAGCCGTTGTACTATTGGCCACTCACGGACGGATCGCAGGCATAAGTGGCATAGTATCACGTATGTTGCCGCCTACATTTGACAAAACCGGATTGCCGCAAGGGATCATATTCCTGGTTGGCCTTCTTCTCGCAGCACCGCTTTGGATTGTTGTGACTGGAACTGCACCTGTCCAAGTGGTTTCAAAAAATGAGCTGCTTTTAGTGGCCGCTGGTCTGTTGGTCGGATTCGGTTCAGTTATTGGGAATGGTTGTACAAGTGGCCATGGCGTCTGTGGCATCTCGCGCGGATCAGCCCGGTCCATTGCAGCAACCATGACCTTTATGGCCACTGCCTTTGTGACTGTTTTTGTTTTACGACATGTCGTGGGGGGATAAGATCATGCATATATTCAGCACACTCTTCGCAGGCCTCTTGTTTGGGACGGGTTTAATCCTGTCTGGTATGGCAAACCCCGCGAAAGTTCAGAACTTCCTTGATCTGTTTGGCACATGGGATCCCAGCCTTGCCTTCGTGATGGGCGGGGCGATCATGATGACTATGCCCGGGTTCTGGCTAGTTCAGAAACGCACAAAGCCACTGTTTGATGACGTATTTCATCTGCCAACGCGCACTGATTTCGATGCAAGGCTTGTGGTTGGCGCTGCCATCTTTGGCATCGGTTGGGGCTTGGGCGGTTTCTGCCCCGGCCCAGCACTGACCTCATTACCACTGGCCGCCAGCGGCACGCTTTTCTTCGCCCCCGCCATGTTGGTTGGCATGGTGATTGCAAAATACACGGCAGCACCACAACCAAAAAATCTAGAGATTTGAAAGAAAAGGTTATGCAAAATTATCCCGTAGATATGGCAATGAAGCCGGACGTAGAAGCCTTTTTTGACGCAGCAACCAACACGATCAGCTATGTTGTTTCTGATCCAAAAACTCAGGCCTGCGCGGTCGTGGATTCCGTGATGGACATTGATTACGCGTCTGGCCACATCACCCATGATCATGCGGATCGCATTGTAGATCACATCACATCAAACGAACTAACTTTGGAATGGATCATCGAGACCCATGTCCATGCAGACCATCTGTCTGGCGCTCCATATTTGCAAGGCAATCTGGGTGGTAAGATCGGCATAAGTGCGCGCATCATGGAAGTCCAAGAGGCGTTTGGAAAAATCTTCAATGAAGGTACTGATTTCCAAAGGGATGGGTCGCAATTTGATGCGCTTTTCCAAGATGGCGATCGCTACAAGATTGGTGAGCTTGACGCCTTTGTAATAGCGACACCAGGACATACCCCTGCTTGCATGGTACATGTCATAGGGAACGCGGCCTTTACAGGTGACACGATGTTTATGCCAGACGGTGGGTCTGCGCGCGCTGATTTTCCAGGTGGGGACGCCGGCGAACTCTATGACTCAATCCAGAAAGCCTTAACCCTGCCAGACGATATGCGCTTGTTCATGTGTCATGATTATGGTCCGAACGGCCGCGACATTGCATGGGAAACAACAGTCGCCAACGAGAAGGCACATAATATCCATGTGGGTGGTGGGACGACCCGCTTGGCATTCGTCAAACTGCGCTCTGAGCGTGATGCAACCTTGGAGGTGCCAAAGCTGATCATCCCGTCATTGCAGGTCAATATGCGTGCAGGCGAAGTGCCCAAAGACGTAGATGGCAGACCTGTATTGAAAGTCCCGCTCAACCAACTCTGAAACCGTTTCTTTAGGAAAATGATGATGCAACTTGCAAAATATTTGCCAATCCTTGATTGGGGTCGTTATTATGACCGAAGCACGTTGACCAATGATCTGGTGGCTGCATTGATCGTAACGATCATGTTGATCCCACAATCGTTGGCATACGCATTGCTTGCAGGGTTACCGCCAGAAATGGGGCTGTATGCGTCGATGTTGCCAATAATTTTTTATGCGATCTTTGGGACCAGCCGCGCTTTAGCTGTGGGACCCGTTGCGGTCGTGTCGCTTCTAACGGTGGCAGCGGTTAGTAAAATCGCTGTGCCCGGGACATCTGAATATATTGTGGCAGCTATCACTTTGGCATTCCTATCAGGCCTGATTTTATTTGCTCTTGGTTTGTTTCGGTTGGGCTTTTTGGCGAACTTCCTATCCCACCCAGTAATTGCCGGCTTTATAACCGCAACCGGAGTCATAATCGCCGTGAGCCAGCTGAAGAATATCCTTGGCATAGACGCACATGGGCATACGATACCTGATCTCAGCAGATCGCTTGCGCATAACTTATCAGGATTGAATTGGATCACCGCAGTCATTGGCGTCGTCACCACTGGTTTCCTGTTTTGGGTACGCAAAGGTTTACTGCCATTGCTTGACAGTCTTGGGGTTGCCCCTCGCATTGCCAGTATCATTGTTAAAGCTGGACCTATTGCAGCGATTGTAGCCACAACTTTGGTCGTTTGGTTTTTCGATCTTACCGCAAAGGGTGTGCAGGTTGTCGGCGATGTGCCCAAGGGCTTGCCACCTTTCACCATGCCATCCTTGTCAATGGACATGTGGTCCAATCTAATAGGTGCTGCGATCCTGATCTCGATCATCGGGTTTATTGAATCCGTTTCCGTTGCGCAAACTCTTGCTGCAAAAAAACGCCAACGTATCGATCCAGATCAAGAGTTGATTGGATTGGGTGCCGCCAATTTGGGCGCATCACTTACCGGCGGATTCCCGGTGACGGGGGGATTTTCACGATCTGTCGTGAACTATGACGCGGGCGCGGACACACCTGCGGCGGGCGCGTATACTGCTATCGGTCTTGCCGGCGCATCCCTGTTTTTGACACCCCTCATATTTCACCTTCCCAAAGCAACGCTTGCGGCAACGATCATCGTGGCCGTTCTCTCACTGGTCGACTTTTCAGTTCTGAAAAAAACATGGCACCATTCAAAGGCTGATTTTGCTGCAGTCATTTCAACGATAAGCATTACACTTTTGATGGGTGTTGAATTGGGCGTCTCAGCAGGGGTCACAGTTTCGATCCTCATTCACCTATACAAATCATCACGTCCTCATATGGCCATTGTCGGCCAAGTACCCAAAACTGAGCACTATCGGAACATTTTGCGTCATGATGTTTTGACCGATCCAAAAATTCTAACTATACGCGTCGATGAAAGTTTATATTTTGCAAACACCCGCTACTTGGAAGATCGCATTTACGATGAAGTCGCCCAACAGCTGGAAGTACAACATGTCGTGTTGATGTGCTCTGCGGTAAATACAATCGACATGTCGGCACTGCAATCGCTTGAAGCGATTAACGAACGGCTTTATGCTGGAGGCGTCACGTTCCACTTTTCCGAATTAAAAGGGCCAGTTATGGATCAGTTGAGCGCGACCGGATTCCTGGACGTATTGAGCGGCGAAGTCTTCCTAAGCCAACACAACGCTCAAACTACTTTACGGGTTGGATCAGATCTATGATTGCCGCAAGTTCCTTTACGATTCTTGGGAATAAACTCTGCAAAGCAGCCTTTGGAGGTGTCGGCTGACTAGATAGCTCAAGCATCACACAAAACGCACGCCTGTATCTCATTGAAACAACGCAATTATTCACACAATTATGGGCTAGTTTTCAATCTGGGGAAGCAGATGGCGGTGTCCGTTGACTAAGTAGATCAAGCATCAGGCTTTGCAAATGGGCTGCAATAAAATTAAGAGGCAACCAATGGGACGTCAAGTTTGTCTGACAATGCCTCCAAGACTATTCTGTGCAGGGGCGTAACCTTGCTCAGCAGATAGTTGTAACCACTTTTTGCTCTCCGCTATATCTACTGGCACACCTTGACAGCCTGAACAGGGACGGCCCAAAGCGGACCTCCACCCTCGTTTCAAGATGCTGCGGTCGCAGCCCGCATTGCTGCCATTCGTTGCAGTAGCAACTCAGTGGGCGGCTCGAACTCACACTCTGCGGACAACGCTGCCATTCGAGACGAATTCCCGGATGTCAATTCGTAGTGTGAAGCAGCCCTTGGGCTGAAGCGGTGATGCTCAGCTCTGCTTAAGTACAGGGAGAGTTATCTGTGGTGTAAAATGCGCCCAATGCTGTTCATCAAAATCTGTGCTGCTAGGGTTGATGTGCATCCAGTCAAGTCATAGTCTGGTGCAACCTCCACCAAATCGAGGCCAACAATCTTTCCGCGCTTTGCCAAACCGTCGATAAGTTCCAGAACCTCGTAGTAGATAAAGCCGCCATGGCTGGGTGTACCGGTTCCGGGTGCGATTGACGGATCGAACGCATCAATGTCGATGGTTAGATAATAGCGGCCACCTTCAGGAATACGCTCTAGCATTCCCTCGACACCCAGTTTTCGAAATTGGCGAACAGATTGAATATCAGATCCCATCGCGCGGGCATCTGCATACCCGTCGCTTGCGGTGGACGACACATTGCGAATGCCAATCTGGCTTAACCCTGTCACATAGGATTTTTCAGCGGCGCGGCGCATCGGGTTACCGTGGCCAAATTTTACACCGTGGCGCTCGTCCACAAAATCCAAGTGTGCATCAATTTGAACGACGTGGATTGGCTCCTGGTCGTCAAAGGCATTGATACACGGAATATTCACCGAGTGATCGCCGCCCATAACGACGGGAATGGCACCGGCAGCCAATATCTTCCGCACGCCATATTCAATGTTTGCATGGCTACTAACGGTATCTGTGTGAATAATGTCGGCATCGCCGATGTCGACGATTTTCACTTTAGACGGTTCCAGATAGGTGATGTCATCTTCGTGATCGTAAGCCCCTGCATGGCCAAAAGAGAACAAGGTTGATGCTTCACGGATGGCCCGTGGTCCCATTCGGGCTCCTGAACGCCATTGACAGCCAAAGTCGAAGGGCGCTCCAAGAACCGCCACATCTGCATCGATTGCGTCCCAATTTTCCACATATGGATATTTGCCAAAAGTGCAAATTCCGACAAATGGAAGGTTCAGACGCCCCCCTTCGTAACCATGTTCTGACATTCGAGTATCCTCTATACATTTTCAAAGTGCTGCGGTCACTGGGCCGCCATATTGTGGCATTGCAACCCGACGCGGCGTGTAAGATCCATCGGCGATAACTTTTTCAACATGGGCTGCAATCTCTTCCATCGGTGCGAACCAAACATCGCCATGATCCATTACAGCCGCCAAAAAGTTTGCGACAACTTCCCACCGAGCCAAACGACCCGTCGCAAAAGGATGCACAACCGGAACCCACAAACCTCCGTGGCGATAGGCAGCTTCGAACTCCTGAACAAAAGGCGCCCAGCCCGTTTCAGGCGAACGGATTGGCATCATGTAATCCAGATCCATTGACTGAACATATTGCGGCCAGTCATCCAACCCCCAGTGCGTAGGAAGCTCAATCAAAGATCCTTCCCTAGTCTCGATAACGTAAGGCACATCATCCGCCATGAGCGACGCATCGTATTTGAATCCGCGCTCTACCAACAAATCCGCTGATTCATTTGAGAAGTTATAGAGGGGTGCTCGCCACCCTCGCGGCTTAGCGCCTGTCATTCGCTCAATTACCGCAAGCGATTTGTCCATCCAACCCGCCTGTTCTTCGCGGCTTTGCAGAACGGGATTTTCGTGTAGGTAACCATGTTGTCCAATTTCATGCCCACCCTTGAGAATGGTCTCGACCGCCTCTGGGTAAGCTTCCATGCACCACGCCGGGATAAAGAACGTCTGTGTGATTCCGAGCCTGCGGTATGTCTCAACAATACGCGGTATCGCGACCGTTGGACCGTATTGCAACATTGAGATTGCAGAAGCGCGCTTGTAACCATCTGTCGGGTGGTCGAGATGGATAAGGCTGTCTGAATCCATGTCGAATGTCACACTACACGCGCATTTGGCACCATTTGGCCACGGAACCGGGTTGCTGATCATAGCTTGCATATTGGACATTTACTTCCCTCCTCGCTCATATTTGATGCCAATTGCGGCAGGCGGTCGAACTTTGCCAGCAAAGATGACGAGAGCCAGAAAGGACGCGATGTAGGGAACCATGGAAAACAGCTGATAGGGCACATCCGGACTGCCGAATTGCAAACGCAATTGCAGGGCGTCGGACATTCCGAAGAACAGGCAAGCCAAAAGCGCGCCGATCGGATTCCAGCGACCAAGGATCAAAGCCGCCAGTGCGATAAAACCCTTGCCTGCACTCATATTTTCGGTGAAAACAAACACTTGACTCAGTACTAAGTAGCACCCCCCAAGCCCGGCCATCGCGCAGCTTATGAGCACCGCATACAAGCGTACACGCGACACGCTGATACCAGCACTGTCGGCAGCCACCGGGTAATCTCCAATGGCGCGCAGGTTCAGACCCCATGGTGTTCTATAGATTACCCACCATGTCAGGGGCACCAGAAGATACATCAAATAGGTCAGTAAATCTTGAGTAAATAGCACCTTGCCTAATATCGGGATCGACGAAAGTAACGGTATGGCGATGGGTGAAAAGCCCGGCAGTGTTGAGGTGGCATCTGCCCCGAGGATGAGGCGTGCCAGATAAGATGTCAGGCCGATCATCAGGATGTTGATAGCGATCCCTGCAACCAATTGGTTGATCGCAAGCCCGACAGCCAAAGCGGCAAGGATAATGCCAGCAAAACTGGCAACGGCAAGCCCAAAAAACAGCCCTCCAAAAGGCGTTCCAGTTAAATAGGCACCAACCGCTGCGCCGAAGGCACCACCAAGAATGCACCCTTCCAGAGCAATGTTGAACACACCGGAGCGTTCCGAGATGACGCCGCCTACCGCCGCAAATATGATTGGAATGGACAGCCGCAGGCTGGTCGACAGGAAATCTGTCATTGCCTGAGCATCTAGGAGAAAATCCATCATTCATCTCCTTTCGGGGTTTTGGCAAAGGTATCGCCGACCTCGGCGTCCAGCTTGCGGCGACGCAGCAGAAACTGCGACCATTTGGTTGCGTTGTATTTAAACCCAAGGCTCGCGGCGACGAAGATAATTACCAGACCCTGAATGGCTTCAATCACAGTGCTTTCCAGTCCCACCGCCCGTTGCATAACCAGCGCACCGGCCTTCAGACCTGAAAGGAAAAAGGCAGCAATCGGTGCAATCAACGGATTAACCGACGCCAGGAAAGCGACAACGATGCCGTCGAACCCATAGCCGGGTGAAAAGTGATGATAGAGGCGATACTTCAGTCCAAGAACTTCAAACGTCCCAGCCAGACCACCCAATGCACCGGCTGCAAACATCACGCCAACGATGTACGGTTTTACGGGAACACCCGCATATTGTGCCGCTGTCGCATTTTTACCAATGGTATCAAGTGCAAAGCCAATGGTTGAATATTTCAGAACAAAAAACATCACCATAGCCAGAGCGACACCGACAATTACACCAGCGTGCGCGTCCGTTCCGTTCATAATCCACGGAAGCCAAAGCTCCTGACGGATTTCTTCGGAATAGGGATATGGCGCACCTTCCTGCATCATCGGTCCGCCCGCCACATAGCTAACGATGTTAATTGCGATGAAGTTCAATAATATTGTCAGGATGACTTCGTTCATGCCGTGATACGCTTTGAGGTAACCGGGGATCAGGCCCCAAAGGCCACCACCCAGTGCACCAGCAAGAACGCAGATCGGGACCAAGATAAGCGCAGACATTTCGGGCAAAAGTAGTGCCGCCATCGCTGAGAACAGGCCCCCCATGTAAATCTGGCCTTCGGCACCAATGTTCAAAAGCCCGGCGCGTAATGGTAAAATTACCGCCAGACCCGCCAATAGGATCGGCGAAGTTTTAACCAGGGTTCCAGCTAGCCCCCAGTAATCCAGGAACGCCCCTTTGAAGAGCTCGACGTAGGCCGTGATCGGGGAGACGCCCGCGATCAGGATCAGGCCCGATCCAACAAACAGGGCTATCAAAACCGCCCATATTGGACGAAGTAAATAGAAATATCGAATTGCCGTCAGCATCACGCGACCCCTTCTTCCTTGATGCCACCCATCAGCGCGCCGATACGTTCGTCGGTGACTTCGTCAGGTGTCAGAATGCCGGTGATTTCGCCTGCACACATGACCGCAATCCGGTCAGCAACGGTCATGATGTGCTCCAGTTCAGTTGAGATGTAGAGCACTGCTTTGCAATTCGCGCGCTCCGCCATTACAGTGCGCTGGACGGCTTCAATTGCGCCAACGTCAAGGCCCTTGCAGGGCTGCATCACCACCAAAACACGCGGATCACATTCCACTTCGCGTGCAAAGATCAGCTTTTGTTGGTTGCCGCCGGACAAAAATCGAACGTGCTGGTCGATATTCCGCATCCGCACATCATACCGGTCCACCCAGTCCTTGGCTTTCTCTCGAACCTTGCTGGTGTTGATAACACCTTTGCGAGAGAACGGCGGAATACGGAAATCGCGGAGCATCGAATTTTGTGCGATGGAAAAATCCAGTACCAACCCAGTGTGATGCCTGTCCTCAGGCACGTATGATACATGGTGTGTATGGCGGCGGGCATACACTGACTTGTGGGTGATATCTTCACCATCAACAGTGATTGTGCCTGCTTCCGGGTCCAATAGACCGGTGATGACTTCAGACAGCTCGGCCTGACCATTCCCATCCACCCCAGCGATCCCCAGAACCTCGCCCGCGCGAATTTCCAGCGATACACCCTTCAGTGCCTCAATTCCCCGGTTGTCGCGTGCACGTAGACCTGAGGCCTTTAAAACGATGTCGCCCGGCTTTTGATCGCCGCGATCCACCACGTCATGAACAATCTCGCGCCCAACCATCAAACGCGCCATTTCACGAGCGTCCGATTCAACAACTCTGACTTCAGCGCTGACTTTACCGTGCTGCATGATTGTGACGTTGTCAGCAATCGCTTCGACCTCATCTAGTTTATGGGTGATAAAGATCACGGTTTTGCCAGCCGCCCTCAGGCGCGCCATGCCATCAAGGAAATTTGAAATTTCGTTCGGAGCCAGTACGCTCGTTGGTTCGTCCAGAATGATGATATCGGCATCCCGAAACAACACCTTCAGGATTTCGACCCGCTGGCGCATGCCGATTGGCAGCTTCCAAACCTCTTCGTGTGGATCGATATCAAATTGGTATTCTTCAGATAACTCGGCAAGCCGTTTGACGATCCTGCCCAGATCAAGCTTTGCCCCTTGATCCGGCAGGCCCAAAGCGACATTTTCGGCAACCGTCAAAGTATCGACCAACATGAAGTGCTGGTGGATCATCCCGATCCCCATTTCCATCGCTATTCGGGGTGATGGAATTTTGGTCACTTTTCCATTGAGCGAGATCTCTCCCTCCTCGGGTTGATACAAACCGAAAAGGATATTCATCAAAGTCGTTTTTCCGGCACCGTTCTCGCCAAGGATTGCGTGAATGGAGCCTCGCTCGATTTCCATATGCACGCCGTCTAGTGCGCGAAAATCTCCAAAAAGTTTTGCAATACCATCAAGTTTTAGCACTAGTTCTGACATAAGAACCTCCCGTCTACCGGCCTAAATTCCCTTCAGGGACGGGCTATTCGCCCGCGCCTAGGGAGGAACTCTGATGTTAACGTGTCGTGATTTCGCCAGCGACAATCTGGTCAATGATCCCAGAGGCGCTTTGCTGGACATCAGCAGACACCCGATCCGAATAGCTGCCGATCCGGGCGGCCGTAGGAGTTTCCAGCCCGAAACTGTAGGACTTGCTTTCGATCTCACCGGCCTTGGCAGTTGAAATCACCTCGACCAATGCGCTGCGCATGTCAAAGATTGCCGACTGGATAACCGTGTCGGGCCAATCTGCAATGGCATCATAGTAAATTCCTATGCCCATGGCACCTTGCTCACGCACACCCTGCAAACTTCCGACCACAGCATTGTCCATCGACGGGAAAATCACATCTGCACCCTGATTAATCAGGTTTAGTGCGGCTTCTTTTCCTTTTGCCACATCGTCCCAATCATTTGTCCACGCCGTGAACACTTGCCCATCCGGGCGCGCATCCATAAAGCCTCTTTCGAAGCCCTCGCCAAGCTGTACGTAGAACTGTAGTTTTTGCGCGCCAATATACCCTGCTTTGCCAGTTTCGGAGGTTTGGCCTGCCACATGCCCCATCACATAGCCCAAGGCGGGAAAATCAAAACTCATTGTCGCGATGTTTTCACCGGCCTCTGTTCCATTGACGATCAAGAATTGAGTGTCAGGAAACCGCCCTGCAACCCGGCCAACGGATTCCTGAAATTCGCCGCCATGCCCAATCACAAGATCATAACCACGACGGGCGTAGTCGGACAGCGCCTGCGGCTGGTCTGGCTGCGCCGTCTTTTCAGAATAGGCGAAGTCGATCGAAAGCTCCTCGGCTGCACGTTCGACGCCCTCAAAGCCAGCCTGATTGAAGGAACGATCTGTGATCACTCCAGGCAAAACAATCGCTACCTTAAAGTCATCTGCTTGCACGGCACCTGCCATTGCTGCAATTGACGTGGCGCAAATTATAGCAACCTTTGCCGCCGATCTGAGTTTCGATATTTTCATTGTAACCTCCAAGTTAAGTTGTCTTAAAAGATTAAGACACTAAATGATTATAAGTCAAGAAATTTATTGTGACACATAATTTCGTGTGCGATACTGGTGACCAATGAGAGGTTTTATAATGGAAAAAAAAGGACTTAGAGAGCGCCAAAAGGAAACGCGCCGGGCGCGAATACTCGAAGTTTCCCGGAAAAGGTTCCAAGATGCGGGCTACTCAAACATCACGATTGAGGACATCGCCGCAGAATCAGAAATCTCAGCAGTGACCGTCTATAAATACTTTGGCAGTAAGGCCGGATTGCTACTGGCTCTTGTCGGTCAAAGCGATATGATCCTGATCAAGAAACTTGAAGAGTGCGCTAATTCGCAACACCCAAGCCTTATCGAAGCGGTCTTGGATTTTGGACGGATAATGCGGCAACACGCGATGACTTACCTCCAGAAATCGACCTGGAGAGAGGTCATATCTGCATCGATATCCGAAGGCAGCCGGGAGTTTGGTAGAACATATAGCGAATTGGACAGTGTTTTGATCGAAAAGATGCGAACACTTATTGTTGGGCTGCAAGACAGAAACCTTGTCACCACAAACATAGACGCGTCCGCTCTCGCAGACTGTTTGTTCTCTTTGCAGAACATCCGATTTTTCCAGTTTATCGCAGACGACACCATCGAAATGGAAGCTGCCAACGAAAAATTTCGTCAAGATCTGGAAGCTTTGCAGGTGGCCTTTGGCAGCAGGGCAGTTTTGAAAGCGACATCATAGCAACGAACTTGGATTCAAAAAATATTTGTGCTTAAAATCAATTTGAGATTGGGGAGCAGTCAATTGAAATTTATATTGGTGTCAGCTGACTGAGTAGATCAAGCATCAGGTTTTGCAAATGGGCGAAGACGCTTTAAAGCTTCATCAGAATACCCTAATTCTCTTGCAACGTCATTATTGTGTTCACCTATCTTAGGAAGATCCCGGTAGAGATCAGGTCGTGCTCCATCATATTCAAAAGGAAGTGCTGGAACTTGTGTGCGAACGCCATTACTTAAAGTCACTTCAACGGTTGCACCAGGATGATTAACATGAGGATCGTCAAAAAGCTGGTCTGGTCGAAGAATTGGTGCAAATGGTAGACCAACGCGTTCACAAATTGCACTGGCTTCAGATAATTCTAGCTTTTGGAACATTTCCTGTATGATTGGTATGAATGCGTCCCGACAAGTCACCCGTTGCGCATTAGTTTGAAGTTCTACGTCTTGAAGAAGACTTTCCAGCTCGAAGGCGTTACAGAATAGAATCCACTGTTTGTCACTAACAACACCAACAAAAATCTTTTTGCCATCTGCTGTAGCAAATACGTCATAGACAGCCCATGCAGATACACGCTCAGGCATTGGTGCTGCAGCAATTCCTGTTTGGCGATACTGAACCATGTGTTGTGCAACAAGGAACATATTACGGATGGAGTGATTAGTAGTTTTCTTAATATCAACTTCTCCACCACAAAGGAAAATAATGGGAGGAGATTTAAAAATATGTGACTTCTCTAAATTGATTAGTTCAACATATTTTTTCATAACGTCATCCATCAAGTTGTAACCTCACCTGTATCATAGACTTTTAAGTGAATATTGTTTCGCTGCAGAAAAGTGTTCGCTCTAAGTACATACTCTAACTCATTAAACATCTATAGTTGCTTCACTTTTAAAATCATCGCAGTTAAGAAACAGTAAGATTTATCAATAAATAATTATTAAGATATTGAAATCATCGCGTTAAAAATATCAATAAGCCATTACCAGTATTACAAATTTGTAATGAACCTGTCATATTGGTGTAATATTTTTGATTTATAATTAATCTGTTCTGTAATGCCTGTTGCAGTATTTAGGTTCAACCAGGCATTTCGCTGAAAGCAGTAGCCAATACTTATCCGTAATAAAATTGCATTAATCTGAGATGGCTTAAGTTAAATAAGTTTTGATGGATATTATGAACAACGATCATAAAATAACAGAAATTACCATAAAAAATATAAGAGGTTTTGAAGAAAAAACTCTAAAGTTCGATAACGGCAATGAAATTTTACCAAATAAAATTAATACTTTGGTTGCACCTAACGGCTACGGGAAAAGTAGTTTATACAAAGCATTTGATTGTATAAGACCAAGGTCTTTTAGTGCGGGTGATAAAGATAAGTATAACTCACTCGAAAATGATCCTTCAAGCTTAAGCATAAAATTGAATACTGAAATATTTACCCAAGGTGGGGAACGTACGAATATTGAAATATCAGAAAAATTTAATATAGAATGCATTAATCAAAAAGTTTCACCAATAATAAAAAAACGTGGTGGAAAATTCGCCTCGGCCCAATCAGAAATAAATGATCTTATTATAGAAAGAGAGCCTAAAAACCAGAATTTTAAATTTAATATAGAGATTCCCAACCTTGACCAAAACAAAAAGAAAGTATTGCCAGGCAAAAATTTCTTTAAAAAAGATTTGGCGTATTCACTTTCTGAGAATAAAGAAGATTTAAGAGAAATAAACACCGAAAGATACAGAAAAAGATACAGAAACTTTTTTAGCAGTTTAACCGACTTTATAAATGGTAGTTCTAAAACAACAAGAAAAGACATAAACCAAGCGATTGAAAAAGAATTTTCCAGTAAATTAAATAAATTAAATCACTTAAAAAACATTCATTCCGCAATATCGAATTACGATAATTTAAAAAACTTTGGCCAAATATTAATTATATGTCACATACTTTATTTATATAAAACAACAAAGAGCAAAGAATTTACTGATTGGTTAAAGTGGAGCCAATATGACGTAAAAAAATCAAAATTAAAAAAATTAGTTGGTGATATAAATATTGGAGCATTTGAAGCAGGATTAGAAACCAAAAATGGGGACTTAGTCATCAAATATCCCGAAGGTTCAAAACTATCAAATGGTGAACAAGATATTCTTGTATTTGTCACTCAACTTTATAAAATATTATATTATATTGATTGTAAGAAACCTTGTATTTTAATTATAGATGAAGTTTTCGATTATCTTGATGAATTCAATATCATCATAGCAAAATATTATTTAAATAAAATAATAGCGAAGTTCAAAAAGATGGAAGCTAAAGTGTATGTTTTAGTTTTATCTCATTTAGAACCAAAAGACCTTCAAGCATTAGGCAAGCATAAAACAATTTATCTGGCTGATAAAACTTGTAACAAACAAACAATGGAAAAAATAATTGAAAATAGAGACAATTCTGATTGGGATTGGAAAAATGATATAGATAAGTATTTTTTACACTATCACCCAGAATGCAGTGACATTACACAAAAATTTAAAGATAAAGGATTAGAAGAAAAATTAGGTAAAAGTCACAATTTCTATTTATTTCTTGAAGAGGAATGGAACAATTTAAAAAAAAACGATGAATCCAAATATGATCCTTTTGCAGTTTGCGCACATTTAAGAATTACAATTGAAAAAAGGATTTACGATAAATTAGCAGAATGTAAAAAGGATGAGTTTTTAGATAAGCATGGGACACTTAAAAAAATTGAATACGCATCGGAAAACGGTGTGGATGTTGAAGATTTATGGCTCTTATTAGCACCAATTTATAATCAAGCCCTACATTCTAAAGATGTAGACAAAGCTGAGCATATTAAAAGAAAACTAAATAATACAATAATAAAAGAAGTTATGGAAAAGGCGTTGTCAGACAAAGCCTAACACGTCTCAAAGTGCCACGATCACACAAACCTATGAAGCGCAGATTTGGAACCACTCCGTGAGAGCAGTTGTGCGTTTTTGTTTGTAAGTTTGTCTGTTTTGAAGATGTCTTTCATGATTGAAGCGGTTGTTAATACCTTCTTAAAATCAGCAATCCATATTAATAGATAACTCATACTGCCAACATGAACATGACAACGACGCGCAGGCGCGTGCGTGTTTCTAAATATATCATCTATTACTTCATTGTGGGTAGCGTTGTGGGTAATCATATGTAAATTATATTTTATTGATATATAACAATTACTTAAAGCCAGTAAGTGGCGGTGTTGTCTGACATACGAAATCGTACATCAGATTGTCTCAATTTATTTCTCTTACTTACAAACATCTACAATAAATCCTAAACTAGATCTTAATTAATCTACGTTATCAAGAGAGTAACCAA
>Ga0209532_1001773_pt1 | contig 16208 bp, 17 predicted proteins | sample COG_02_FD_184746 | JGI IMG/M metagenome (GOLD analysis project Ga0209532, IMG submission 184746) | Pelagic Microbial community sample from North Sea - COGITO 998_met_02 (SPAdes) (version 2) | ecosystem: Environmental > Aquatic > Marine > Neritic zone/Coastal water | place: Helgoland, sampling... | reverse complement strand
GAGTTAAAGAGCTAACAGGTAAAAAAGTAAATACCCAGGTGCTAGAGCAAATGCCGGATGAAAAGCGTGAGCAATGCCTACAGGTCTGGGAAAAAGGGGTGGAACAATGATTGCCCGGTTGCAGGCATATTATCCTGTAAATAACAGGGATAAACAGACGATAGACATCGTATTGACATGAGGAAAAAAGCAGTCATAGTATCTGGATACTTTAATCCCATTCATAAAGGGCACTTGGAGTACTTTAATAATGCTAAGGCCATTGCTGATGAGCTTTTTGTGATTGTGAACAACGACCATCAAAGGGCGCTCAAAGGCAGTAAAGAGTTCCAAGGCGAAGAGGAGCGAATGATTATCGTGTCTAACATTAAGGCGGTGGATAACGCCATTCTTTCGGTAGATGAAGACCGCACTGTTTGTGCTACCCTTGAAAAGATTGCTAATGAATATGGTCAAGACTATAATCTAGCTTTTGCCAATGGTGGCGATCAAAACAACGATACCATACCAGAACGCCCAATCTGTGAAAAAATGGGTGTCGCCCTCATTGACGGGCTAGGAGATAAAATTCAATCGAGCAGTTGGTTGCTCAAAAAATTATAAGTTTCGGTCATGAGTAAAGTTGCATTAATCACAGGAATTACCGGGCAAGATGGAGCATACCTTGCAGAATTCCTTCTAAAGAAGGACTATGTTGTCCATGGTTTAAAGCGAAGAACATCCTTATTCAATACCGATCGCATCGATCATCTTTATCAAGATCCACATATTGACGGAGCGAAATTCTTTCTTCACTTTGGTGATATGACCGACAGCACTAATCTGGTTCGATTGATTCAAGAGATTCAGCCGGATGAGATTTATAATCTTGCTGCGATGAGCCATGTGCGTGTGTCTTTCGATGTGCCAGAATATGTAGCAGACGCTGACGGTATTGGAACCCTTCGGCTGCTAGAGGCTATTCGGATTCTTGGTCTTGAGAATAAGACACGTATATATCAAGCCTCGACTTCTGAATTGTATGGTAAAGTTCAAGAGGTACCACAGACTGAAAAAACACCATTCTACCCGCGCTCTCCTTATGCGGTTGCAAAAATGTATGCCTATTGGATTACGGTAAATTACCGCGAAGCATACGGAATGTTCGCTTCCAACGGAATTCTCTTTAATCACGAGAGCCCTATCCGTGGGGAGACTTTCGTAACGCGTAAAATTACTCGTGCAGTTTCAAGAATTGCTTTAGGACTTCAAGACAAATTCTACCTAGGAAACTTGGATTCTAAAAGGGATTGGGGACACGCCAAGGATTACGTTCGAATGATGTGGATGATTCTTCAAGCAGAAGAGTCTGAAGATTGGGTTATCGCTACGGGTAAGACGACCAAAATTCGTGACTTTGTGAAAATGGCCTTTAACCATGTTGGTATCGAACTAGAATTCACAGGATCAGGAGCCAATGAGATAGCCAAAGTTGCAAAATGCAATAATCCAAACTACCAGCTAGAAATCGGCAAAGAAGTATTGGCTATTGATCCAAAATATTTCCGTCCGACCGAGGTTGATCTTTTGATTGGAGATCCTACCAAGGCAAAAGAAAAACTTGGATGGGAACCACAAATTCAGCTCTCTGAACTCGTAGAAGATATGATGAGCTCTGACATTAAGCTGATGCAAAAAGACAAATACCTCGAAGATGGAGGCTATCAAACTCTAAATTACTTTGAGTAATGATTAAAAAGTCTGATAAAATATACATTGCTGGCCATCGCGGAATGGTAGGTTCGGCATGCTGGAGAGCGCTGGAAGCAGAGGGGTATACTAATCTTGTTGGAAAAACTTCAAAAGAGCTTGACTTACGAGATCAGAAGACTGTTGAAGAGTTTATTAAAACGGAGAAACCTGTTGCTATTATTGATGCCGCAGCGAAGGTTGGAGGGATACTAGCTAACGACACGTATCCTTATGAATTCTTGATGGACAACATGCTCATTCAAAACAATCTTATTCGTTCTGCTCATGAAAATGATGTCCCTAAGTTTATCTTCCTAGGGTCGAGTTGCATCTATCCGAAATTTGCGCCTCAGCCCTTGAAAGAAGAGTATCTGCTTACAGACCCTCTTGAGCCAACGAATGAGTGGTATGCAATCGCGAAAATTTCAGGAGTTAAGTTGACGGAAGCCTTAAGAAAGGAGTACGGAAGGGACTATGTTTCTCTAATGCCTACCAATCTCTATGGCCCTAATGATAACTTTGATCTAAAGTCTTCTCATGTTTTGCCTGCAATGATCCGAAAATTTCATGAAGCCAAACTAAATGGGAATGAGCCAGTGGAATTATGGGGTACTGGATCTCCGATGAGAGAGTTTTTACATGTGGATGATTTGGCTCAAGCAGTCCTGTTCGCTCTAGAAAATGTTTTAGAAAGACATTTATACAATGTTGGAACAGGAGTCGATTTAACCATTAAAGATTTAGCGGGACTTATTCAATCTACTGTCGGACATCAAGGAAAAATTATATGGGATACAACAAAACCCGATGGCACGCCAAGAAAATTGATGGACAGTTCTAAGTTTACTAGGCTTAAATGGAAACCAAGAATCTCTCTACAAAGAGGAATTGAGATTACGTACAAGCATTTCTTGGAGTAATTAAATAAATACTATGAAGCTTGGATTGTAGAGACAAAGATTTAGACATTTACAGGGAAGCTATTAATTGTACCCTATTTCTCTTTCAAAAGTATAGTTCTGCAAGTACGCAGCTGCTGAACACAAATCAGAAATTATTGCTTTTGTTTCCTTTAGTCTATCATCTGCTGTCATATAAAAACCAGCTAAAAGATAGTAGTGAATTATATAAATTCAAGAACTCCTTTCCTGACTATAAGAATTACTATTTAAATGAAGAAACTATAATAGCAATAGTGAAGAGAATTGATGGTGGCAATTTAGATAATATTCCAGATTTATTTTTTGCACCTCTTAAAAAACAAAAGGAGCTTTGTTTGTTCCGTATTTTCCGTCTCGAAAAATTAATTGGAATGACCAAGGCAGATTATCTAATAAGCGCCGTCATTCTCAGGTTCAAAGCTTTATTTACGCGAAGGGCTTTTGAAAATATCGACGATATAGACTCGAGAAAACAAGTATTACCAAATAATTTGCCTGTCATCGAGTTTCTAGTATTACCACTTTTGAACTCTATAATTAAGGGTTTGAATAAGAGACATAAAACAAAATCTAATCGACTGTGGTTGATAACTACTGCCCATTTCTATAATACGGAAAAGAAGTTAATGATTATTAACAAAGGCTATTTCGGTAAAGATAATTTATTAATATATCAACACGGCGGTCACAATTATGGGACCTCTAATTCGTTTTGCTTTAATCGGTTTGAAAATCAAATAGCACAATGTAAAATGTGGTACGGACCAAATAGTTGGGGCGTGTCATGGCTTCGTAAAGAAAGTAGAGGAAAAAATCTTGCATCAAAGCGAAAGCTTCTTTTGGTTGGTACAGAAATGCCCAAACGTAGTTTTAGATTTGATGGAAGTTTGCGATTAGATAATGTTTATGAATATTATAGTTTTAAAAAACATTTGATACGCCGACTGCGCGATGCGGACGGTTTTGATCTGTACTATCGTCCATATAATCAGGGTGAAAACTGCCTGTCAGAGAAAGATATTATTGATATGTTTGAGGGTAATCAAATAATATCTGGGGACCTTGACGCTTGTTTAAGTGAATACATTTTCATTATTGATCATCCTGGCACAACGATGAATAAACTAATAGACCTGAACGTTCCGTTTTATTTGGCTTGGCCAAAGCAAGTGTTTGGCTTTAATGAATTAGCTAAATCTGTATTTTTGGACTTAAATAAAAACAAAATTCTAGCACACACACCGCAAGAATTAGCAGTTAATATTGTTGAAAGAGTTTCTGAGAAAATAGATTCATCTGTATTTAATGATTATAAGGCCTTGTTTCAACAAAAAAGGCAAAAGAAGTTTTACCGTTTAATATTGTCGTGTGATTAAAAAAAGCTTTGCACTTCCCGCTTTTCTAGGGACAATATTTAGTTTAATAAGAGTAACGGTCCTTCCTGTAATATTGTCGCCATCTGGCTATGGAGTGATTAGTATAATTTCTCTGATTAAAAATAACCAGGAAATACTTAAGTTAGGCGGATTAGATTATATTGTAAGAGAACTGCGAACCGAACCAAGTATTAATCGACAGGACTATTTAATTCAACTTGCGTTTAACTTTATAAATACTATAGTTTTATTTTTGACAGTAATCGCAATAATTTTATTGTTGATTTATCGTCCGAATTTAATAAGATCTTTATTAGCGATTCTCCTATTTTTTACATTAATATTATCCCTATACCAAGGCGTATATAAGATGTTTAGAGAGTTTAGGGAAATTCATTTACGTATATATTGGACTGGTTTTGTTGAGTCTGCAATCATAACTTTTCTAGGAATTTTATTTGTCTCTAAATTTGGTGAATTAGGTTATTACAGTGCGAATTTATTGTCTGTTTTGTTTGGATCAGTATTGTTGTATACGAAAATAGCTATTAATGGAAGAATGCGTCTGATTAAGTCGCAAGAGTTATTTATGCTTTTTCATAGAGGAAAAACGTACTTAATTGGTTCTTTTAGTCAGAAAATATTCCGTTTTTCTGATCGTTTTATTGTTTTGACCTTTTTAGGAACAGAATTGTTTGGTGTTTTTGCTTTTGCGCTATCAGGCTTGGATATGGTAAAAAATTTAATATCATGGCAAATAAACAAGAATACACCAATGCTTTATTCTTTTTCTGGGTCACAAAACGATTATAGTTTTTTGAGGCGTATGAGCTTGGGCTTGTTTATATCAGGCGTTTTAATATTCGTACTTATAATGCCAACGAGTGGATTCTTTGTGCGAAAATTTTATCCAGAATACTCATTGGCTGCTCCAATATTTGGTTGGCTATTAATTGGCTTGATAACATTACTCATGAGTCAACCGTACGCAATTATATTAGGAAATTCGATTCATAAGTTGCAAAAAGAAATAAACCTTATTTACCTGGCATTCGGTGTTTTAAATTTTATGGTAATAGTAATATCATTGATTTGGAAAGAATCGATTGTATTGATATCGCAAATAACTATGAGTATTTCAATTATTGCATCATTTGAGATATTGCGCCTCTTTACGGCCAAAGCGGGTGTCAAAATGCTTCGAGTATTTCTATCGCGAATATTATTTGTGATTTTTGCCATAATAGCTACGCTGGTAACCTATGGAATTTGATTCAAAAATTAGAGCGGTAATAGTTGGGGAAAACACACTCGGTCAGTTGTATTGGTTAAAACCGCTGATTGTGAAGTGTCTAATTGATAAAGCATTCATTTATTTTCCAAATCACGATAGAGATGAGGTGAAGGGAATCTTTGAAGGCGCGAACAATGTCACAATCGTTTCTGAATTAGCGGAACTGAATTATAGTGAGGCTAATTTGATACTAATAGACACATGTTCTGATACGGACTTATTATTATTGTTGCGTAAGTTATATCCTAAGACTCCAATGGTGGCTTGTCCTCATGGAAATTCGATATATCCATTTGCAAATAACAGGGATAAAACGGGTGCTTTGAATAATTCGGTTCTAGATTATCTAATTGTTTCGAATAGTCTTGATATTGGACATTATTCAGCCTTTGTACCTAAACAGAAAATTATTGAAGTAGGTTATCCGATTGAACTGTCTAGTGGCTCGTCTACGGGGACACATGTAAGTGTTTTTTTAAGAGGTGCCCATATCCATTATCTTAGGCGGATAGATTATTATAAATTGTGCATTGGCTTGATTTTCGTATTCATAAGACATGGTGAGAAGCAGTTTGTTTTAAAATTACATCCAAGACAGGGCAGACGCGACAAATTTATGTGGGCTCAGATTGCAAGATGCTTTAAAAATTTGACCATAACGAATAAGACACCAGAGAAAATACTTAGTGATAGTCAAGCGATTATATCTTTTTGGTCGTCGATATTTGTCGATGCTTTTTTTTGGAGAATACCAGCAATAGAATATTATAGATACAACACTAGATCTACTGTAGTAGAATGGGATTACAATAGTCATAATGGTAAAATTCAAAGTTATTATTCTAAATGTGGTCTTGTTAATTCAACGAAATCATGGAAGGAAGTTTCACAATTCTTAGACTCTAAAATGAGTGTTAAAAGGAACAAATTCACTTATAAGAGGGATGTAAATATAAACTTTAAAAATGCAATTTTAAATTTAATACAATGATAAAAAATTTACTCAAGGTTTTGCCGAAATTCATTTATGACTATCTCCTAGAGAAATATCATAGACGTTTTTCTGTTATGTTGGTTAATGGTACGCCGATTAACATGTTTAATGGTATTCGTAAATATTCAGCAGATAAAGAGCCTTCTACTATAGAATGGATAGATAGTTTTCGTTTAGAAAGTGTTTTTTATGATATTGGTGCAAATGTAGGTGCTTATTCATTATATGCTGCGAAGAAAGGGGTGTGCAAACAGATATTTGCTTTTGAACCTGGTGTGCCGACGTTTAATGTGTTGTTGAAGAATATTAGAATAAATAGTTGTTCTAGAAAAATAACTCCAGTAGTGTCACCTCTCGATGAAAATTCCAAGTTTGACGAATTCTATTATAGTACCCTTCATGAGGGTGGTTCTCAAAATTTATTCGGCACCTTGAGTGATCAGAACTCTCAAACGTTAGATGTGAAACAGAAACATGGTGTTTTCGGTGTCAGTTTAGATGATTTAATATATAAATATGGTTTATTGAAACCAGATTACTTGAAAATCGATGTAGACGGAAATGATTTAAATATTTTGAGAGGTGGATCAAAAATGTTGAAAGAGTTAAAGCCGGAAATATATATAGAATATAACTCGAAAAATACGGTTGAAAAGTTGGTGTTATTTCTTAGTGAGTATAGTTATGAATTGGTGAGCCAAGATCAGTATGATGAGGTCACAGGAATGGTGTTGTTCAGATGAAGTTAGAATTGGGTACATGGGTAACTTTAGACTCTGTTGAAGTAGCAGAATTGATGGCGTCTAAGAAATTTGATTGGGTTTGTATTGATATTGAACACACTACTATTGGTTTATCCCTAATGAAGGCAATGATAATGGCTATTCAATCCAAGGGTAAAAGGGCTTTCGTCAGGGTCACAGAGAATGATAAGTCTCTAATCAAAAGGGTACTGGATGCCGGTGCTGACGGGTTAATTTGTCCCAATATAGACAGCTATGAGGAAGCATTAGCGTTTGTCCAAAATTCGTTTTATCCACCGTTGGGTAAAAGAGGTGTTGGGTTATCAAGAGCTCAAGGCTATGGTTTTGATTTTCCAGAATACAGAGATGTCAAATCAAAACAGATAGAGTTGATTGCACAAATAGAACATATTGACGCTATCAATGAGTTGGAATTAATTACAAGTATTAGTGAGATTTCTGGGTTTTTTATTGGGCCGTTTGATTTGAGCGCTTCTATGGGGAAGCCGGGTATGTTTGATGACGAGGATGTCAAGAGTGTCATTCGAAGTTTTGAGGATGTAGTAAAAAGTAAGAATAAGAAAATGGGTTATCATGTTATTGAAGCCGATAATAAAAGGTTGAATGAAAAAATAAAGCAAGGATATAATTTCATTGCGTTTAGCTTAGACACCTTATTTCTGGGCTCCAAAATAGATGAAGAATTAAATAGTTTATTATGAGAATAGGTATTATTCCGGCGAGAATGGGTAGCAGTAGGTTTCCTGGTAAGCCATTAGTTGAATTACATGGATATTCGATGCTAGAGCATTGCTATTATCGTGCTAAGATGTGTACGAGCCTTGATGAAGTTTTCATAGCGACTCCTGACGAAGTAATAAAGGATCGCTTAGAAGGTATAGGCGCAAGGGTTGTTATGACAAGTGCAGCGCATGAAAGGGCAACTGAGCGCGTTGCGGAGGCTTGCTTAATTATCGAAAGAGAATTAGATACTAAGGTTACTTCAGTAGTCATGTTACAAGGTGATGAGCCGATGGTAAAACCTGAGATGATTTCATTGGCCTTGGAGTCATTAGAGAATTCTAGAGACGGAATAGTTAATCTTTACACTAGTTTACGTACCGAGCAAGAATTTTTAGATCCGAATGAAATAAAGGTGGTTGTATCTAAAAACAAAGAAGCAATCTATTTCTCAAGGGAAGCGATTCCATCTAATTCGAAATATGCTGGTGCGGTTAACGCCTTTAAACAAGTTTGTATCATTCCTTTTACAAGGGATGCATTATTTGAGTTCATTTCTTTCGAAGAGTCCTACCTAGAAAAGGTTGAAAGTATAGACATGCTTAGATGGATTGAGAATGGGAAAGTAGTTACTATGGCATATACAAATCATGAAACATATTCTGTTGATAATCGTAAGGATTTCGAATTTGTTCGCGATTTAATGATTGATGATGATTTAATTGATTTGTATGGTTCCTTTTAAAGTGCTTATCACTTCTACGTCATTGATTGACTGTAATGGATCTCATCATCAAAATTTAATGCAAACGGGATGGGACATTAGTTTTGCCAGAGGCCCTTTGAATGAACAAGAATTGAATCAAATTCTCTTCAAGAACAATTTTAGCGCTATCATATGCGGAGATGACGAGTTTTCAGAAAGGAACCTTCGGCTTGCTTATGACAATGGTTTGAGATTTTTGTCTAAATATGGTGTTGGCTTAGATAAAATAGATTTGACATTTGCAAAGAAGATTGGAGTTCATGTCAAAAATTGCTCTGCCATTAATTCTCGGGCAGTTGCAGAACATGCATTGTCAATAATCTTTTGTAGTTCCAAGCTGTTATACGAAGCATATTCGAATACTAAGAATGGATTGTGGGATAGAACTATTGGGAATATGGTTCAAGGCAAATCACTTGGAATTATTGGAATGGGTTCCATTGGTAAAGAACTTGCATCTTTAGCCCTTTTAATTGGCATGGATGTTAAATTTTATGATCCCTATGTAAATGAATATGAAAATATAAGAGGAACAACCATAGAGAACATAATGGATCAAAGCGATTTTATTTCCTTGCATGTGCCACTAACAGAAGAGACATTTGAATTCATTGGAGAAGAATTACTCGAGCGGATAAAGCCAAATGCACGACTGATTAATACTGCTCGAGCGAATTTAATTAATAAAGCTCTATTAATGACATTTTTAGAGAAACGTAAAGATGTTCAATACTTTACAGACGTTCTCTGGGAAGAGCCAATGAAAGATGATAATCTTATAGGTATTTCAAATACTTTTATTTCTCCGCATATTGGGTCAAGAGTCTCGGAAAACATTGTAAACCAAGCAAACCAAGCTATCGAAAATTTAAAACTCATGATTAATGAAAGGTAAATCAGTTGTTGTTACTGGGGGAAATGGTTTTTTGGGTTTAGCTCTAGTTCAAGAGTTAGTTGCTATTGGTGCAAGGGTAATTGTTATTGATCTTCAAGAAAATTGTAAATGTCGATTCGACGATGTTGAATATCACCAAAAGAACCTGTTAAAGGATGATTTAAATGAGGTATTCAAGGGGATAGATTTTGTTTATCATTTTGCGGCTATAGCTGGGCTTAGAGATTGTATTGATCGTCCAATAGCAGCGGCAGAAGTAAATATTATCGCATCAATGCGAGTTGCTGAGGCATGCATAAACAATGGGGTTCGAAAGTTAATCTTAGGAAGTTCTCTATACGTGTTCAGTAAAGAAGGATCTTTTTATCGGAGCACAAAACAATCCATAGAGCTATTAATAGAATCCTATTCCGAAGAATATGGCTTGAAATATACCTTTTTGCGATTCGGTTCATTGTATGGACCGAATGCTAATGACTTCAATTTTATTCATAATTCAATTACTGCGGCAATAAAGAATAAAAAGATAATAAGAAATGGGTCTGGAGAGGAACTGCGCGAGTACATTCATGTAACAGACGCATCTTTGTTAGCAATAAAGGCTGCAAATGATGAGTATGATAATCTTGCAGTTCTCATATCGGGTAGAGAAAAAATATCTGTAAAAAGACTTTTAGATATTATAAGAGAAATATTGAATAATGATACTGAGGTAATCTATACGGATATGTCGTCAAAAGGGCATTACTATAGTACACCGTACAGTTATATCCCAAAGAAGTCAAGGAAGATTGAATTAGATTCATATATAGATCTTGGAGAAGGGCTTCTCAATTTAATTCAACGAATAGATTTTCATGATAAATCCTTGTAATATAGATTTTTTAAGAGAGATTATTCATCAAGGTGATATCTCTGTTTTTTTTAGCGGGGGCTCTTCCTCAAGGGTCATTAAGGATTTAATTACACAGGACTTGGAGTACATTCGTAATCTTTGTCTCATTGATGATCGTTTGAGTTCCAAAGAGACGAATGAAAATTACTATGCAGAATATCTTGATTTACCCGAATATTTCTCCTTAAATAATAACAGTTTAGTAAATCTAGAATCCTTTTTAGATTTGAATTTAGTTAATAGTACATCCAAGAGTATGCTACTTTTGGGCTTTGGTGAAGACGGACATTACGCGTCAATATTTAAAGAAAAAGGCATCGAAATTAAACAAAGTGCAGAGTATTTTCGCATTTTAAAAAGAAGTCATGAATCTTTTGACAGAATTACCCTAACAGAAAAGATGTTTAATCACTTCGATTACGTGTTACTTATTTATAACAGCGAATCAAAACGAAAAATAATTGATAAGATAAATACAGGTAATCCAGATAAAAACCTATTAATTGCAGAAGGAATATCACGAATGAAAATTATAGGATATTATGGTAGTTATTAATTCAAATTGTTTAATTTTTGATTTTGACGGAATTATTCTAGAATCTTTAGATATCAAAACTGAGGCATTCGTTGATACGTTTAAAGAACATGGTCCTAGAGTGTGCTCACTAGTTCGTTCTCATCATATGGCGAATGGTGGTGTCAGTAGGTTTGAGAAGATACCGTTTTATTTGCGAGAATATTGTAAAGTCGAAGTCAACGAAAGTAGGGTTTCTCAGTATTTGGAGAAGTTTGAAGAGAATGTAGGACAACGAATAATCGAGGCGAGCTTAGTGCCTGGGGTCTTATCGTTTATTAAAAAATACAGTCAGAGTTACGATTTATATATTTCTTCGGGGACACCTCAGGTTGAATTAAACAACATATTAGTGAATCGCGGTTTACAGAAATACTTTGTGCAAGCTTACGGGTCGCCTCAAACAAAATTTACCCATTGTGATGATATATTTGCGCGGGGTTATTCAAAAGAATCATCATACTTTTTTGGGGACGCTGAGTCTGACTTGCGGGCCGCTGAATACGCCGGTATCAAATTTGTAGGAAGGTATACTACCTGGCCAGGCGTAACCGAAGCGGATATTGTTATTAAGGATTTTTTAGATTTTAATTTAGAATGAAAATATTAATTACTGGTATAGCAGGTTTTGTTGGGTCAGGCTTAGCAAAAGAGTTATTAGGTTTAGGACATGATATTGTAGGTGTTGATAATCTTTCTAATGGGAGAATTCAAAATGTGCCAGTAGGAGCTGACTTTGTTAAAGGTGATTGTCATGATTTTGACACTTTAAAAGTACTTTTTGAGAAGCATAGTTTTCAATTAGTGTATCATTTGGCTGGCCAAAGTTCCGGGGAGATATCCTTCGAGAATCCGATTTATGATTTAGAGTCAAATACAACTAGCACGCTACATCTTATTAACTTTTGTAAGTTATTTAGTGTTCCTAAGATGATTTACGCGTCAACTATGAGTGTTTACGGTGATGCAGAAGAGCTACCTGTAAGTGAGACGTACACCAACCTTATCCCGAAATCCTTTTATGCTGTCGGAAAATTGGCGAGTGAAAACTATCTGAGAATTAACTCAAATAAAAATTTTCAAACAGTAGCCTTGAGATTTTTCAATATTTATGGCCCTGGACAAAATTTAGAAAATCTAAAACAAGGAATGGTCTCAATTTTTTTAGCACAAATGATAAAATCACGGACCATCACCATAAAAGGGTCAGGAGAACGATTCCGAGATTTCATTCACATCAAGGACGTGATTGAAGCTCTAAAAGCTCTAATGTTTAAGGATTATAAAGAGGACTTTAAGATTTATAATATTTGCTCAGGTCAACCGACCAAAGTCAAAAATTTAATTTCACTCCTCGAGAGCTCTTCTAGTTTTAAAATAAAACATCAGTACACTGATTCAACGCCAGGAGATCAATTTGGCATATATGGTAGTTATTCGGCCTTTCAGCGTGATTTTGAATGGTTACCCAAAGTAAGCTTTGATGATGGTATAAAAGATTTGGTAAAACTGTATGAGAAAGACTGAGGTATTCAACCCATGCTTTACGTTATACAGTGATAATGAAATAGAAAATCCATTGTTGGATCAACAAGATCAATATGGTTTTTTTCAAGATTTCATAAAAACAATATATTTTATATGTTCACTCATAGTTTTAAAGTTTTTTGTCAAAAAGAGGATTCCTCACAAGGACTTATATGAGGTGCCGATTACTACAAAGTCCTTGGAAATTCAAAGAATAACAAATCGTCTTTGGAAGGGAGTAATGAATGAAAATTATGGTCAAGTAATTTTATTTGAGTATGCTTCCATACGAATAAAGGAAATAATAAAGTATCGAAAATCGGAAAACTATATATTTCGGATTTCAGCTGTAAGTATCGGGCAATTAATTTATCTTCTTATTTGTAAGTATTTAGTTTACAACAAGGATCTTAAAAATAATTCCGTGCCGTTTAAACAACAATGGCGTTATTATAACATTTCTCAATTGAATGCTGAAATAAACGCATTTTTTATTCGAAAGATGAATTTGTCTAGAGTAAGTAACTACTTTATGTGGCACGAGAATCAAGTAGTAAACAAGTCTATTTGTTATAACAAGCCTAAGGGATTAAGAATTATTGGATGTCAGTTTTATTTCGTGGACAGAAAACGACATAAATATCTGCTTCCAAGTAATCACGACCTGCAGCACAGTATATATCCAAAGTTGATTTTCAATTATGTAGAAGATGCGTTGCGCGGTGACATATTGTTTAAAAAAGTGTGGCCTGAGCGTTTTGCTGAAGTTTTGAACAATGTCGATGAAGAAGAGGCAACGACCAAAAAAATAGATATCGGAATCTTTTTTACGGCTCATATCCGTACCAATGATGAAATTATTCAAAAGATAGAGTCCTTGGCTGAGGATCATTTACTTAAAGCTTTTGCCTTCCATCCGTTATCATCTTTAGAACAAAAGCGGAAAATAAAATATCAATTATCAAAACGCGGCTGGCTAGAATTTGAGAATTCGTACCAGTTACTCAAAGATAGCAGGATAGTCGGGGGATTGGATAGTAGTATTTTGGCGGAAGGAGCATTACTGGGTAAACAATTATTATTATTTCGTAACAGGTGTGAAAAGGAGGTTTTTCCTTATGTATCGTCTCGTATTTCATACTTCCCTCAACACTTGAGTATTGGAGAGACACTTTATGATTGCATTCAAGATACTCATGAAGAGAATATGGATTTTCAGTTTGGGATTACGTTTGAAGAAGCAGTAAGTTCTTGTTTACGTTGAATTAATGAGACGAATATTAAAAACATATTTAGCTATATTTTTTCTTCTTCATCCTTCATTGGGAATTCCAACATTTTTAGGAGTATTAAGTATACAGAAAGTAATTGAGGTATTAATTGGAATATTACTTGTAATCAAGGGAGTAAAATTATACACAAAAAGAGCTCGTAATAAACTTTTTCTATTAGGCATTTTTATACTTTATTTAGTTATTCAATCCTTATTGCTAGGCTCATTATTCGCGTTGAAATCAACCGCAGGGTTGATCTTAAATTGGTTTGTAGTTTTCTTTATAGCAATTTCACTGACTAATTATCTCACTAGAAAGGAGTTCTTACATTGTTTGTTCTTAGGGTATGTTATGATGTCAATAGGTGCGTATCTAACGGTATTGTTGAAGGACAATTACATTATGCACATTCTTCCTTTCGCAAATGATATTAAAGGAATAAAGGTAGATACTCGTCTAAGATTCGGTTTAATGAGAGCTCAATCGTTCATATCGAATTCTCTACCGCTAGCGCATTATTATCTGTTGTTGACGGGTTATTTTCTTACAGAAGGACTATACAGTAAGAAAGTGAGTCTAGTGATACTTTTGAATTCTATTCTTGTAGTATTACTCACTCAATCCAGAGTGGCAATAGCCCTGGGATTGTTAACTGTGGTGGTTTTTGTTATATATAAAAAACCGAGACTAAGTTTCCTATTTGGATCATTACTCGCTTCATTAGTATTTCTGTTTAAACGAGAAATACAATTGGTTTATAATATATTCTCGGTTGGGTATGGTTTTGAAAAAGTTAAAGGAATGGAATACCTGAGTGAGTCGAGGTGGGATATATATATGGATGCTGTGGTAAGATTATTCGATCAAAGGTCTATTATAGGTTTCGGAGCCCATACATTTTTTGGATATTTAGGTACAGGGACCTCGTTAGACAGGCTGCTATCGAGAAATGGAGAATTTTATACGGATTATCCATTACCATTCATATTTTATGGTGCTTTTGGATTGATTGGAACAATTATTTCAGTCATTTTTTTAAGAGATGTCTTTGCAAATGTTTCAAAGTTTGGGTTATTTGCGCTCGTTTCTACAATAATCTTTTTACTTGCGAATCTATCTACAACGCATTACACTATAATACCTCTATTTTTAACTTTGTTTGCTTTTTCTCTTAATGAACCACAAGTCAGTAAGTAAAGTACTTATTATAGGTCCTGTTGATTTAACCACAGGGGGCATTGCATCTAGTATACATTCTCTTTCAGAGATGTTTTCATTACAAGGGTATAAGGTTGAAATAATTAATACGTACACTAATGGAAATATAACAAGAAGAGTGACCGTATTTTTATCCGCATTAGTAAAATATCTTAGAAACATCTTAAATTCTGATATAGTGAGTATTCACTTTAGTTGGAAGTGGTCATTGCTACGAAAATTGACTTTCATTTTGCTGGCTTATTTAATTGGCAAAAAGACAGTCTTGCATTATCATGCTGATTCGAAGTATATCGACCAAAATTGGACAGTTTTATACAAATTAGTGTTTTGCTTATGTCATTCTTTTGTAATAACTAAGCAAGATACTATGAACCCAGTATTTAATAATGCGTCTTATTTTCCCAACGTATTGGATCGTCCAGCGTTAAGGCAAGCGGATAAGAAAAATTACATGGTATATGTTGGAAGAAATGATCCGAAGAAAGGAATACAATCGTTAGTAAAAGCTTGGCAACAATTTATAGATGTAAATCAAGAATGGGAATTACACACTTTTTCGGATAAACCTTTAAAAGCAGAAAGAGAACATTGGCATGGATGGACTAATAAAGAGACGCTTTATGCTGTATTGAACGAAAGTAAAATAATACTTCTTCCAAGTTATTCGGAGGGTTTGCCTATGTCACTCATTGAAGCTATATCTTTTGGTGTGGTACCCATAGCTTCAGACGTAGGAGGGATTAAAGACATAGTTAACAAAAAGACCGGTTATCTCCTGGCAAGTCAGAATGTCGATGAGTTACTAGCAGCGATGCACTTGAGCGTTAGTAATGAAAAACTATTAAAGGTGAAATCTATAAATTGTTTAGAACATTTTAAGCAAGAATTTAGCATGATGGCCGGTCAAAAAAGGTTGTTAAATGCGTTAAAAAAAATATGAAGATTACAGTAATCGGCACTGGCTATGTAGGTTTAGTTACGGGCGCATGTCTTTCGGACGTGGGCATCGAGGTAACCTGTGTGGATATTGATCAGAAGAAGATTGACGGCCTTAAGAACGGCATCCTTCCGATCTATGAACCGGGCTTAAAAGAGATTGTTGAGCGCAACTATGCCAAGGGCAGGTTGAACTTTTCGACCGATCTGAGCGAAGCCATCCAAGGTTCAGCAGCTGCTTTTATTGCGGTGGGTACCCCTCCAGGCGAGGACGGTTCTGCAGATTTGAAGTACGTCCTT
>Ga0209532_1001766_pt1 | contig 16254 bp, 15 predicted proteins | sample COG_02_FD_184746 | JGI IMG/M metagenome (GOLD analysis project Ga0209532, IMG submission 184746) | Pelagic Microbial community sample from North Sea - COGITO 998_met_02 (SPAdes) (version 2) | ecosystem: Environmental > Aquatic > Marine > Neritic zone/Coastal water | place: Helgoland, sampling... | reverse complement strand
AGCTACCCTCTAAGGACGATCTGCTATGGGACTCACAGCGGCGAAGCCGTGAAAATCCAAAAAAGTACGTTGGACCTTCTAGGACCTCTTATTACTTCTAAAACCCGCTTGAAGCTGCTTCTGCGCTTCTTTCTCAATCAAAATTTGAGCGGGTACCTCCAAGGACTCTCCAAGGAGCTGGACGAAAACACCAACAGCATACGGGTTGAACTCAACCGCTTGGAACAGGCCGGTATTCTTTCCTCTGAACTAGAAGGAAGAAGAAAGTTGTATCGTGTCAACGACCAGCATCCGTTAACCGAGAACCTAACGAACATTGTGAGTAAGGTGACCGGTGTGGATGCATTGATTGACCGTGTCGTAGTAAGGTTACCTGGCCTAGAACAGGTATGGATCTGTGGCAAGCTGGCACAAGGGGTGCAAAGCGACCGGATCGATTGCGTGCTAGTTGGAGAAGGCCTGGACGAGGTATACATTAAAGAATTATGCCGCCGTGTGGAAGAGCTTACCGGTAAAAGCGTTAATGCCGAAGTGCGTACTGAGATGAACACAGAACAGCTGGGCCAATGCCTACTGGTTTGGGCGCAAGAAATACACGAACATTGATTGCCCGGTTGTAGGCAACTTTTCCTGTAAATAACAGGGATAAACAGACGATAGACATCGTATTGACATGAAGAAAAAAGCAGTTATAGTATCCGGATACATTAACCCCATTCATAAAGGGCACTTGGAGTATTTTAACAATGCTAAGGCCATGGCTGATGAGCTTTTTGTGATTGTGAACAACGATAACCAAAGAGCCCTGAAATGCAGCAAAGAGTTCCAGGGCGAAGAAGAACGAATGATTATTGTCTCGAACATCAAAGCAGTAGATCGTGCCATCCTTTCGGTGGATGAAGATCGTACTGTATGCGCGACGCTAGAAAAAATCGCTCATCAATTTGGTCAAGATTATGATTTAGCTTTTGCCAATGGCGGCGATCAAAACAATGACACGATACCAGAACGCCCAATCTGCAAAAAAATGGGCATCGCCCTTATAGACGGGTTAGGAGATAAAATTCAATCGAGCAGTTGGTTGCTCAAAAAATTTTAAGTTAAATGAAGATTAGCGCATTAATTACTGCACGAGGAGGCTCCAAGGGTATACCAAGAAAAAATTTAATAGAAATTGATGGAAAAAGTTTGATTTCTTATTCTATCGAGCAGGCACTAGAATCAAGATTAATTACGGATATATTTGTGACTTCTGATTCCCAAGGAATATTAACAGAAGCCTCGAGTTATTCTGATGTTATCTGTGTCCCAAGACCAATAGAGTTTGCGGAAGATATGAGTCTTGATATTGATGTATTCAAACATTTTATCCAATGGGAAAAAGATAATAAATTAAGTCAAACGGAAATAATTGTACACTTACGGCCTACATCTCCGTATAGGCCGAATAATTTAATTGACAGTGCCATAGAGTCTTTCTTGGCGATAGATGAAGAGAATGTTTCGTTAAGATCTGTAACACATTCACCTGCGAATCCATATAAAATGTGGAGGATTGTGAATGGTTGTTTGGAGCCGTTACTTTGTGTAGATGGCATAGAAGAACCATTTAATTCGCCTAGACAACTTCTCCCGGAGACGTTTTGGCAAACTGGTACAATAGATATATTTCACTCGAGAAACATAGAAGATTTTGGTTCCTCCATGGGTCGTAATACCTATCCCTATTTTATTGATCAAAAGGACACTGTCGATATTGATAATATGACTGATATTGATCAGTTTAAACGGTTGATAAAATGAAAGTTTTAATAATTGGATTTGGAAGTATAGGGCGTCGTCACGCTAAAATATTTCAATCCTTAGGATATGAAGTGTGGGTTTTAAGAAGAGAGGTGACACCTTTAAACGCCGACTTTTCATACGTCAAACAGATTACGGAGATTCCGGAGCAGATGGAGTTTTTTGGCATAATAATATGTAATCCTTCTTCTTTACACTATTCTGTTTTAAAGAGTGTAGGGAAAAAGCAAAGAATACTCTGCGAAAAACCTCTTGTATCTACAGTAGATGATCTCAAAAGATTGGATTTAATAGGCCACGAATTTTTGTCGGTTGGCTATATGAAACGCTTTCACCCAGCAGTTAGTTTGATTAAACAAAAGTCCCTCGCCAGTAGATTAGTGCGTGTAGAAACTCAATGGTCTGAATATATACCTGATTGGCACCCTGATGAGAATTATCTGGATAGTTATGTATCTAGAAAAGACCTAGGTGGTGGTGTGGCGTTAACATTAAGTCATGATTTAGACTTGGTGCTAGAGATCTTAGATATTGTTTCTAATCAAGATTTTAGAATCAATTATAAATTGAAGCGAACGGCAGGCATGTTAAATATAGAGGTTGATACTGAATTTGAAGTACAAGGAGAAACAGTTGATCAAGTAATGTTTAGAGTTTATTTGAATGGTTATTCGAAGACGAAGTCTCAAACGTTAAAAGCTTTTTTTGAAAATGGTGATGTGGTGTTAGTAGATTTTAATAAGAATCTTGTTTTGGATGGGGAAGGAAATGAAATTATTAAAGGTGTTTCGCGGCAGGAATTATTTGAAATTCAGGCGGCTAAATGGATTAAGCAAAAAAATCCAAGTCACAACGAATTGAATAGGAGCGCCTTAATTTTTCAACTAATAGCGTAAGTATGGGAGTGGTTATAATTACAGGCGGTTCAGGTTTAATTGGCGCTGAGTTAACACAAGGGTTGATAAGAGACGGTCATCAGGTCTATAATTTAGATTTGAACCCTGTTTCTATTAAAGGTGTTTCAAATATGCAATGTAACCTAAAAAGTATCGATGAAATAAAAGCATGTTTAAATAAAATCTATAGGCATGTCTCTCATATTGATTTGCTTATCAATAATGCTGGTATTGATGCTAAGGTAGATGATAATACTTGTCTTACTAGAAATAGCGAAAGATTCTCATTAAACATAGAACTTCTTGAAGATATGTATCTCGTAAATATGAAAGCAATGATTTTCCTTACTTGTGAAGTTTTAAATAGGAATCTAACAAATAGATTAACAAGAATTATCAATGTTGCTTCAGTTTACAGCTATGTTAGTCCTACACCACAACTTTATAAGGGTTTAGAAAGTATGACTCGCAAATCGGTTGAATACGTAGCTACAAAGTCGTTTATCCCAAACTTTACTCGATACGTCACATCTCATTTTGGTGAAGATTTAGTTGTTTGTAACAATATTGTACCACACGGAATAGTTTCTGAGCCAACTAGAGCATTCAAAGATAATTGGGCTGCATTGACACCTAATAAAGTTTTGTCAAGTCCGTTTGAAGTTTGGGAAGCAGTTAAATTTTTATCACACGCCCCAATCAGTGTGAATGGAATTGACCTCAAGTTAGATGGAGGTTGGACCTCTAGGTAGTAGCGTTGATTCTATGGAAAGAATAGTTGATAGTGAATTCATGTTTACCTTCCCACTGATGCAAAAATTGTCTCATTTAAAAAATCATAATAGAAATGAATAATGTTTTTCATTTAGATACACCTGTAAGTACCATTTTTGGTCATTTCGAAAAACTTAAGAACAAAGTGGCTTTCTTGGTGGATGATAATGGCTCACTCACTGGAAGCTTAACAGATGGTGATCTTAGAAGATACGTTCTTAATATAGGAGAGATTACAGCTAAGACCCTTGCTAGAGAGCTTATGAATAGTGAAGTCTATTGTATTTACGAAAAGAGTATCGAAAAGGTACCGGTGAATGGACTTCTTGAAAAATATGGCGAAATTCCCGTGGTTGATGAAAATAGAAACATAATCAGAATACTCAGCAATGAAAGGTCATACTTTTCACTAGGTGATGCTTGGAATACAGACTCTGGTGAGCCTTTTGTAATTGCTGAAATAGGAAATAATCACCAGGGAAATTTACAAACGGCATTTCAATTAATCATATCAGCAAAACAATCTGGAGCTGATTGTGCAAAATTTCAAATGCGAACAATGTCCAGCCTTTATCGAAAAACAACTAAATCAAATGATTTGGGGGCAGAGTATACATTGGACCTTTTGTCCAAGTTTCAGTTAAGCGATGAAGAGCTGTATAAATGTTTCGATTACTGTCGTGAATTAGGCATGATGCCGTTATGTACTCCATGGGACATTGAAAGTTTAAACAAGCTGGAAAAGTATGGAATGCAAGGCTATAAGGTCGCGTCTGCGGACTTTACCAATTATGAATTATTAGATGCGCTTGCTCAAACAGGCAAACCGCTTATTATTTCAACCGGTATGAGTACAGAATTAGAGTGTATTCAAACGGTTGAGTTTCTTCATAAAAGAACATCTAACTTCATATTGCTACACTGTAACTCTACTTATCCCACACCGTTTAAAGATGTTAATCTGAAATACCTTAAGACGTTACGAAAAATAAGTAAGTCTCCTGTTGGGTATTCTGGCCATGAAAGAGGTATAGCTGTGGCAATTGCGGCGACGGCCCTAGGTGCGGTCGTTATTGAGAAGCATTTTACTTTCGATAAGGACCAGGAGGGCAATGATCATAAGGTGAGTTTACTTCCAAGTGAGTTCAAACAAATGGTCGAAGGAATTAAGGAGATTTCTGCTTCTCTTGGGACAAACATCGAGCGAACATTGACTCAAGGTGAGCTTATAAATAGGGAGAATCTCGCAAAGAGTATTATCGCTAAGAGACATATTAGTAGAGGTGAAATTTTCAAGGAAGACATGTTTGTTTTCAGATCGCCTGGACAGGGCTTACAGCCAAATAGATTGTCCGAAGTGCTTGAAAAACAAGCGCAAAGAGAAATCGAAGAAGGGGATTTCTTGTTTCAATCGGATATTGATGAGAAAAAAGCGACATTCAATCGATTCAATTTCAATAGACCATTTGGTGTACCTGTCCGATATGGTGATTATTTGAAAATGAAATCAATGTCTAATATCACTTTCGTAGAGTTTCATTTAAGCTATAAGGATCTTGATTTGAATAATCCAATTGAAGGATATCACGACTTTGGTTATTCTGTGCATGCTCCTGAGTTATTTGCGGACGATCATTTGCTCGATCTCGCTTCCTTAGATGATGAATACAGAAAAAAGAGCATTTCAAACCTTCAACGAACCATAGAGACAGCGAGAGAACTACGAAAGCACTTTAATCAGAAGGCTGATCCCATTTTAATTGTTAATGTTGGAGGATGGTCTCAAAAAGGGTTCTTAAAGAAAATGGAAATTCAAAAAAAGACAGAAATATTAAAAAGATCATTATCTGAAATTGATTTTACGGGAGTTAAATTATCTGTACAGACGATGCCTCCATATCCCTGGCATTTCGGTGGCCAGCAATTTCACAACTTGTTTGTAGACCCAGAGTTTATAGACGAGTTTTGCTCGGAAACAGGCCACAAAATCTGCCTAGACGTTTCTCATTCTATGATGACGAGTAATTTTTTACAAATTGACTTTATGCAGCAGTATTATTCGAAAATTAAAAAACACGTTAACTACATGCACATTGTTGATGCCAAGGATGTCGACGGTGAAGGGGTTCAAATTGGTTCGGGCGACGTTCCTTTTCAGGAGTTATGTAAGTCACTAAACAAAGATATACCTGAAGTAGCATTTGTTCCTGAAGTATGGCAAGGACATAAAGATTCAGGTGCAGGTTTTTGGGAAGCAATGTATTATCTACAATTAGTCGGATTAGTTTAAAACTAAAGAATAAAATGAAAATAACAGTTATAGGATTAGGGTATGTTGGCCTTCCACTCGCGGTTGAGTTCGCGAAGCAGTATCCTACAGTGGGTTTTGATATCAATAAATCTCGTGTAGATGAGATTATGAATGGTCATGATCGCACTTTAGAAGTAGAAAATGAAGATTTGGAAAAGGTGATCCTGCCGGATGCTGAATCGATTAAGAAAAATAGCACCGGATTATACTGCACTTCAGCTTTGGGAGATATTGAGTCTTCAAATTTTTACGTGGTAACAGTTCCGACTCCCACGGATAAAAATAAACGCCCCGTACTTACGCCACTTATCAAAGCATCAGAAAGCGTAGGTAAAGTTCTAAAAAAAGGAGATTATGTTATTTATGAAAGCACCGTTTACCCTGGAGTCACAGAGGAGGAATGTGTTCCTGTGATTGAACGAATATCCGGCCTAAAGTTTAACGAAGACTTCTATGTTGGGTACTCTCCAGAACGAATAAACCCGGGTGATAAAGAAAGAACAGTAACCAAGATTTTGAAAGTAACCTCTGGATCGACTCCTGAATCAGCCATAGTAATAGATAACTTGTATAAGTCTGTTATTACTGCAGGAACTCATTTAGCTCCAACTATCAAAGTGGCAGAGGCTGCAAAAGTCATTGAAAACAGCCAACGAGATATCAATATTGCCTTTGTAAATGAATTAGCTAAAATCTTTAGTAATCTAGGTATTGATACCCATTCAGTGTTAGAAGCAGCAGGTACCAAATGGAATTTCTTGCCGTTTAAGCCCGGTTTAGTTGGTGGTCACTGCATCGGTGTAGACCCATATTATTTGGCTCAAAAAGCCGAAGATTCAGGATATTATCCAGAAATCATTTTAGCGGGAAGAAGGATTAATGATTCTATGGGTAGTTTCGTGGTTACAGAAGTAATAAAGAAAGCCTTGAGCCGTGATATAAGAATAAATAATTCTTTGGCCTTAATTCTAGGTTTTACCTTTAAAGAAAACTGTCCGGATATTCGAAACACTCGTGTAATAGATATTTATACAGAACTAAAGGAATATAATATAGATATTGACATTTTCGACCCGTGGGCAAACAAGGTCGAAGTGGAGCAAGATTACGGTATACCGATAATTAACCATCAAAATCAACTTAGAGTTTCTTATGACATAATCATAGTCGCTGTTGCACATGATGTTTTTAAAGAAATAGACTTTAACGTCCTTGGCTCGGATGGAGCTGTCATTTATGACATTAAAGGTTTTTTACCAAAAACCATGAATATAGAGCGTTTATAATGGAGTTATACTAACCTTAATTGACGATATTTGAAGAAATCATTTTTCACTTTTCTTTATCACGAAGTAACCGACATCTATACTGACACGGGCTTTCAAAGAAAGTCGAATTTACCCTACAAACACGGCATAGACGAGTTCTATAAAAATATAGACATTATCGTAGACAATTGTGACGATATAATAACGTTAAACGATTTAGCCGCTAATTCTAGCGGAACCTTGTTGACCTTCGATGATGGTGGAAAGTCTGCCCTAAGGATAGCAGATTATTTGGAACAGCATTCCTTGCGAGGGCATTTTTTTATTACTACTAGCATGATTGGCCAAAAGTGCTTTCTTGATAAAAACGAAATAATTGATCTATATGAGAGAGGGCATATAATAGGTTCGCATTCTCATTCTCATCCAAATGTTTTCAGGGCTCTGAAATATAATGAGATGATTGAAGAATGGTCAGAAAGTAAAAAAATACTAGAGAGTATTTTACAGACAAAAATAGATTCATGTTCTGTTCCTGGAGGTGATGCGAATAGAGCCACATATAAGGCTGCGAATGAATGTGGATATGAATATGTTTTTAACTCAGAACCAGATTTAAGAGTATTAAGCTATAAAAATACGTTGATTTTGGGACGTTTTTGTCCCTTATCAGGTACAAGTATGATGGAGATAGAGAGTTTATGTAAGCACAAAAATTTATGGAAGTATAAGTTGGTCCGAAATTTTAAAAGTGTTGTGAAAATTGCTTTATCCCCAGTTTATTACTACATAATTGCAAAGAGAGGAATATGAGGATAGTGGTTTTAATAGGTTCGTCATTACCAAACTTGAATACCTTAGCAAGATTCATTGATAGTGATCTAAACGTAATTGGCGGTGTAATTGCTAACCAGAAAAAAGGGGGAATTAATTGGACATATTTAGGAAAAATATTTAGGAAAAATGGCATATATAAAGTTTGTAGTCAAATTATGGCACGTGTCATCTATAGAATATTTAATGCGCGACTAGACAAAATTGAACGGAATCGCCTATTCAATGTGAGAATGATTGACAAATCGATTGAGTCTTTTAAGAAAAATCTATTGTATACTAAACATTATCACGACAAAGCGACACTGGAGTGGATTAAAGAACTGGCCCCAGATTTAATTGTGATTCATACTCCATATTGGGTATCAAAACAGGTTCGGGATATTGTGAAAGGTAATGTAATTGGTGCGCACCCCGGTTTAACCCAGAGGTATAGGGGCAGTCATTCGCCGTTTTGGGCCATATATAAAAAGGATTGGGATAACGTAGGCTACACTATATTTTGGGTAAGTAATGGAATAGATACGGGTGATATAATTGATCAAGGTAAAATAAAGCCAATTCAAGGAGACAGTTTCATAAGTCTTAGTTGGAAAGCGATGATAATTAGTGCGGCTCGTATGGTACAGATTCTTAAAGATATCGACGAGTTAAAAGACATTGAGTCTACCAAATATAGGAGTGATGTCGACAATAGTCTTTATGGGCACCCGACTTTGATTGAATATATAAAGTATAGACGTTCGTCCGTTATTAGATAGAAGATATGGAAAAGTTGATTTTCGTGGAAAGTTCATTTCAAGAGAAATTAGCAAAAGAAATAGCTGGACCGAAGAATATAATATATATAGAAAAGTCACTATTAGTTAGGTTGCGTCAAATCCCTGGAATTTTAGGGCTAATTTTAAAAGGTTCAGACATTTATATTGGTGATCATAGAAATTTTATTCTTCTTTTAAGCTTAATAGTTGGTTTTTATAGGAAAATCAATTTGTATGTATTGGACGATGGTTTGCATTCTGTTCTAATAGATCGATATGGCGCTAAATATTTGTATCGAGAGACCAATTGGGCCAAGAGATTCGTTATGCGTTTATTCGAAGAACGTATTATTAATTTGAGAAGATATAATTGCATACCGAGTGGTTTTAAGAAAGATTCGCCTGCAAACAAACACGATATTGCTGTCTTTATAGATCAAGCCGACCTCGAGCTTATATTGCTCGACAGGATCAGAGAAATAGAGTCGAGTTATCGTAGTTTTCACTTTGCAAAGCATCCAAGAAATAAACGTTATAATCTCTTGAATTATTCTGATTTATCTTTTGATGATTTGATATTCTCAGACACCAAGAAGGACGTGTATGGTGTTTATTCAACAGGACTTATATATGCTTTAAAAAGCGGTCACAATGTCTTTTTAATTAGAGGCGATGTTTTAAAGTTTGAAATTCCAGAGCTTGAATTAAGTTATATAATTGATATTCAAAACATATTACAGGATATGGGAGCGGTTTTTTTAGAATAAAATTTTAGTTAATTACTATGGAGTTAGTGAATCGAATTAAGTTAAGAATAAGTGAATTTGTCAGAAATTCGAGTATTCATGATTCAGGGTATGCAGAAAATATTGCCATGGAAGGTTATTGTGTAGTGGAAGATTTTCTAAGTGTTGAGACTTGTGAGTTACTCGAAAGAAAGGCGTTAGACCTTTTCAAGCTAGGGCATCCTTCAGTAAGAATGGCTTCGAATGGTTTTGATCAAAGATTCTTTGGTGTTGAATTTTATGACGACAGTTTTATGTTGCCTAAAATGGAAGAAACGGCTCGTGATACTTTTTCGGACTTGATCAAAGTAAAAGAGTATGGTTATACATATATGTTAAATAAAATTCACGCGGGGAAAGGAAATTTGGGTTCTGGAGAAGGTTGGCACAGAGACTCTCCTTTATCACCGCAATTTAAAGCCATATTATATATAACAGATGTCAATTCTGACAACGGTCCTTTTCAGTACGTCCCTAAAACCCATACTTACAAAGGCATATTGGATATAGCGACATTGTTAAACACGAGTATTGCAGACTATCGATATAAAGACTTAGATATTGAGAAGATTTTAGACGCTGGATATGAGATGAAATCCTTTACTGCCAAGAAAGGCACTTTATTATTAGCAGATACAAGAGGAATTCATCGTGGTAAAGTAATAGAAATGGATTACAGGATTGCCCTTACGCGGTATGGATTTTACAGAAGACCGTCCGACACAATAGAACTCGATAAACTTAATTTTTTGTAATTATTGTGAATAATATAATTTTATGTATTGGAAATTGAGAAAATCACGGATATAGTGATAATGAGATTTGCTTATCTCAGTTGCTCAAAATATCTCATGATTATCAAAGATTATATTAAATGTTTTGGTCAGATAAATCATTTTAATCAATAATATTTATTACAAAAATGTTATTCAGTCGATTAGAAGGCAAAGTTGCCACAGACATTATTTTTTACACAGCAACTACATTCGTACAAAAAGTCAGTCCTTTCATTGTAATGAATTTTGCAGCTAGAGAACTTTCATCTTCAGAGATTGGTTTATATTCTTATATTCTTTTGATTATAAATTTTGCGCAGCCGTTTTTGGGTTTAGAACTTCATAGGAGTATAGAGTTCTATTTTTTCAAGGATCAAAACAAAAGCCACTTATTTTCTTCGGTAGTAAGTTTATTACTTGTATTTATGTTGGTTTCAAGTATTCTGGCAATTATTGTTGATAATAGTTTAAGAATTATTGATAATCTATGGACTACAATGTTGCCAGTTTATATATTCGCGAATATTGTATACGAAATTGTCCTAACAAATTTTAGAAATAAAGGGGATAGAAAGCGTTTTTTGATTTATAACATCGGATTCACAGGTATTTACATATCTTCATTTCTGTATTTTTTGTTCAGTGATATAATAGAAAAATCTTGGCTAGTTCTGTTTATTCCGTTGTGGATAACTACAATAATGTTCGGAATTATATCTCTATATCATTTGCGCCATACTTATGATTTGAAACTGGATTTTTCAGGTGTGAAGAAATATGTAAGGTTCTCCTTGCCATTTGTTTTATTTTTGATCTCTTCCTTTATTGCGAATAATGTAGATAAATATTTCGCGGAGAAATATTTAGGTATGGAGTCTCTTGGTATATTAGCGATGGCGTTGGCTTATAGTTCGGTAATGAAGTTTTTTTCTAATGCTTTTATGAAGTCCTATACGCCCATATATTTTGGAACTACCAAAGAGCACCAAGATCAAAGTAAGATTTATCAAAAGTATTTTGGTTGGGTTATAGTTTTGTTGACCGCGCTGTCCTCTGGGGCATTGATGTTGTTGTTCGCATTAGTTTTACCGGACGATTATAAAGCGGGAATATGGCTCATACCAATAATTTCTATTGCGTATTTAATTCGTGCTTTTCGTCAAATGTTCATACCGGTCATAATGAAATTGGAAAAGACGAAATATATAGGTTTTGAGGTCGTGATTACTTTGGTATTTGGCTCGTCCATGGCTTTATTGTTAGTCAAAAACTTTGGTTTAATTGGTGCGGCCATATCTTTAGTATGGATCCAAGCTACAAGCTTGCTGTATTATAAGTTATTGACAAGGTATATTTTCGATAAAAATTAATTATGGCTTTTGTGTTGCAAAAAGACTCTCATGAGTCCAAGGGTATTCTTATAATAAAACATCTAGAATATAGATATTTAGAATCTCTAACAGGCCGTAAAATACAGGAATTGTCTAAGAGATATTTTATAGGTTTATATTTTGGATTTTACACTATACGAAAGTCGGATTTCATGTTTGTAGACTTTTATGTAGGCGAGGACGGCGTAGTGGATATACCCAATTCGGTTATACCTAGATTAAATTTAAATGGATATAATTTTCAGCCGCCTGCCTTTTTCGCAAGGTCTGTTTCCCAGAAGAAGTTTGATTTCATATTCATCGGAGACCCTAGTCGGAGAAAACGGTTAAAATTCTTACTTAGGAATCTTGAGAGAGCCATGAGGCAAGAAGATTTTAGAGTATTAATAATTAATAGAACTAAGAGTGCAAATCTATATTTATTGCTTCTGAATCTTTTAGTAAGACAAAAATTGCGGAATTTACCTGATGCAATCCGCAGGAAAATCACATACATTGAAGCAGATCAAAGCTTGGGTATGCCAATACCAAGAGACGTGATTCCCTTTTTTCTCGAATCGTCGAAATGTTTAATTATTCCTTCTTTGGCGGAAGGAGCGGCACGAGTAGTTGCTGAAGCTATGTCAAAAGGTTTGAGTATTATTAGTTATGCCGATATGCAGGGCGCTACAAATAATCATCTATGCGATGACTATGATATGCTGTTCAGGACAAGTCGTGAACTTGAAAGCTGCATGGTGAATTTTGTTCGAAATTATCAGATCAAGTATATACACAACACAAGAGATGTTAGTCACTTATTCTCTGAGGAAGTCTCTAAAAAGAAATTTAAAGAATTTCTAATAGGAAATCTACCAGATTTTTCGCTCGATGAAGCGAACTGGAAGAGCATTTCTTTGGTAAATTCTTTACAATCGCACAATGCTATTTTGCCCCGAGTAATTCCAAGTAACCCGCGAACTGATGAGTGTCAGAGTTATGATTCGTTTTATAGATTATACAGTCACTTGGTTGGACATGAGGCTAATGTTTTGATAGATTTTGCGTTGAGGATAAAAACGTTTTTTCGGGATGCCTTAGGTATAGTTCTTCAATTATTTGGAAAATTGAAAATTTGAAAAAGTTATTCATCTCACTTATTATGATGATTCTAGCAAATTTTAATTTTCATCACTTACTTGGAATCTGGACTACGCGGCGCATTGCTCTCGTAATACTAACGATATTAGCTATATTTCGATTGAAGGGCAAGTTAAGGCCGGGCTTAAGAAATATAAATATTTTTGTGGTGTCTGTAATTCTGTTCAGTATTTTGATGTCGTGTTTTTATAAAACCCTTTTCATCTACAATTATCAGTTGGCGCAATTCATTTTTGTGTTCTATGCATTGAATATTATCCACTTAGTTAGATGTCATTATAACATTATAATCAAAAAAACGGACATTAAATATGCTGTAAAGTTTGGCTTTATATTGTACCTAGCATACCTATTTTATTTGTTTGGCTTTGAAGATATCAAATTGAGTTCAATATTCTTCCTTAGATACTTGAGCGTTAGTTCGCCGTATTTCAATTTAAATATCTTTATGAATGGATTGGTAGTCATTACTATTGGATCCATGGTATCCAAAAATTTGGCGAGTGGTCGTGAGAAGTTGCTACTAGTAATAATATCTATATTTTTCATAAGTTTGGTAGTGATGTCGTTTTCAAGACAATCCATTTTTGGTGTTATGCTCCCAGGATTTTATATGTTTTTAAGAAATATGCGAAAATCTTGGTATTTAATTCTACTTGCCCCTTTGATACTATATTTTCAAGAATATTGGTCTGAATTAGCGGAAGCGTTGTTGTCTAGATTCGAGACTGGCGGAGATTCCAAGCGCCTTTCTGCTTATCGTTATGGCTTTCAAATGTTTTTAAACAACCCTTTAGGCACAGGACTAGGAAATTATACGTTTTTGACAAGTTACGAATTCAATGTACTGGAATCCGCACATTTGCAAATATTAGTAGAATTGGGCCTCTTTTATTTTGTTTTTTATATTATAGGGGTTCGCAATGTTTTTAAGCGTATTAGTCGAGTCCAGAATAGAGAGTTAAAAACGCTTTCTTATTCAGTATTTATTTCTATTTTTTGGATGTCATTTTTTAATGAAATATTCTTTACGACTTTGGTTTTTATACCACTTTATTTTTTATACACCCACAATTTTCATTATATTTATTCCGAATAAGGACAAAATCAGTTTAATTTAATATTTAACATGGGATTACCTCTTACCGTAGCAATTAATCTTATAGAGTGTTCAACAGAGATTAACAAAGAGAAAGTGCTTTGTTTGGGAAAGCAAGATCTTAAATTTAGTTTGACTCAGCTAATTTCGTCAGCGCGGACTTTAAGGCATAAAGTTGATTTATCCGCCTTTATTGGATTAGATGATGATCAGGTATTGGATCAGGAGCGCTTTTTTAAAGCATTAGGTTTTTCACACGTTCATACTTTGGACGTTAACCGCTATGAAGGTGCGGAGATTATATTTGACTTAAACGAGGATAAGACTCCAGAGGAGTTTGTCGATAGTTATGATTTGATTTTCGATGGAGGAACATTGGAGCATGTTTTCAACATAGGTAACGCACTAAAGCATTTGTCTAAAATAGTTAGGCACGACGGTATTATTTTCCATAGTAATCCATGTAATGGCTATGTCGACCATGGATTTTTCCAAGTTTCTCCAAATCTTTACTTTGACTTTTACCTTTCTAACGAGTTTAACATTGTTTATGCCGGAATCATCGAGCAGTCAATCGGGAGGAAGATTTATCAAGTTAAGCAGGATATATACAGAACATTAGATTCTCGTTTTGGTCCAAGGCGTGCTCCTCGAAGCGTGTTGAATTTCTGTGTTCGCAGGCTGGAAAAGTCAACTCACCATATAGTTCCTCAACAAGGTTTTTATCAAGCACGTTGGAGCGATGGAAGTCAGTTCAGTTATGTTGTCGAGAAGGAGGTGGAAATGTCTAAATTGAGAATTGCCCAAAAAGCATTTTTGATTTGGATAAATCTTCCGTATTCTATAATTGATAGATTTAGGAGGTTGCGAAAATCAAAATAGCAAACCCTAATTCAGGTTTCCTCAAGGGTTGTACATAATATTAAATACCGGATTTTGAGTTTAAGTTATCTCGCTAGTGTGTTCTTTAAAAAGTGTATATAGAAAGTTTAATCCTAGATTTTACATATATACATTTATAACCGAGAAACCTGTCCAAAGATTGTTGATAATTTAACGAAATTAATGCCGTATTTATGGTTAAAAATAAAACCGTTTCTGTAATTATACCATGTTTTAATGAAGAAAGATATATTGAGGGTTGTTTAAACTCAATAATCGAACAGGATTATGGCTTAGATAACATTGAAATAATAGTTGTTGATGGAATCAGTGATGATCGCACTGTAGAGCTTATTAAAAGATTTTCGTGCGTAACGTTGTGCTTCAATATTGATAAAATAGTTCCAATTTCTATGAATATGGGAATTAAAAAAGCCAAAGGAGATTTTATTGTTAGAATAGATGCACATTGTATTTATCCTAAAAATTATATAAGCACATTGATTAAGAATTCAATGATTTACGAAGCTGACAATGTGGGAGCAGTGGTACGTACTGTCCCTGCAAATGATTCAGCAAAGGCTCAGGCAATAGCTATATCCATGAGCCATCCGCTGGGTGTTGGAAATTCTTATTTTAGGATTGGATCAGATAGGGTGCGAGAGGTAGATACTGTTCCTTTTGGGTGCTATAGAAAAGAGGTATTTAATTCACTTGGACTATACGATGAAGAATTAGTTCGCAATCAAGATGATGAATTAAATGGTAGGTTAAAACAGAATGGAGGAAAGATCATGTTAATACCTGATTTGGTTATTGACTATTTTGCGCGGGATAAATTTTCTAAATTATGTCGAATGTTTTATCAATATGGACTCTTTAAGCCCTTAGTTAACAAAAAACTTACATTACCTACAACGCTCCGTCAGTTTATTCCGCTCCTCTTTGTTTCCGGACTATCTTTTGGTCTGATACTTGGCATTTTCTATCCTTTACTTTTTCAGATAACGTTGTCGGTTCTTTCAATATATTTTGGAGTTCTTTCACTCACGACCCTTAGAATTATTTATAAACGAAAATTGAATATCCTAACTATTCCATATTTGGTGTGTGCATTTTACATGATTCATCTAAGTTATGGCCTTGGTTATATTAGGGGATTGATAAATCTTTTTGTCGAAAATTTATTAGAGTTCCCGAAAATCAGATAAAATGAATGGATTTACAGTGAAAAGTTCAGGTAGTATAGATGATTTATATTTATACCTTACAAAATTTCGTATGTAATCGATATTTATTTTAGGTAAAATATGATTAATTAGTTAAATCAAGTAGTATTGAACAATACACAATTAAATTATTTAGTATACAATGAAATATATACCGTACAAAGTTAAAGATATGTCATTGGCCGATTGGGGCCGCACAGAAATCAAAATTGCTGAAGCCGAAATGCCAGGACTTATGGCACTCCGCGAGGAGTTCGGTGCTAGTAAGCCTTTGAAAGGGGCACGCGTCGCAGGATGTTTGCACA
>Ga0209532_1001749_pt1 | contig 16363 bp, 14 predicted proteins | sample COG_02_FD_184746 | JGI IMG/M metagenome (GOLD analysis project Ga0209532, IMG submission 184746) | Pelagic Microbial community sample from North Sea - COGITO 998_met_02 (SPAdes) (version 2) | ecosystem: Environmental > Aquatic > Marine > Neritic zone/Coastal water | place: Helgoland, sampling... | reverse complement strand
TTTACGAAATTCTTTTCCGTGTCTCGGTGCCATGTTATGTCTCCTTGATGGCCAGTGTGCTATCAAGTGCTCGAAACTTTCTACGGACAAGTCCATTTAGAAGAGTTCTCCAGTTAGCTGCGGCCTCAGTTAATTCTTCTTCATTCGCCATCTAGCCAATCCTCAAAATCTTGCCATTATCACCCGCCACAAACCCAGACCAACGATCCATCAACACCCTACGGCGTTCCAATAAATCTGACCGCGCATAGGCACGTTCGACATCGTTCCCCACCTTATGAGACAATGACATTTCAGCCACTTCACGCGGTGCATTAGCCACCTCGGACGCCCAATCACGAAACGTAGAGCGGAAACCATGCACCGTGACGCTCTCAACCCCCATACGGCGCAACAGCATCAGCATAGCCATATTGGACAATGGCCTGTGGCGTTTCTGGCCTTCAAATACGTATTCCGATTTCATCGCCCTTAACGGCTCAATGATTTTCAACATTTCATCAGTTAATGGCACCCTGTGTTCTTCATCACCCTTCATGCGGTTCGCTGGGCAAATCCACACCCGCCCCTCCTCGCCTATCTCTTCCCATCGCATATTAAGAACCTCGGACGTGCGAGAGCCTGTTAAGCATGTAAACATCAAAGCCTTGGCCGCCATAGCTGTGCGGGTACTTAAATCAGCGTAGAATGCTGGGGCATCTTTCCAATGCATAGCCGCGTGGTGTTTTACCTTGGCTTTCACTTTTGGCAGAACTTGGGCGTCTTTGATTTCAGTGACGGGGTTTTCACCAGAGCGAAAGCCCTTAGACTTCGCCACATCCAGCACAATCTTAATGCGTTGCGACAATCGTTTGGCCGTTTCATGTTTATCTGTCCATATTGGTAACAGGCACATCAACACCTCTGGCTGTCCGATGCTATCAACGGGCATCCGACCAATCTTAGGGAATGCGTAATCGCGCAAGGTGTTGATCCACTGCTGGCCATGCTTGGCGTTCTTCCACGTAGGCATGCGTTCAATATGCACTTGCTGGGCTATTTCGGAGAATGTTGGGATTTCACGCTGTGCGTTGTAACGTGGGTTTAAGCCCTGATAGGCCATGCGGCGATATTCCAAGGCGCGTTCCCTTGCTTGGTCTAATGCAACAATATCAGCTCCGCCCAATCCAAAGTCGGTACGCAAAGGGCCACCTTCTTTATTCTTTTGGCCTTTTATAGTCAGCCTTACGATCCAACTCCGCGCGCCTGATGGCTTAACAACCAGAAACAACCCACCACCATCTCCATGACGCCCAGCAGGAAGATTCTGAATATCAGATTTCTTTAATGTTCCCTTTAATGCCACCACTTAGATACACCGATTATTACCACACAACGAAACAATACAGGGGTAATTCAAGAAAAGCCAATGAAAAGGGTTATGGCCAAATACACCTTAATTTAAAGGCGAAAAGCCACTCAAAGTAATCTTACAAAACTGATGAAAAAGGTATGGTGGCGGACAGACAGGGATTCGAACCCTGGAGACGGTCACCCGCCTACACACTTTCCAGGCGTGCGCCTTCGACCACTCGGCCACCTGTCCGTAAGGCTGGCATTTACACTGCTACCACGCCATCGGCAAGAGGAAGATGTAATTTTCAACGACCTATTTACGATTGAAAACTTTGCCCAATTCATCCGCGTTTTTTATACGAATATCACGCTGCCCAAATGGTATTTCAATGCCTTCGGAAGCAAACTGACGCAGTATTTCAAAATTAATATCTGACCGCGTGGACGTAATGTAATTTACATCGCGTAAAATACCGCGAATTTCAAAATCAATGCTGTCCGCTCCGAAACCTAACAAAAACACGGACGGTGCAGGCTTTTTCAAAATCATGTCATGATCACGCGCAATATCCAACAACAATGCTTTGACCTTTTCAGGATCGCTATCATAGGCAACACCAACAGGCACCTTAATGCGCCCACGCTTGCTGTTGTGGGTCATGTTGGTGACCGTACCGGATATAAAGTCGGCGTTGGGAACGATAACATCAGACTGGTCAAACGTTTCTATCGTCGTTGCGCGCACTGAAATGTCACTGACATAACCCGCATAGTTACCAACTTGCACCCAGTCGCCTAATTTTATTGGCCGCTCAATCAACAAAATAATCCCAGACACAAAATTGGAAACGATATTTTGTAATCCAAAACCAATCCCGACAGACAACGCACCAGCAACGATTGCAAGACTGGACAGATCCAAACCAGTAGACATGATCGCCAACAAAGCGGCTAAGAAAATGCCCAGATATCCAAACCCTGTTACCAATGCATTTTGTGCACCAATATCAATGTTTGTATTTGGCAACACGGCTGAACGCAGCGCTGATTGGAACAAACGTGTCAGCGTGTAACCAATCGAAAAGATCAAAACAAAAGTTATAAAATCAGAAAACGAAACCCGCGTATCACCCAGCTTCACACCTTCACTTAACGACAGCCACATTTCTTGGATATCACTAATCCGCGCGCCCCATATCAAGGCCAATAACGGAAGCGCTGCAAAAACAAAGGCAAACGCCAAAAGCACTCGAAATAACCCACCCTTGGTCGACGCCTCAGCCCCGTCATCGGGCGCAAAATCGATCACAAACAGTGCCGCAAGGGTATAAAGTATGAAAAACCCTGACAATAACCCCAGTGTTAAGATTGTTGAAAACACCAACAGCGAAGCAATATTTACATAACCGATTGCGCCGGCTAAAGGACCGCCAACACCGGCAAACACACTCAGATAATACAAGATTTGTGTAACGCGTTCCGCAATCGGATTAACGCTCTCTTGCGATTTCAATTGGCTACGATAAGCCGTAATTTTTCGGCCAAACATGACCAACCCGTAACCACCGATTGCGATCAATGGAAACTGCAAAACAGAACGGGTTGTTGCATCAAAATCAGCGCTATCCGACAGTACACTCAATACCATACTCAGCGCTAAAACGACGCCCAGCAAGACAGTCAAGTTAAAGGTTCCACGTAACCGCGACTGCTCTAAACCCATAAGCCGCGCAGCAGGACCACCTTCGACGAACAAATTGCGGCCCAACCACAACGCGCCAAAAACTGCCAGCCCAGCACCGGGTAAGGATTGCAACAATAGCTCCCCACGAAGACCCAGAAAGTCCATGCCATCAAACGCAGTGACCAAAATAATAAATCCAATGAATGGCACCAAGAAAACCAAAACAGACAACGCCAATTGGAAAATATTCAACTGAACAGACGCCGCGCGCGATCTTGACGCATCCATCTTTCGCGAAACCCATTTCGCGCCAGGTAACAGCAATATTAACCCAAAAATCGCCATCAATATTGCAGGTAAAACTTTTGAACTCCGCGCCGCTTGAGTGTTGATATTCTCGCTCGCTAATCTTACTTCGGCTGTGATTTGCGCAATATGAGTAGCAAGCGCAACGCCCGCCCCTGCCCAATTAGCAGGGTTGATCGGCGATGTTCCAAACTCGAATAATTGATCCGCATTGCGCGTGCGTATGGTTCTATCTATCTCGGAAATAAGCCCATTTGCCCTTTGATATGCCTCTTGGGCCACGATCAATGGCGTGTTTGCAACCGCCAACTGCTCTGCCAGCTCGATACGTCGCGCCGCAACAACGGGGCTTTCTATTGAACCTTCTGTCTCTGCTGCGACTAAAACGGCAATTTGATCACTTATGGTGTCAACACGGTTTTTAAGTTCGCTTTGTGCGGCCAATGCTTCTGAACGCGCCTTGGACAAAGTCTCGCGTAATGTTTCCAATGCACTTGATGATGCTTGCCCTGCTTCAATCACTTGCTCTGCGCGGGTTGCCAGTTCAGTGAAGGTTTCAATGTCAAACGTAGTTTGGGCCTGTACACCAACCGACAACGCAACAGAAAACAAGCTGACCCAAAGCCAGACAAAAACACCCAAAATTCGCATCATGAAACCCTACTCAAATACGGTTGGAATGGGACGTGGCGCATGTGCCAACCATTCCGGTACAGGCAAACCATTTGCCGCCAAAAATGTTGGATTAAACAATTTCGATTGATACCGATTACCAACATCGCACAAAACAGTAACAATCGTATGCCCTGGGCCCATTTCTTTGGCCATGCGGATCGCCCCTGCGATATTGATCCCAGTGGATCCGCCCATACACAAACCTTCGTCGCTCAAAAGATCAAAAATAATCGGCAACGCTTCTTTGTCTGGAACATTATATGCCATATCAACGCTTAACCCTTCAAGGTTCGCAGTAATACGCCCTTGCCCGATCCCCTCTGAAATCGAAGACCCTTCGGATTTCAATTCGCCAGTTGTGTAATAACTGTACAGCGCGGCACCATCAGGATCAGCGATCCCGATTTTCACGTCCTTAGATTTTTCGCGCAACCCATGCGCAACACCCGCAAGTGTACCACCAGAGCCAACAGAACAAATGAACCCGTCAATTTTCCCATCCGTTTGTGCCCAGATTTCCGGCGCAGTTGATGCAATATGTGCATCGCGATTGGCAACGTTATCAAATTGGTTCGCCCAGATAGCGCCATTTGGTTCTGTCTTCGCCAGCTTTTCAGCCAGACGCGCCGAATATTTCACATAGTTATTTGGATCACGATACGGTTTCGCTGGAACCTCAACCAAAACAGCCCCCGCAAGGCGCAACATGTCTTTCTTTTCTTGGCTTTGTGTTTCAGGAATGACGATAACAGTCTTAAACCCCAAGGCATTGCCAACCAACGACAGACCGATGCCTGTGTTACCTGCAGTACCTTCAACAATCGTACCACCTGGTTGTAACCGGCCACTTTTTACAGCGTCTTGAATAATGCCCAGCGCAGCGCGATCTTTTACAGACTGTCCTGGGTTTAAAAATTCAGCCTTGCCATAAATATCGCATCCCGTCATTTCTGACGCCTTTTTCAAACGAATAAGAGGTGTATTTCCTACGGCATGGGGCAAGTCTGCGTAACGGTTCATTGGACAATCCTATTTGTGGTACCTTCAGAATAGTCAGCCGCTAAACCCACCGCAAGCTCTGAATTGGTCGCTTCACACTATTGCGATTGACCTATGCCGCAGACGAAAACTGGTTAAAATCGGCTAACGCCAATGAAAATGGGCAAGTCCGGTCAAGCGTCCAGAAATCAATGCCCCCAAAATCAACACAGACCAAACAGGCCATGTAAATGTATCTAAAAAATATTCGTACGATATGCGAAACCAATCAAAAACTGTTTTGAATGGATCAAGATAAAATCCGGCCAACAGTTGTCCTGCAATGAAAATCAAACCAAAAACAATACAGCTTGCCATCAACGCCAATACCATTGTTCGAATGCCTGATGTCATCGACTTCATTCCCCCGAAACCTGCATTATGGCCCAAAGAATTCCAACCAAAAAACATAAAGCAGACGGCACCAACATAAGACAGCCAATACGGCAGGCTCGATCCATCATCAAATGCGTTTATGCGGTGGATTTCCATCGCGATGTACCCAGTGATAGCCATCAATATAGCACCGACCATATTGGCCATCGTATTAAGTTTTTGTCTGCGCCACATATTATTTTGGCTTTCTCATAGTAATCTGGATCAAACCAGTTGTGTCATATTCAAATCCAGAAGCACAACCCGTCAAATACAAATTCCACATACGGCGGAACCGATCATCAAACCCCATCGGCGTAACATCGGTCCATTTTTCATTGAACGTATCAAACCATCGGCGCAGCGTCGTTGAATAACTGCGGCGAAAATCAATCATATTTTGGAAATCCAACCCAACACGGGCGATTTCCTCTTTTAGTATCTCTTCGGTGGGCAACATCCCCCCTGGAAAGATGTATTTTTGGATGAAATCCACAGAATTTCTGTAAACACTAAACCGTTCTTGAGGCACTGTGATAATCTGCAAAGTGGCCTTGGCCCCCTCTTTCAGACAGGCATTCACTTTGTCAAAATATATCGGCCAATATTTTTCGCCAACGGCTTCAAACATTTCAATGGACGCGATCCCATCGTATTTCTCAGTCTCATCGCGATAATCCTGCATCACGATTTCAACACGATCACTAAGACCAGCTCGCTTCATACGCGCGACTGCGTAATCATGTTGCTCCTGTGAAATCGTCAACCCTTTAACGCGCGCACCGCGTTGGCCGGCCGCATATTCCGCAAAACCACCCCAACCACAGCCAATTTCCAAAATGTGATCGCCTTCTTTCACACCCATTTCGTCACACAACTGTGCATATTTTTGGGTCTGTGCATGTTCCAGACTCTCTTCGCCAGTTTTATACAACGCCGACGAATAGGTCATCGTTTCATCCAACCAAAGCTTATAGAAATCATTGCCCAAATCATAATGATAGGAAATATTTTTGCGTGCCTGACGTTTGGAATTCGACCGCCACCAATGGCGCATCTTTTCGAACATTTTCACAAGCCCAGCGCCGGGATAGCGCATGCCGATTTGTTCATTGTTCAAAAACACAACATCCATAAAGCTCTGCAAATCAGGTGAATCCCAATCTTTATCCATGTATGCTTCCATGAACCCGACTTCGCCATCGCGCACCAAACGCGTAAAGCATTCGCCAGTCAGAACATTGATGCGTCCAACGGGTCCAGCTTCGCTCCCCAATGCTTTAAATAGCCGCCCGTCAGGTAGGCTTATTTCAATGGTGCCCTTTTTGATCGTTTGTAATGTCTTGAAAACACGGCGAAAATAACGCGGCATGCCCTCTTGGCCTTCGACTGATGTTAAGAAATCCATAAAATGCTCTCCCTATAATTAGGGAAAGCCTATCAATTAATTCAGTTCATGCAATATTTTTCGATTTTCGCTCGAAAACTACAGAACTTGATCCAATGCTTTGATCAACTTATCAATTTCATTTGGCGCTGTGTAATGCACAAAGCTTAAGCGTAATACACCGTGATCTGGATCAATGCCTTGTGCCTTCAAACAACGAACTGCATAAAAATCACCGCCCCCCGCCATAATGCCATGTTCCGCCAATTCCGCAGCAACGGCTTCGCCTTGTTTGGCAATTGCCACAGCAACCGTTGGCGCCTTTATTTTTGCATCATTTGGCCCCAACATACGCACTGAATTCTTTGCCCCAAGATAATCCAACAAAGGCTGCAATAACTTCACTTCTTGATCACGAAACAGATCATGCACGTACTGCCCGCGTTCACGTGGCCCCGCAGTCCCACCGTTATGGTGCGCATAAACGTCGTCAACATAATCTGCCATGCCTGCACTTGCTGCAATTTGTGCATGATCTGGTCCTGCAGGCGTAAAACGTTGATACAACGTGCCCGCATTAAAATAATGCCCTTGATTGGGCAGGGTTTCACCTAATGCACGGTTGATGACCATAATACCTTGATGTGGGCCAAACGTTTTATAGGCCGAAAACAAATAAACATCTGCCCCCAACGCACCAACATCAGGAATGCCATGTGGTGCATAACTTACACCGTCAACGCAACTATACGCACCTGCCGCGCGAATAATGCGGCAAATGCCAGACACATCGTTAATCTCACCCACCACATTTGAACAATGTGGAAAGCAAACCAATTTCACTTTGTCGTCCAACAGGTTCGACAGATCATTCACATCCAAATGCCCTGTCTCTGCATCAATTTGCCATTCACGCACTTCAATGCCGCGATCTGCCAAACGACGCCAAGGGCCCGTATTTGCTTCGTGATCTTGGTTGGTTACAACAATAGCATCGCCAGCTTTCAAATACTGACCAAACGCCTGCGCTAAAACATATGTATTCTGTGTTGTGGATGGGCCAAAACTGACCTCGTCTGTTGCCACCCCCATAATTTCGGCCAAACGGCTTCGCGCCTCATCCATCTCTTCACCCGCAAGTGTCGATGCTTCGTAGGGCGCGTACGGTTGAACTTTGCGACTGTTATAATAACGCGTCAGGCGATCAATAACTTGTCGACAGGTATACGATCCTCCTGCATTTTCAAAAAATGACTGTCCCTTAAGGCTCTCTTGCTCAAATGCTGGAAATTGCGCGCGGATAAAATCAATATCAAATGCCATGGTCAGTCCTTTTATTTAGGGGGGATGAGGTGCCTTCCGAAACAATATTGAGCAATCCGACATTAAGCGCCATCAAAATGTGCCCTAAAATTCAATTATTTTTAACCGTTACCACACCCGCAGGTTTTTCCAACAAAACATCAAATGCCAAATGTCCGCCAGCCAAGAACCCCGCAAAATTACTCGAAAACGGTACAACATGTCGCATTTGGTCCATCAATCTGCTAGTATCGCCTTATGTTACGCGCGACGTGGCGTTTTCTCGGGAAATAGAATTGGGGAATGCCGCGATTACTCAACAAAAAGGGGGACCTCATGAGTATAAATGAACCATTCACGGATCTTGATATCAAGACACAAGAAACAGGGTTTTACGAAGGCTACAGCCTTCCGATTGCTTTGATTTCAAAAATTTCAATGACACTTTTGGTCTTATGGGCCTTGATTTGGCCACTCAGCGCCAACGGAATGCTGGCGTCTTTGAACGGCACATTGCTACAAGGCTTTAACGCTTTTTACATCATCGCAGTTGGCCTTTTCGCCTTCTTCCTATTCATCGTGGCAGCGATCCCATCGATCGGCAAACGTGTATTGGGTCAAGAAGGTCAAAAACCTGAATTCTCCAACTTCTCATGGTTCTCCATGATGTTTGGTGCTGGTTTGGGTGTGGGTCTTATGACATTCGCTACTGCGGAACCATTAGGGCTTTGGGGTTCAAACCCAGTAGTTGTTGCTGGCGACGTTGTTGGTGGAACACAAGAAGCTGTTCAATCTGCATACCGCTACACATTCGCACACTACGGTTTCCACGCTTGGGCAATCTATGTGATGGTTGGCCTATCACTGGCTTACTTTGCGTATACACGTAACCTACCACTTACTATCCGTTCAGCACTGACACCAATCTTGGGTCGTCACGCAAACGGCATCATCGGCGATATTGTTGATGTGTTGGGCGTTGTTGCAACAATCCTTGGTGTGTCGGTAACAATCGGTTTCGGTGTCAGCCAATTGGTTGATGGCGTTTACGCAATCACAGGCATGGAATGGTTGATGAACGGTGCAGAAGCACCAGCACCATCCAAAGTTGGCTTGATTGTCGGTTTGGTTATCATCATGAGCATGTCAATTGTTTCAGCTGTATCAGGCGTTGGTCGCGGTGTTAAATACCTGTCCAATCTAAACTTGGTATTGTCACTGATCTTGCTTTTGACATTCATCATCTTTGGTTCGTTCATGTTCGCGATGACAACATATGCAACAGCATTGGTTGATTACATCATCCACTTCTTCTCGCTTTCATTCAACGCATACTCTCCAATGGGTCTGGCTGAATTCACAGCATCATTGCCTGACGCAGTCAAAGCAATACCAGCAGAAGATATCGCAGCCCTACACGGCGGCGCAACTGGCCCATGGGGTTCATTGTCAGGCTTCCAAGAAGGCGTTCCAGCATCAGTTGCTGCATTGCCAGACGCGGCAGCCCTTACAGCAGCAATCTACGATGGCGCGACAGAAGGTCGTCAATTCGGTTGGCAAGCTGCTTGGACAACGTTCTACTGGGCTTGGTGGATTGCTTTTGCTCCATTCGTAGGCTTGTTCTTGGCACGTATCTCCAAAGGTCGTTCGGTTCGTGAATTCGTACTTGGCGCAGTAATCGCTCCTGCATTGGTTTGTTTCGCTTGGATGACTATCCTAGGCGGCACAGCGATTGATTTGGAACTTTCTGGTGTTGCCGATGGCGCAATCAGAGGCGCTTCTAACTCTGCGAAATTGTTCGTAACACTTGAAAACATGCTTTCAGGCGGCTTCTTATCAGCAATCACCATCATGTGTGTTGTTCTGATCTTGACGTTCTTGGTGACTTCAGCTGACTCTGGCATCTTGGTTATGAACACCATCATGTCCGGTGGCGCAGAAGAAACTGGCATCAAGCACCGCATCATCTGGGGTGTATTGTTGACGTTGGTTATCGGCACATTGTTGCTGGCTGGCGGCGGCGGTATGGATGCATTGAAAAATGCAATGATCATCGCAGCGCTACCGTTTACGTTCATTATGGTTCTAATGATGGTTTCATTAGGCAAAGCAATGTACCGCGACGGACTTCGCGAAAAAGACTAAGTCTTATAAATAGTTTTAAAAAGGGCGCAGTACAAACTGCGCCCTTTTTTTGTGCAATCGCGGGCGTAACTGCCTTGGGTGCATTCCTCTACGATATGACCAATAATCCATTGCCAAATTCGGACCCTCCATTATCGCCAACAGATAATTTCAACCGACCTTTCACCCGCTTTGGTGATCGCCTCTCTGGCGCACCACCCGCCACAGGCATCAACGATGCACTGGGAAAATCACGCAACTCAAGACGAAATTGTCTAGCGCACTCGAAAAATTGGAAAAACGTAAGTTAGAACTCGCCAAAGAAATGATGAATAGTGTCTCTAACATTCAGAGAATTCGAAAAAATTCAAACGGATTTGTTGTGGAAGAATGATCAACCAAATAATGCGCATTGACGACATGCTGACGGATGCGATCCATTGACAAAATCAAATTCTCGCACCCGTCAAACATTTTAAATTTTCAGTGTATGGTTTGTGTACGGGTTGTGTATCCCTATTTTCGCCTCAGGCGTTCACATCAACGACGACACGTCCCTTAACTTGACCCTTCAAAATATCACGCCCCAATCGCGGTAAATCAGACAATGTTGCGTCCACAACCATGCTCTCTAATTTATCAAACGGCAGGTCGGTTGCGATCCGCGCCCATGCTTCAACACGGTTGTCATAGGGGCGCATCACACTGTCGATCCCCAACAGGTTCACACCACGCAAAAGGAACGGAATAACAGTGGCCGGCAACCCTGCCCCACCCGCTAATCCAACAGCAGCAACAGAAGCCCCATATTTCATCTGACCCAGCACGCGCGCCAACATATCGCCGCCAACCGCATCAATACAACCAGCCCAGGTTTCAGCCTCTAGCGGACGTTTTATAGTTTCATTGATTTCCTCACGTGCCACAATCTGTGTCGCCCCTAAAGATTTCAAGTAATCTGCCGTTTCAGGACGACCAGTAACACCTGCCACTTCATAGCCAAGGTTCGACAGAATAGACGTAGCAACTGATCCAACACCGCCAGCCGCCCCTGTCACCAAAACGGGGCCATCTTCTGGCTTCATGCCATGTGCCTCTAATGCCATCACGGAAAACATTGCTGTTATCCCTGCTGTACCAACCGACATTGCTTGTTTTGTTGAAATTCCATCTGGCAAAGGCACCAACCAATCAGCGTTCACACGCGTCTTTTGCGAATAACCACCCCAATGTGCTTCGCCATAACGCCAGCCAGTCAAGACCACACGATCCCCAGCCTTGTAACGAGGGTCATCTGATTTTTCGACGACGCCCGCCATATCAATTCCGGGAATATGCGGATAATTACGTACCAAACCGCCACCAGGACCAATGCACAAACCATCTTTGTAGTTCACAGTAGAATAATCAACAGCCACCGTAACATTGCCATCGGGTAACTGACTTTCTTCAATTTGTTGAACGCTCGCGCTTGTTTTACCTTCGTCGTTTTTTTCGACAATCAGTGCATTAAAAGTCATTTTATATCCTGTCAGTTTAGGTGTTTTTCGGAATCGATCTTTGTGTTATTAATGTCAGACATTTAAATGTCTGACAAATGAAAAGTGATTACCCATGCTCTACGCACTCGATCAAAACGGGGATTTATCTGTTCAAATCGCCAAAAAACTCCGCAATGCCATTATCGAGGGCACGTTATTGGTTGATGAACGCCTGCCGTCGGAGAAAGAGCTATGTGACAGGTTTTCCGTGTCTCGTCCCACCGTGCGAGAAGCGTTAAAACGACTAGCAGCGCAGAACTTGATCCGTACACAACGTGGCGCTTCTGGCGGAGCCTTTGTTAATCGTATCAGCTATAACGATGCTTATCCTCGGCATATAACGACGTCTACTTTGCTGTTGTCGATGAATGACATAACCTTTGAAACCGCATGCGAGGCACGCTTTGCAATTGAGCAAGCATGTATTCCATTGGCCGCAAAGCGCCGCGAACCTGATCACCTCGCGGAAATGCGCGCCGAAATCCACCGCCAAGGCCAAGAAGGGCTAAGCGATGTTGGGTTTTGCGATTCAGACGTTAGCTTTCACAAAGCAATGGTTCATGCAGCTGGAAATCCTGTTTTGCGCTTTCAAATCGCCAGTGCAATTGAAGCAATGCAACCATTGATGAACATGATTACATTCACACAGCGCAATCGTGCGATGATCATTGGGATACATACCACAATTGCTGATGCCATCGAAAACCACGATCCTATTGTGGCTTCAAGTGGCCTAACTGAATTGGCCGACTATACAATTTCCTTAGGTAAACAAATGCGAACAATACAAAAAACGGCGAAAGAAACTTAGACTTTGGACAATGCAAAACTTGATTGATACCCGCTATTGTATCCCCTATACCCCGCACAGATGCACCCGTAGCTCAGCTGGATAGAGCGCTGCCCTCCGAAGGCAGAGGTCTCGCGTTCGAATCGCGACGGGTGCACCATTTGAACTAAATTACCTACATTTTCAAACACGCGTCTTCCCCTTCACAAACTGAAGTTAAATAATAGATGCCATCGAATGTTGTTAAAGATCAAAGACACCATTCATTTTCAGTTTACGATACTTGTGACAACCTATTGAAACGATTGGACGGACGAAAACTTGCCATGAGGTCGAAATACGCACTCAACAACGAACTGAACGTAAAAGAGATTTTGGACAATTGGCCCGAAACTCTTTCTGTGTTTTTAAAGCATGGATTGCTCTGTGTTGGATGTTCAGTTGCACCATTTCATACGATCACAGAGGCTTGCATTGAACATAAATTAGACGAAGCTGTCATACGTAGCGCACTGTTTAACGCGGTCCGTTCGGCATCATCCAGTAGCACCACTGAGTAATACAAGTTGATGAGGTTCCGTCACAGTAACTTTGCTGCGTTTGCTTGCGACAATGCCAGATTTTTCCCACGCGCTTAACAATCGACTGACCGTATGCAAGGTCGTTCCAGTCATATCCGAAATATTTTGACGGGTTATAGGAAAATCGATTTCAATACCGTCCGGTACTTTTCTTCCAGCCTGATTGATAAGGCGTAACAAAACGCACGCGACACGTTGTTCGACCTGTTGGGTTGCCATCTCTACAATGCGCTTGTTCATTTCATCCAACCGCTCGCCTACCACTTTGTATGTCTCCGTCGCAAAGCCGTCGTATGTGGCAACAAACCTGTCCCACATCACATTTGGCCAATACAATGCCAAACACTCATCGGCGGCAACAGATGTTGCTGGATAAGTTGCCTTTCCCAAGCCGGCAGCGATGCCAAACAATTGGCCGCTGGCAATGTGAAGTGCAATGACTTGTTCACCGTCTGGGGTCATCTTCACAACACGAATATGCCCATCCAACAGTAAAAAAAACTTTTCTGCCGTATCGCCCTGGTCAAAAAACGCATCACCCGCGTTTATGCGAACAGGGGTTGCAGCATCCAATATCTGTCTGATCTGGGATCTGTCCAATTTTCGAAATGGCGGTAGGTTAGTTAGTAAACTTTCGTCAAGTTTTTTCAAAATACACCGTCCCAGTTTGCTCCACCGCAACAAGCGATGCGCATTCCTAACATAGATTGGCCTCAAGACAAACGAGTCCATCAATCGACGAAAGGAAATTTCGATGTTTGGAAAAATAATTGCCTCTGGTGCTGTGCTTATGCTGTTTGCAGGTATGGCTGGTGCTGAAACGATAGAAGTAAAGATGTTAAACAAGGGGGAAGCAGGAACGATGGTTTTTGAGCCCGCCTTTATTGCCGCTATGCCCGGTGACACAATAACATTTTTGGCCACTGACAAAGGTCACAATGCCGAAACCATCAAAGGCATGTTACCTGAAGGCGCAGAAAAGTTCAAAAGTGCATTGGGCAAAGAGTTTTCTATTACGCTGAACGAAGAAGGTATATACGGCATTAAATGTTCGCCACACTATGCCTTGGGAATGGTTGCATTAATCCAAGTTGGCGAAGCTACAAACCTTGAAGATGCTGCAGCTGTGAAACAAAAAGGCAAAGCTAAAAAACGTTTTCCTGGTTTGTTTGATCAGGTGAATTAGTAGCCCAAGCTATGCGTTTATTAAGGGGTGGCACATAACATGTCGCCCCTTTGTATGAGATACTATAATTCACGCACCAATCGTATTCCCAAATTGTCCGGTGGAATTCCAACGGCACATCCCCCGCTTTTTGCATCACGTACAAAGTCGATAATATAAGCACGGTGTTTACCCTGCGCGATACGCACGCCACAGTAATCGTTGCGGTTTAGGACATGCTGTCCATCCATCGAAACTTGTCCGTTTGTTTGACAGCCAGTTGTCCATTCCCAAACATTCCCGTTGATGTCTGCTACACCCAAATCGTTTTCCCCAAAGTTGCCAAGTGGGCGCAATTCAGGATCAGAATTCCCGCGCTTAGCGGCCTCTTCTGAATACCGTTTAATCCATAGCTTTGAGGGATCTGCACTGTTGGAAATGTCACCCAGAATGTTTTCGTGAAAACGATCACCCGCCGCACGCACCCATTCTGCATCGGTTGGCAAGCGCCATGTTTGCCCAGTCTTCTTTGACAGCCACGCTGCATAAACTTGGGCGTCGATAAAACTGACATTCACCTGCGCAAATGTTTTGTCTTTCGTGCTGTCACTTGGGTAACAAGCCCTATCAAATACACAAAGATCGTAATCGGCCTGACTGACATGATATTTCATTATATCATATGGTTGGTTCGCAAGACGACGCTCAATAGGCGCGTCAACCAAACGTGTTTCAATTCGAAAGTCCCCGGCTGGACGATATTCAAATTGGCCTGCATCGATCCGTATTGCTTCGGGGATTTCGACATCTACCCCTTGGGTTTTCAGGAATGCAAATGACGTCAATATAACCGCAGACACCGCGATGGATAATGTAAATATGAATCCGTTTTTCATGTCGATTACTCCAATTATAGAAAAGGGTGATCGTTCGCGCGACCACCCCAATCCAAACAACTTACCAAGAAGGGATTTATTTATGGCAGAGCCGTTTTTCCTTCGTATGCTGCATCGTATTCTGTGGGGGCTTCGACTTGTTCCATCAAGTCATTGTTCCACTCACCACCGACCACAACGTGTGCCGTTGCACCAAGGTTTACGGCCTCGATCAGGTTGTGATTTACATATGCATACACACCAGGTTGTAAGAACCGATACAACGCTGCGCCTGCAGATCCACCGCGTATAAACCACGTTTCTAGATCGCGATCAGGCGTGTTGTTAAACTTACCCGCTTCCCAAACCAGATCACCGTGTCCACCAATTAGGTGTGGGCGGCTGTCACGGTTTGCTTGGCTGTGAATGAACAAAACATTCTCGCCTTGTTCCGCAATCAATGCGTTTTCACCGGTCAATGCACCGACTTTGCCATTAAAAGTGACATGTGTTGGGATCAACCCATTCATTACCTCTAATGTGTCTGGGTAACTGTCACCGGCGTCCTCATAGCGTTTATAATTTCCATCCTCATCTTTGGGAATGTAGAAATCATTTTCGCCAATATAGTAGGCACGGTCATAGCTTACCGATTTACCCATGTGATCCTTTAGACCATCACGCGGTAACACCATAATGGCGCCCGACATGCCAGACACAACGTGCCATGGGATCATTGGTCCACCTGGGGCGCAGTGATAAACGAATGTACCTGGTCGCGTAGCTTTGAACCGCAGAACAACTTTTTCACCTGGGTTTACAAGCGTCAAGGAGCCGCCCCCCAAAGCGCCAGTCGCCGCGTGGAAATCAATATTGTGCTGCATCAAGTTTTCGGGTGGGTTGTACAATGTCAGTTCGACATAATCGCCTTCGTGCACCACCATCATCGGGCCAGGCATTGATCCGTTAAACGTCATCGCCTGCAGATATGCACCATCCGCAACTTGGACTTCTTTTTCGATGATTTTCATTTCAAACTTAACCAAAGATGGGCCAGACGTTGCAACCTGTTCATGCGCATGCACGAATGGTGGTGCAACCAACTTATGTTTGCGCACTGGTAGTGAAGACAGATCAACTGGCTTGGCCGCTGATGTATCCATCACTTCTTCTGCCACTGCTTCC
>Ga0209532_1001742_pt1 | contig 16388 bp, 6 predicted proteins | sample COG_02_FD_184746 | JGI IMG/M metagenome (GOLD analysis project Ga0209532, IMG submission 184746) | Pelagic Microbial community sample from North Sea - COGITO 998_met_02 (SPAdes) (version 2) | ecosystem: Environmental > Aquatic > Marine > Neritic zone/Coastal water | place: Helgoland, sampling... | reverse complement strand
AAAGGAGAAGATTACCCTACGTGGGCGAATAGTGACGTATACAAGAAGACTATATCCGGGGGATATTTATTCGACGGAGAAACGCCTAGAGAGGCATACCAAAGAGTCGCTAAAACAGTTGCTCGTAGGTTATATAAACCAGAGATGGCTGAAACGTTTTTTAATTATATCTGGAATGGTTGGCTTTGCCTGGCTTCTCCAGTACTTTCCAACACTGGTACAGATCGCGGTCTTCCTATCAGTTGCTTTGGCATCGATGTTGCTGACTCTATACAAGACATAGGAAGTAAGAACTTAGAAATGATGCTACTCGCTAAGCACGGCGGTGGAGTTGGTATCGGTATAAATCAAATAACATCAGACGGAGTCGTACCTTTCTGCAAGATATATGACTCAACAATTCTTGCAACTAATCAAGGGAGTGTCCGTCGTGGAGCTGCCTCAGTTAATATCAACATTGAACATGATGACTTCGAGGAATGGCTTGAAATCAGGGAACCTAAAGGAGATGTTAACAGACAATCGCTTAATCTACATCAGTGCGCAATTGTTGGTGACAAGTTTATGCGTAAGCTTGAACAAGGAGATAAGGAGGCAAGATCTAGATGGAGTAAATTACTTAGAAAGCGAAAAGCAACTGGAGAACCGTATATTATGTTTAAAGGAAATGTTAACAAAGCAAATCCAGCAGCATATAAAGAAAACGGACTGAAAGTACATATGACAAACATATGTTCAGAAATAACATTAACAACAGATGAAAACCATAGTTTTGTATGCTGTTTATCGTCATTAAACTTAGCTAAATATGAAGAATGGAAAGACACTAACCTTATATACCACGCTACGTGGTTTCTTGACGGGGTTATGGAGGAATTTATTCAAAGAGCAAAAGGACTTAGAGGTTTTGAAAATGCCGTTCGTTCTGCTCAAAAAGGAAGAGCACTCGGGTTGGGCGTACTTGGATGGCACACGTATCTCCAAGAAAAGGGAATACCTTTTGAAGGTTTACTTGCTCAGTTTGAAACTAGGAAAATATTTTCACAGATCAAAATTGAGAGTGAAAGGGCTTCAAGAGATCTTGCAGAGATTTACGGTGAGCCTTTGTGGTGTGTTGGAACTGGTTTACGTAATACTCATCTCCGCGCTATTGCTCCTACTGTTAGCAATAGTAAGCTTAGTGGAAATGTTTCGCCTGGTATTGAGCCGTGGGCTGCAAATGTTTTTACAGAGCAGAGTGCGAAGGGGACTTTTATTAGGAAAAACCCGACGTTAGTTAAATTATTAAAGAAACATAAATTAAACAACAATGAAACATGGAATAAAATATTGGCTGACGGAGGTAGCATACAGGATATCAATGCTTTGGATAATGTTACTATGGGTCACGATATTCCAGTTAAAGAAGTTTTTAAAACTTTTAAAGAAATTAATCAATTGGAATTAGTTAATCAAGCAGGGCTTAGACAGGATTACGTAGATCAATCGGTTAGTTTAAATTTAGCGTTCCCATCAGAAGCTACACCAAAATGGCTAAACAAAGTTCATTTCGAGGCTTGGAAAAAAGGTGTTAAAACTTTATATTATACTAGAACAGAATCTGTTTTACGTGGTGATATAGCTCAGCAAGCAATGAGTGAAGATTGTTTAGCTTGTGATGGCTAAAGGCTAAAAGTTATGACTTTTTTATACATACAATAACTAATAGGTATAAAAAATTCAATAATCTATACATATTAAAAAAGGGCTCTCGTATTGAGGGCCCTTTTCTTTATAGGAATTGCAGGTATGGTACGCCTGATAATTTTTATTCCTATTCCTTGTACTTGTGAAACATTAATTTATACATTAATCTATTCCACTGGTGTTGCAATTTGTCAATTAACTTTTTCATAATTTACTTTTATTTCTTTACACAGTTATTAACCATTTTTATTTTACCACTCTTAGTTTTTTTACCACTAGGTGATTTCTTTTTTCCTACTGATTCGTAACCTTTCCAACAAGTATCTTTTAATTGAAATGGTGGTCCTTTTGTTAATTTCATAATTTTATTTTTAATAAGTCCATAATACGTTTTGCGCTTTATCTTTATCTATATCTACATGTATAAATGTTGCACCCATACCTATTCTTTTGAATCCAACTTCTCTTAATATACCTTCTAATTTAAATCTGTCAGTAGAATTATTACATGCAATATCAACTGCTAAACCTTTTGTATGAGATGATTCAAGAGTTCCACCTACCTTAGCGTTATGCTTTGTAGTTCTGTAACCTGAGTTAATAACAATAGATTTACCGTATTTCTTTCTAACAACATCAAGCATGTTAAGTAATTCTTCATTCATTAATTGACCACTGCCTTGAACATCAGGTGAGTCAAACTCTTCGTATGTAAAATATTTTAATTTCATTATTTAATATTTTTTTCTTTAGCCATTTTTTCTAAATACTTCTTTTGTAAAGTAATAGTTTTATATCTAAAAAACAATTTTTTCTCCTCCTTAGTTAAAGCATCAGATACTCTTTTGTAAAAAGCTTTCTTTTTAGTTTTATTTAGTGCTCTTGTTGCTTTTGCTTTTTCTTTTCCTTCTTCTTTTCTTTTAGCTTTAGCTTCAGTTTTTATAAGTTCGTGCTCCTCATTCTTCGCTCCGACATCCCAACTTCTCCAGCCTAAAGCAAGGGCTGCTCTCTGCCAAACAGTGTTCCTATAATCCAACGCTTCTGTTAAAGCATTTATCTCTGTAACAGCTCTGTCTAAAGGCAAGTTTGTAAGACCTTCAGTCACCGATCCTAATACTTTATATGATGGACTTAAATTAAATCTACCGTCTATAGTAACATCCCAGTCTCTTTTTTCAATAACATCTTTTTCAAACTTCTTTGTTTGAATACCACTGTAAATTTTTCTAAGTTTTGATCCAACAGATGGAGCTAAGTTTGCCAACGCTAATATAGTATATGTATGATCAGCCATAAACTCTTTTTTCTCTTGCTTGTTGTATTCTTGGTAAGCATTTTTAATAGTAGATATAAAGGCACCGGGTAAACCAAATCCTCCTTTTAAAGTAGTGTCTATCATACCGTTTATTATTCTTCCTTGCTTTGTGCTATACACTTTTCCATACTTCTCTAATTGTTCTTCTTCAGTAAGCTCATCATCTTCTTCTTCAAATCCAGGTATTAGAGCAAATAAAGCGTTTTGTAATGCAGAGAATATAATATTTTGAACAGTACCGTAGTATATAATTTTACTTAAGTTGGAAAAATCACTTTGCAACAGTGTCTGCCCAGGTGTTCTTCTTCTATTTTTTATATCTAAAGCAGCTTTCTTTATAGACCTATTTAACTGTATAGGTGTATTTTGAAACGCAAGCAATACTCTACCTACTATACTTGCTTGATCAGACGATATTAAAGCAGGATCTCCGGATTGTTGAGTCTCTTCAGATATTTGACTAAAATCTTTAAAAGCCATTTCCTCTGCTTGTTCTTTAGTATATAAAGCCTCCCCTTCTTCATTTACTTTTTTCAGGTAAGATTTTATTCTATTTCTATAAAATGTAGCACCACCTGCTGCAATAGCAAAACTATCTGCCATTTGTGTTGGCGTAAAACCAATTTTTAATAAATAACTTAATGCAGCTACTGCTTTATTTTTAGATCCCTTAACTGCTCTTGCAATCTCAGCTTCATTAACATCACTTTTCAAACCTGATCTTCTTTGTTTAAGTTTAGGTGAATTAAATAGCTTTGCAAAATCAGACCAGTATTGTTTTTGATTAGCGAATGCTGCTGCTGCTTTCAAAGGGTTATTATCTGACCAATTAATAAAGTTTACTGTTGACAATGTTTGCAGTAATGCCGATCTTCTATTGAAAAACATTATTGCTCCAATAGAATTATTAATCCAAGTATTAAATCTATTGGTATTATCAGTAGTAGATGACGGTCTATTTGTACCGTTTTTCATTCTGTACAAAATATCCTCTAAAGCATCTCTGGTAGCCTTACCATAACCAGCTTGCACTTTATTAAGATTATCTTCGCTAAATATTATATCTGCATTTTCAATAAATTCAGCTAAGAATTCTTTTCTACCTACATTTTCTGTTAAATTATTTAAATCAGACAATATAGTTTCCGCATCCCAAAAATCTCCGGGCTTAGCCCATTTAGGCCTCTTTGATATCTGTTGTAACTTTCTAGCATACTCACTCAAATCTGCATTGTCGTTTACATAATCAACTAATTTTTTCTGATCTATTTCAGATAAACCTGGTATTTCATATCCAGAAGCACTCCATAGAGCAACTCTTATAGCTTGATCATGTGTAAATTCAGTCCCTGGTACAAGTTTACCAAGTTTCTTTATAACAGGTCTCATTTGTTTATTAAGCTCCTTAAAATCGTCCTTAAACGATTGTCTAGTTTCCTCAATAGCTCTTATGCCTTTAAAGTACGGATCTATTAAGTTATCTTGGAAAAACTTTTGATCAGCCTCTCCTTGCTTGCCTTTCCCAGCGAAAGTATAAGAAGTTAATCCTTTAAAATCATCAAGAGATGAAGGCATAAAAAATTTAAACTTACTTTTATTGATACCTTTTCTCCTGGCTATTACTTTACTTATAGTTTCATTTGCTTTAATGCCAGTGCTTCGTTCTAGCATTTTATTAAAGCTTTTATCTAACTTAAGGCTAGGTTTCATATTATCTAGCTCAGTTACAGCCCTAATAGTTCTAGTTAAAGACATTATACCGTTTGATGTACTTAATGAGTTGCTTTTAGGATTTTGTATTTCTTTAAAATTAGGGAAAAGTCTCATGTATACTGTAGTGTTAGATCTTACGGGTCTTAACACATTGTCAGTGGTAGCTATTAAATTTTGATAAAAACCAGAAAGGTTACTTTGGTTACCAATAGCGAATGCTCCGTATTCTCCAATTTGCATTAAGTCTATTCCTTTATAAAAGTCTTCTACAATAGATTGATTACCTTCATAACTTATATACCCTGCAATTTTACCAGGCATTTCATCTTTTATGTTTTTCCAAAATTCTTTATAAGGTAGCTCTATATGTCCTTTTTGATTTATAAAAGCTTTTTCGTTTGACTTTGCATTAGCTTTATTAATGGCATTTATTAAATCATTTAAATACTTTTTATTTTTGCTTAAAAAATCTATAAACTCTTTTTTATTATCTTCGCTTAATTTATTATTTATTTTTAAATTGTCAGAGTTTATTAAGGATATTTTACCGTTTTTTGTTTGAAACAAACCAGTCGATATACTACCTATTTGAGCTTTATCGTTGAGCTTAACCTCAACTTTATAGTCTTTACCATTTGCGTTAATTACAATATCTCCTTTTTGAGATTTTATTAACTTAATTTTTATGTCGCCACTAGTATATTTATTTAAAACTTTTCTTAACGCTTGCTCATATTTAAATCCTTCGTTAGATGCTTTAGCTTCTTGCATTTGCTGTAGTATACCTTCATGTATAATTTCTTCCAATACTCCATCAAGTCTGTTTACAGGAATTTTATTTGCAATAGCTATATCTTTAATTTTTTGAGAAAGAATACCTTCTTTAATTGCAATTTTTTGTATATCTTTTATAGTCTCAATTTTCAGGGAATATTTTACAGTACCCCTGTCTAAATCTCTTTGAAGTTCGTTAACAAAGTTGTCACCTAGCATTTCACCTAAAGCTTCTTGATTGCCTTCAAAAGCTTTGCTTATATCTGAATTTTCATTTTGAATTTCTTTAGACAATATTTCAAAAGCTATTTCTTCAGCTATAGCTTTACCTAAAGATTCTCTCTTTCCCCTAATTAGTTTACCTTTTTCATCAATAAATAAACCTACAAATTCAGCATCAGAAACTTTATCAGCAGGTACTCTTCTAACTATTTCATTACCAGCAGTAGCTCCTCTAACTAATGTTTTTTCTCGATCAATTTTTTGACCAACCCATTCTGGATATGGTACAAAGTTCGGAGCAAATTCTTCTTGAACTATTTCTTTACCCCCAACATTTACTGTTACTTTTTTACCAGTAAACTTACCTCCAACAGATTTTTCAATTGCTTGAGGAATACCTCCACTAACTTTACTACCGCTATCTTTACCCATTAAAAAAGTAGTGGTCATGTTTTCTATGATAGCTTTCTTATTTTTTATAAGATTCTTTTCATAAGTACCATCTTTTAGTTTACCTAGTCTTTGTATAACAAGCTTAGGTGCAGCATTAGGATCCCCTACAACTTTACCTATTTTCTTTTTTATCTCTGCAACTAATGGTGTTGTAGCAGAATTGTCACCTCTTTTAGCTGTGATCTTACTTTTAAGACTAGCTAAAACTTGCGTTAACTTTTCTGTTATAGCCGTTATAGTAAAGTTAGGAACAATATTGCTTTTAGTAAGTGGTACGTATTTTCTTTTTTCAGCTTCCTGAGGTCCTGCGTCTTCTTTTGCAATAATATTTTTAGCTACACTAACATCTTCCTTAAAACCACCTTCACCTTCTTTTTTGAATTTAGCTAAAGCTTCCTTTACCCTATTTCTTACACCGTACTGACTACCTATAATGTAGCCACCTAAATCATTGTTTGATTCAGGATTAAAAGCCATTATGTTTTTCTTTAATTGAACTCCGGCCACTTCTATAAAAAAGTCATCCCAACTTTTACCGTATACATTGTCAGCAACAACACCATAACCAGCAGCAATCTTTTTAATTAAAGGATTGAGCATACCTCTATCAATGTTATCTATGACTTTAATAGCTATCTTTTCTTTAAATTCTTTATTAGTTGTGCCCGCGGGTACCATTTCTTTTAGCTGATCACCAATTCTTTTTTCATTCTTTTTGGTATCGCTTTTAACTTTTTCCTTAGGCTCTGAGGGCTTAGATAATTCTTTCTTTTTAGCTAACCTTATTTTTGTTTCTAAATTAGTTTTAGCTGTTTGAAAATCAATTTCATTATCAAAATCAAATTCATCTAAATTATTTAGTTCTTCTTGCAAAGATAATGAAGGCTTAGTACTAGCAGTTCCTGTTCCTTTTAGGTCACTATTAACAAGCTTACCCTTAATACCTTCTTGCAATGATTTTTCAAGACCTTTGCTAAGTCCTTTTCCTTTTTTAATGCTTCTATTGTAGTCTTTAATAAAGTTAAAAACGTCTTTTCCTGTATTAAATTCAGCTTTCCATCCAAATTTACTAAATAATCTTCTAAAAAGATCTTTAAGTTTTGTTCCTAAATTTTCATTATACTGGATATCTCCATCCAACATAGCTTCACTTAATAAGGTTATAGTTTCCTCTCTCAAGTTACCTAATGTTTCCATAGCCTTATCGTTAGCTTTTTTAGCTAATTTAGGGTCTTGCATGCTTTCTGATATGCTTTTTAGCTTATCAATTTTAGGTTGGTACTTTGCTTGATATTGATCTAGTCTTTTTTGTAAAAACTTATTGTCGGTTTTTACTTTAAGCGTTTTCATGAAATCAAAAAGACTATTGCTTACGCTAATTTGATTTTCTGGTGATAAACCGGATTTTAAAGTTTGGTCTAAAGCGGCATGTAAAACTTCGTGAGCAGCTGTATTTACTACACCGTCCTTGAAAGCTTCTGCTTTATTTATTAATATTATTTGGCTGCCATCTTTTCTAGTTATAGTTTGACCATAAGCATCGCTATAATTTACAATAGGTTTTTTACCGTCTTCTTCTCTAATTTTATCTACTAATGCGTTTACACTTGCTTGATCATCTGCAAATTCAATATTTGTACCTTTTACGCTTTTTAATATTTCAACCGCAGCTTTTTCTGATTTAACTGTTTCAGCCAATAACGCTTCTTTTGCAGAAACATTGTTTAACTCTTCATTTATTTCTTCAATCCTAGCTTTTTCTTCTTTTACTAATTCAGGATCTTTATTTGCAATATTTTGCTCAATGTTATTTTTTTCTATTATTAAGTCAAATGCTTTTTTCTTTCCAGATTCACTAAATGTTTTTGGAATTTTTAATCCAGAATTTCTTATAGTGCTTAAGTTTTCACTTTCGTTTCTGTATTCTTCTTGTGTGATCTCACCGTTGTCTAGCTTTCTTTGTAGATTACTTTCAGCTTCTTTAAAAAAATTATTAGCAGCTTTAAGACTTGATCCAAATTTACTTGTTAAATCAAACTTTGTAGCTACATCTCTAGCTGAATTTCTTAATTCTGAAACAGTTTGTCTATATACGCTTGCTCCAAAAGGTATAAAGAATCCAGCTAAACCACCACCTAATGCAGCTTCCCTGTTAGCTTCAGTATCTATATATTTACCTATACCGCTAAGTCCCTCTAATTGAGTTCCTGTACTTATTTGCGAAGCTAAATTTTGACCTAGTTCAGTACCAGCTTCTCCGATACCTGCTATAGATTGCTGTTTTAACCCTCTAGCCGTAGATTTTACAAATTGCTTTACTTCACCTTTATATAAAGAGCCTAGTGATTTTTTTAAAGTACCACCTAAACCTAATGCTTTCATCGTATTTTTAGCAACTTTAGTAGCCCCTAATTGTTCTAGACTAGCAGAAACTACGCCTGTAGCGGCAGCTTGCGCTTGAGAAGCGTACTTGCCCTCCTTTAATGCTGCTATAATGTTTTTTTCGTTGTATTCTAGACCGTCGTTTTTTAAACCCTGTTCTATAGCTCCCATGTACGAAGCTCCATATTCCATAGTGAACATAGACATAAATCCCGCTCCAGCTAGCACTGGATTACCTGTCATTGCTCCACCCGCTGCTACTGCCATGTAAGGTGCAGATGCTGATATAGTTTTTACAATGTCCTTGATCTGTATTCCGTCAGAAAAATCCGCTTGAGTAAAAAGAGAGCTATATTCAGAAGCGTCCATAACATCTTGTATATCTTCAGCAATTGATTCTTGTGATAGCTTAATTTGACCTTCAAGGTATTTTATTTTATCTTTTACAGTACCGCTTTCACCGCCAACTCTAGTATTACTTTTTTGACTAAAAGATCCACCATATATTACTTTAGCATCTTCTTTTAATTTACCAGATTCAACATCATTTTTTAACCTAGTTATTTCGTCATACTTATTCTGTAGTTCTACTTGTTGAGCTGCTACTTGAGCTTTGTTAAAATCACCTCCCATTTGTACAAATGTACCTCTAATAGGTTCTACAACATTTGAAAAAATGCCAGTAGGATCATATTGATCAAGAAGATCTATAGAGCTTAAAAAAGCACTTTTATATCTTCCAAAATTTATATTCTCTTTTTCAGCAACCTTGCTAGCTACTAATTGCAAGTCTTTTACCGTGTTTTTATAAGCGGTAGATTGAGATACTGGATCTATTACAAGTTGCTTCCATCTATTATTGTAGGCTTTTTCAGCATTAGCAATTCCTTCAGGTGTATTGAAATCATATTCTTTTCTTAAACCAAGAGCATAATCTTTTAATTCTTGCTCTGCTTTTTTAGAAGCTACTTTTATTTGATAATTTATTAGTGGGTTTTCTGCTATTGTTTTTTGTATACCTTGATCTAAAGCTATATTAAAATCTTTTTTATCATTAAAAGCGTCAAAATTAGTTGGTAGATTTTTAGAAAACTGGCTTTCAGCATCTTCTGTAGGTATTGAATCGTAAGTGTTAGTTGATTGGTTGTACTGTTGCCTGGTGTACCTAGGAACTTTATTAGCTAATTGAGATGCTGCAAAATTCTGTCGGTATTCTATATCGTAATCTTTTAAAAATTCATAAATGCCTTCTGCTTTCAATATACTTTCAAAACTACTTTTATAATCTTGCAATTGTACACTATAAGGTTTTTCATTGTAACCAGTAGTTCCGTCTTCTTTTAAATAAGTTCCGTATATTTCTTTTTTTTCAGTATCTCTTTTGTAATCTTCAAATTCTTGTTGAGTTACTTCTCTACCGTTTATTACAAAAGGCTTAGGATCTTCTAAATCCGAAGGAGTATCTACCGAGGGTGATTCCGTAAAACCTGCTTGTGATGCTGTCATTGGTTGCTGCACTGCATCCGCATCCTCTACAGTGCTTGTTGGAAAATCCTGTGGTTCGTCTTCTGATTGTAGTACATAACCTGCTATTTCAGCGTATTCAGCTATATTCATACCATTCCTATCGGCAGCCGCTTGCATAGAAGCAGTAGACATTGTAGCTCCAGTTTCTTTATTTTTATACATATGATTTAATTGTTATATTTTAGTTCCCTTTAACCCCATTGCTGCTCTAAGCTGTGAGAAATTTATTTCTTTTCCTTTCATGTAAGGCACAAATGTGGATTTAGGTGGGACTCCTGTCACTGAGTTAGCTGGTGGTGTGTATTCATAACCTTCTACACCATCTTTTGTAGTAAGTTTCCACACCATTGAATTGGGACCTGTACCCATTCTTATTATAGGATCTTTGGCTTTCATTGATTGAGTAAATTCATATCTAAACTTGCTGCCCTTTTTATCTTTATCCTTTAGCATAACTTTATTTCTAGCCTTAACAGCCTCTACCTCGCTATTAGCATACTTTAAAAGTTCTTGTGCAAAATTAGTATTTTGCTCAGTGGTTAAGTTTTCGTCATATTTCCATAAATTTGAAAAGTCGTCTTTTACAATATCTCCTTTATCGTTTTTTGTATTTTTAGTTCTACTTACATTATTATGGAAAGAAGATTTATCATTCTCTGAAAGACCTAATGCTATCAAATCAATTTCTGCTTGCAATGCTTTGTTCCATACCTCTTCAGATACAGGTACACCTTTACCGTTAACTCCTACCATTAATTTTCCAGCCAACTTTCCATCTTTTATATATGCAGGTGAAAACTCGCTTTGTATATTTAATTTTGCTTTAGCTTTTGCTATAGCGTCATTTAATTGCGGCTGCAAGTTAGGTACTTTGTCTATAAATAAAGTAGTTTCCATATCTTTATTTAAAACTCTTCCAACTTCTCTTTTCTCCCCGTCTTTAACAACTACAGAATAAACAACATTACCATTTTCATCTTCTTCAAAAACAGCCTCTTTGCTTCCAGGTATTTTACCATTCATGATCATCATAGTCTGGTATTGATCAGGATTTCTAAATTGATCATTACTTCCTTGAGCACCGGGTTTAATACTGCTTTGTTCTTTGAAAGCTAAGGAGCTAGCTGTAGTATTTTCTAAAGCACCGTACATTCTTGTACCTATAGTGTCCATAGATCTAATAAAATTCCTTTCTTTATCCGTTAGCATATTAGGATTTTTCTTTTTCAGTTCCGCTAACCTACTAAATTTTTTATCAATGTTTTGAAATTGAATTGTTGAATTTTTTGATGCAGTTTGGAAAACAGCGTTTTTAGCATCTAAAGCCGCTTTATCCGCCTCCTCTGTTATTTTTTGTATTCTTATTTGATTTCTTTTATAAGTATCAACATAACTAGCAATAGTGCTAGTAGCCGCTTTAGTTATGCTTTCTTGCATTCTTCTAAAATGTTGGCCTGATTGTTTGTCAACAAATTGTTCTGGATTTTCGTAACTCATAATTATGTTGTCTTTAGTGTTCCATCAGCATTCCAAGGGCTGGATCTTACTTCTGCCATTGCTCCTATAGTGCTACCTGCGATGCTTGCCAATCCACCAACCATTGATGTATATGCTCCGGTTTGATCTGCTGATGCTTGCATTTGCTGTGCTTGAGCTCCGCCTAATTGAGCAGATACTCTGTTTAATTGTTGTAGTTCTCTAGTTTCTTGTGCTCCAAACATAAATTGCTGACCAGCTGCATCTAATCCTTGCATTCTCTGACCTTCACCGATTTGAATACCTTGCAGTCTTCGTTGTTCTGCAACTCTTTGTTGTTCTAATTGCTGCTCGCCTTGTGCTCTTAGTTTTTCGTTTTGAGCCTCTTGCGATTCTATACTTGCAGATACACCTTTTTTACTAGCCAAAGCTGCTTGAGCTAATGCAGTTGCACCTCCAGCACTTGCTCCTGTTGCTCTTATAGTGTCTAAAGTGTTAGCCAGTGAAATGTCTGCTTGCTCTATTTCCATTTCAGCGGCTTGTGTCGCTACGCTTAAGTTAGCAAACGGATTAGACATTTGACCACTTAAATCAGCAGCTAAAGAGCTTAGATCACTAGCCCCTTCATATGGATTTATAATATCTTGTCTATTGTTTTCTAAATTAGTTAATTTTCTTTGTAGCCTATCTTTTTCTGCTTTTGCCGCTCTTTCTCTTCTTTTAGCAGCTCCACCTCCAAACAATCCGCCTAATATTTGAATTCCTCCTGATATAAGAGCTCCTCCAATTATTGGATCTAAAGCCATTTGAACATCGCCTTGCCCAAAGAAAAATATTTCTAAAAATTCTATCATGTTATTATTTTTTATATTTTATATTACGTTTAGCTACTAACTACAAATGTAGAGTTAACAGCAAAAAGCTCTTTAGCCCCTCCAGGATTAGTGTTATTATCGTTTTGTAAAGTTACAGTGCAATAGTACCCTTTTATACCGGTCATATCATCTCCAAATATAACTTCTCCTGGCATTGTCTGTCCGTCACTGTCGTTAACTAAATTTGCGTAATATTTATTTTCTTTTCTTATGAATCCAGCATAGTCTCTATTGTACGGAGGATTATTAGATCCAAAAACAGAAATATAATTAGATCTGTAAATTGGCTGATTATATGTAGAGCTTGACGTTATAGGGTTTATTATATATTCACCCTCGTAGTAGCTATATATTTGATTTGATGTATCTCTTAGCTGCGAAGAATCTAGCCATATAGGGTTTCCAGAAGTATCTAATTCATAGCTGTCAACACCTGTTATATCTGATACATATTGAGTAACTTCCCATCCGTTGCTCCCTTCATAGTTTATAGTCTTAAAAACTTTACTTTTGTCTATATTTGGATTTACTACAAAAGTAACTTTTGATTTATTAGACTCACCATAAAATTCAGCTCTATCAACATTTGTACTATTGTGAACATACAGCTTGTTATCACTACCTAATTGATTTCCTATGCTATACATCTTGTTTGCTAAGCTAAAAGTAAACCTAGGTTTAAATGTAAAAAATGATGGCCATCCGCGAACACTTTCATCAAATTGTAATGTGTTGTAGCTTGTATTATCCGGAGTTGCGTTTGGCGGTGTACTTGGTTGTAAAGACAAGGTATACTGCTTGGTGTATATATCCCATCCTCCTACTATTTTACCAGGACCAAAACTAGATGAATCTACAGAGGTTAAATTATCTCTAAACCAGTCTATCATTCCGTAGTTCGATATTTCTGTTATTCCATCCATAGATAATCTTAAAACAGCTCCTCTATTTTTATCTACAAAATACTTTCTATAACCATATGTTGCAAAGCTTTCTGGATTAGTTCCGATACCAAAATTACCAGCATAAGGAACCACTTGTCCAATAACAGTTCTTAAATTACTAACCGATACCCCGCCACCTTCTGCTGTATATATAGCGTCTTTGTCAATAAGAGCTCTGCTAGTTTTTTTCTCTGCTAATATAATTAAGTTGGAATCTTCGGCATGTAATTTTTGTATGCTGCCATCAGCAGGATCGATTGCTTTAGTTATTTCTTTACCTACAGAAAATTGATTTGTTTGATTTATTCCGGTTCTAGAATTGTATATACCTGAGTATATCATAGCGTTTCCTCTAACACTGCCATTAGGCTCGTCTTCAACTAAGTAAGCTTTAGCTCCGAAGGAGGTAGAAGTATTATTATAACCACCTCTAATCCTAGATTCTTCTATAGCCCAGTTAACGTCTTGTTGAGGGTCTGCTACTGTTCCTTGCGGCCACCCGCCTTGACCGGTAGGTATACCTCTAGAACCAAACCAATTGATACCGTTATCTACGTCTACGCTTTTTCTTAGAGTGAATGAATTATAGTATTTTACTTCTATTAAAGCCATAATATTTATATTACATGTTTATAGGTATTTTACCTTTATTATATGTTATCTAGGTTGAGCAGATCCTTTTACTTTTAATCCAGTTGTTGGATTCATTTCGCAAGACCAAGTCCTTAAATTCTGAAATGTAGTGTTTGTAGCACCATCTCTACTAGCCCCTTCAGCCGCTAAAGCTAGTTTAGCATTACTAGAACTGCTTGTTCCTGAATTATAAGGTGTTGTATAAGGAAACCCGTTTGCATCTTGCCCGTCAGCTTCTATAGAAATATAAGATAAATATCTATCAGTATTAGTGTTTACCTGAGTATATCCAGTATACGGTGTTTGAAGTAACGCATCCTCGTAAAATGTAGTAACGTATCTGTGTATACCTTCTCTAGCATATACTACTGTGTTATGTGTTGTTTCATTCTTAGCTAAAAAGTGACTACTTTTTAATGCTGGATTTATTTTATATCCAAAAGCCACTTTAGGGCCTAGGTCGTAATAAAAATCACCTGTTTTAATGAAAGCTCCAGCACTTGCATAATTGTTTTGACTATTGGTATTGCTACCTATAGGAGCAGCACATGACTGACAATTATCTTGCTTTCCACCTATTCTTTGTATTACAACTCTATATTCTCCAAACCTATCTGATTCGCTTGAGTAAGGGCTTTTACCTACAACTGCCCATCTACCGTATTTTCCTCTACCAAAAGTTCCGCCAAAACTTCCTGAGCTGGTGTTGTTCTCAGCACCAACTCTAATCCAGTTAGCATAATTACCAGCAAACCCAGGCCCTTCAGAAGACCCATAAACTATATTTTTTTCTGAGGTTATAGGATTTGGAGACCCTCCGGGGTTAGGTATTGGTAATGTGGCATTAATACCAGTGTTCCCACTTATTTGTGTAGGGCTTCCGTATCCACTAACTTCACTATTAAAAGATAATACATTTCCCTCTATGTCTTTTGCTGCTACCCATGGAGAGCTAGAATCAGCTCTGTATTCTATAGCCCAAGACACGTCGTTATTGTTTTCAAAATTAGGGGTGTTATTTGTACTACCATTAACTGCATCGAGATATGGTTGCAAACTAATATAAGCTGTACCTTTAGTCAAAGGACCTGCTAAACTAGCGTTTGTTCCGGAAGGTATTTTATTTCTTTCAAGGTAATTATTTGGTTGACCTCCGAAAGCAACTTGATTGCAAGTAGAAGTATCTGGCGGGCTTACCTCTACTAAATTAGTATTAGGAATATTTTGAGGCGCTGGGTACATTTCAGTAAATGAATTACTAGGACCTGCGGTTAATTGGTCAAAAGGATTATTAGTTGAATTGTGAGCGCTTAAAACGTAAGCATAATTTGTATATAACCTTAAACTATTTTCAATACTAAAACTACCATCAGCTAATTCTTCCCCAACAACTAATTCGAATGAACAACTATCAGTTTGTCCATCAGGACCTGATAAAGTTACCGTTATATTATATTGACCATAAGCTGTACCAAAAGTAGTTTCACTTATTTCACCGATGTTGCTAATTTGAAATATGTTTACAGCATTTCCGTCTTGCGTTTGGGAAGATATATTCCATACCAATCCATCTTGGTTGTTTAATCCAGCAGACAAAGTGTTAGATCCATTAGATCCGTATAGTTTAAGTTGATTTGTTAAGCCGACAGGCACCCTTAAAGAAGGAGGGCATTGTTTAAAGTAATCAACTATTGGTAATCCAACTTGTCCCCAAGTAGTAGCACTATCGCCAAAAGTTTCACCTCCAACAATTATTGTAGATAAATCAGTTAGTATTGTTGCATAAGCTCCTGTGTTTAGAGTACGTACCCAAGGAGTTGGGTCTGTAATACCTGGATCTCCATCTGTAGCTGTTATGGTTAAAGTAAAAGATTGAGCATCACTATTAGTTGTTTTATATATTCTATGCGCTTTGTTTACTATAATAAAAGTATCCCAGTCTTTTGCTGTAGTAGCGTTACCATTGTAATCAATATAACTACCTAACCCAGCAGGAGTTGAGTTTATTCCTTTTATTTGTATCAATTCAAAATCAGACGAAACGTCTACTCCAGCTCCATCTAGAACAGTTAAGCTTGGGTTTATTATGTTTTGTATAGGGTTTGTTACAGAATCTTCAAACTGAAATTGGCCAGTGGCTACTGCTCTGAATCTACCGCATTGTCCATTTGCTATTGAGGGACTGCATGTGGAAGTTGTTGTAACATCTGGTTGTAAAGGATTACCGCTATAAACACCAAAGTATTCAGACAAATACCAATCTAATCCAGATATTGCTGATATTGTTTGATTCCCATCTGATTCTATTTGGTCATTTAAATCGCTTATAATACCAGAACTACTAGTTTCCCAATATATATCTAACCTAGATTCATCTGGTTCTGTTTC
>Ga0209532_1001736_pt1 | contig 16411 bp, 5 predicted proteins | sample COG_02_FD_184746 | JGI IMG/M metagenome (GOLD analysis project Ga0209532, IMG submission 184746) | Pelagic Microbial community sample from North Sea - COGITO 998_met_02 (SPAdes) (version 2) | ecosystem: Environmental > Aquatic > Marine > Neritic zone/Coastal water | place: Helgoland, sampling... | reverse complement strand
CCTCAAATGAAGTAGAAGTACCTGTAGTTGAATCTTTTAATAATATTGAGACTCCTGGAAGAGGCTGACCTTGCTTGTCTACTACTTTACCAGTTACAAGAATGGATTGTGAATAGATAATATTAGACAACAATAGAAGTATTATTGTTAATTTATTTAAATTAATTTTTTTCAACATATTTTTCATTTAAACTAATTCTGAATAATTAAATAGAATATGCTTTAAACCAACTAATCAAATTATATGCCAACAGGTCATTTTAAATTGTAAAAAGTTGAGTTTAAAGAAATAATTAGTGTAAAATTAATCATAGAGAACAAAGTTATAATATTTTATAAAAAAAAGTGGAAATTTTGAATATAATTATTATACAAATAAAAAATATTATTGAAGTAAATAAATAAAATTAAAATAACTGTTTTATTGAGTTTAAACTATCTTTCTAAAACTAATTTTCCTGGAGACCATGATACATTTTTAAATTTCATTTGTAACAAAGCCCTACCGCACAGTAATGGGTCGTCATCACTATTATTGATTGTTGCAACTACATTATTTACAATATAATCTCCAATTTTAATATTACTAATTTTAACCCGTCTACTTAAAATTTCATCACCAGATCTAAAGCCACTTGTCATTCTAGGAGTTAAATAATCATCATTATTAATAAATTTATTATCTAACAAATATTTTTCCATTGTTGGAGAAATACCAAATGTTTCAGCTCCAGTATCAAATATATATTTTTTAATAGAGCTTAGTCCATGAATTGAAATACTAATTAGTTCATTAGCCCCATTTTCTCTTGTTTCTAAATTAATTTCTATAAGATCACTTGATGTTCCTTGAATATCATTTGGATCATATTGATTAACTATTTCAACACCATTTTTATAATTAGTTTTATACCCAATACCATTAAAATACTCAATTCCTTTACCATCTCTACGCATATACCCATCACTCAAAACCCAAGAGCCATCATATTTTTTAACTCCAGATTTATTGTATGATATTCCTTGTTTTATGTTTCCATTTTCAAATAACCCATCAAATTCTATGTTACCATTGGAATAATATAACAACCCATATCCTCTAGATAAGTAACCATTACTTAAAACCCAAGAACCATTATATGTCTTAACTCCAAATTCATTGTATGATATTCCTTGTTTTATTTTTCCGTTTTCAAATAACCCTTCAAATTCTATGTTACCATTAGAATAATATAACAACCCATATCCGTCTCGTAATAAGTAACCATTACTTAAAATCCAAGAACCATTATGTGTCTTAACTCCAGATTCATTATATGATATTCCTTCTTTATAGTTACCATTTTCAAATAACCCATCAAAAATCAAAATTTCTTTTCTAGAATAATTTCCATTAGCAAGTTTAGTGAATACTACTTTTGATTGTTGACCTTCAATTAAATTTCCATTTTTAAAGAAACCGGTGTAATTATACATAGTGTTCTCATAAACTCCATTACCATTATTACAGTCACCATCGATACATTGGCTATGTGTATTGAAAAATGAAATAATAAGCATAGAAGTTAGGATTGTTTTTTTCATGATATTTTATTTTAATTAGTTATAACTATTTCAATTCTTCTATTTAATTCATTGACATCAGAATTATAATATGAATATGCAGGTTTAGATGAACCAAAACCTTTTGTTTCAATTCTGTATTCGCTAATACCTTTTTTTAATAAATATTCTTTTACAGAATTAGCTCTTTTTTCAGATAACCATTGATTAGTTTTTTCAGAACCTAATTTATCAGTATGACCCTCTACTAATATTTTCATGTCAGGTCTGTAATTCATTAACTGGACTAATTGATCTAATTTATCATAATTAATTTTTTGGATTGTCCAGGCTCCATTTTTAAAAAGAATATTTACGTCAATTGAAAAACCTTCGTCTGCAGGGCTTCTAAAAATAGTTTTTCCCGAAACCGGACTTTCAATACCTTTTACTTTTAATTCAATTTCAATTTTTTCACCAAACATGCATGGAGAAAATTCAAGATCATAACTCAGATTAACATCACTAAGAACATTATCAAATAATTGTTCGAATTCACTTTCATTATATATCCAATATAGACTCCCTCCAGAATTTAAAGAAATATTTTCTAAATAAGATTTTGACAAATGACTGCCAAATGCAACAGTCACAATATTTATGTTGTTAACCAAAGCTTTTTTAATTATATCTGACATTGGCATGATTGAAACATCACTATTTGTTTCACCATCCGTGAATAATATCATTATTTTAGTTTCTGAATCTTTATCTAAAGACAAATCTTCAACTCCACTTAATATAGCATCCTTAATTGCTGTACCACCTCCAAAACCTTTTAATTTATTAGAGGGCATCATATATTTTTCGATTTCATCAATATTATTTGAACTAACTATCCTTCTATTTTTATGATCAAATTTATAAACAGAATATTTAGATTTTTTGGTGTTCTTAAATATTAAATCTTTTTTTATTGCATTGAATACTGATGTTTGAAGTTCATTAGCTCTTCTACCACCCATAGAACCACTATGATCTAAAATAAAAGAATAATTACGTTTTATATCGTTTTTAGGAATCAATCTAAACTTTTCTACATAACACTCACTACCGTCAGCTGACCTTAGTATTATTGACTCAATATCATCAATTGACACATCTTTAAGGTACCTGAAATATGTAAAATCACCAAGTTGAAAAGAAACAAATCCCTTTGAAGGGGTTATTCTGGGATAAAGAACTTTTAACTCTAATTTAGTTTTAGTTTCATTAATAATTTGAATTTTATTAAATGAATCTCTTGTAGTTTGTGTTATTTCAGAAACTGGTATATAGGTTTTTGGAATTTTATGCTTTCTTGGAAATTTATCTACAATCCAATTAAAAGCTTTAACAGCTATATCTTTTCCATCCTTAAGTATTTCTCCGGCCTCTGTTTTTTGTTTATTTTTCTGTTTTTTTTGTGAATATACATCTGTGTTTAAAAAAACAAAAGTAAATATTAATAAAAGTTTAGATTTCATAAGATTTAATTTAATATTTAGGACAGCCAAAACAGTTAGAATTATTTTCAAAATCATAGGAAATAGAAAGCTCATAGACACCACCTGTTTTACCAATATCAGTAGTATTGAAGCTATAAGAATATCCAAATTTCCAACCCTCATGGGCCATTCCAAAAACTGTATTTATGGATGTTAAAAAATGACTGTTAGAGTTTATTCTGATCGGGTTAGTAGCCGCTAAAATAGCAAATGAAAATCTTTCATCGTAGACGTACTGACTGCCAAAATCAAGTCTATTGTATTCTCCTTGTTTCATTCCATTTGCAGTTAAATAAAACCTACTACTATAATCTCTTCTTAGTATTGGTAATTCTAAATATCCGTGAACAGACATAAACATATTTAGAGCAGCATTTTCATTATAAACTAGAGATATATTTGGCTTATTTAAATGCCTTACAGTTGCTCCTACCCAGGATCTTTCTTTCATAAATAAAACAGAAGCACTGTAATCAAAGAATCTGACATTATCTTCTAAAATAGATGGGTCTATACTAGTTGTAGATATAATTCCGCTAAAAATATTAATTTGATCCTCTAATAAAATGTTTTGAAATCCAAAGTTTTTTGAGCCAACTCCTACCGAAATACTAGGTCTAAAAAACCAGCTGTCATTAAGTCTAACCTCATAAGCGTAATTAAGATTAATTTGAGTGAAATTATATCTTGTTTGCGTTTCTTTATGATTTAAAATACTAATCCCTAACCCACTTCTGATTTCCTCAAACCAGTTATCAATATGAGCAAATTGGGTGTTAACACTAAAATCAAGTCCTGGCCACTGAACCCTGTGAATTACACCAGCTTTTGTACTCTCATAAGCCCCCGTAAAACCAGAGTTGATAGTTTCAGGAATCATAAAAAATTGTGTAAAAATTGGATCTTGAGCAAAACCAAAGTTCAGAGAGAATAATAATAAACATGTAAGTATTTTTTTCATAATATTATCTAATTAAAGTAATTGGTCCATTTAAATTAATTATTTCACCAAACAAAGTTGTTGCTTTGACCACAATAATATAATTTCCATTTTCAGCCATTTTACCATCTATTAAACCATTCCATCCATAAATATCTTCTCCAGACTCAACATATAGTAAACTTCCAAAAGTATCGTAAATACTAATCTCAACGTTGGTCATACACTTATACCATGGTCTAATCGTATCATTAATACCATCTCCATTTGGAGTAAAAGCATTTGGAAGAACTAATCCATAACCGTTTGTTACGTACAAAATATCTTCAAAAACATCCACACAGCCAGATTCATAATAAACAGTTTGAGTCACCACATAAATACCTGGTTGGCTATAACTATATGTTGGGTTTTCTTCGTTAATGACTGTTAAACCATTTTCTTGAAAATTCCAATCTACACTTATATAGTCTCCTGTAGATGTATTAGTAAATTGAATAATATCTCCAACTCCTAATATATCGCATTCTGTAAGTGCCGGTGATGAATAGTTAAATCCTGGTGAACCAAAAGAAAACAAATCTATATCAAAGATTTGTTGGGTTTGACAACCTAAAGAATCAATAACATCGACTATTACGGTACCGTTTTGTGAGGATGTCATTGTTTCATTATTATCTCCACTAACTTCACCACTAGACCAAATTATTTCATAAGGTGCAACTCCACCTTCAATATTTATGGTCGTAATTTGATAAGGAATATCATTTTCACAATCAGCTTCAAAAGTAATATCAAGACTGGTAGTTATATCTTCTTGTCTATATACACTAAAACTATCGGATATTTCACAATCCTTAGAATCAGTGACTATAACAGAATAATTTCCTGGTCCAATATTTTCTAAATCTTCATTTATCTGGCCACTATTCCACTGAAACGTATATGGTGCTGTACCGCCTGTAATTTGAAGGTCAATTGAGCCACTATTAACATTTTCACAATCAATTGCACTTTCAATAATAGATGATAAACTTAACTCTAGAGGTTCAATAATAATAAACTCGTGCATTATTGTACAATTATTTCCTGATGAATCTTCAATGATCACATTGTAAGTACCAGGCACTAGGTTATCCCTTTGTTCTGCAGCAGTTGGATCATCATCCCAAACAACAAATACAGGTCCAATGCCTCCTATTATATTAAGATCTATTGAGCCATCATCAGCTCCAAAACAAGAAATATTAGTTATCAGGGGATCAGTATCAAATATTGGAGCCTCTAAAATTTCTATATTTATAATTTCCTCACAATTAAGAGCATCAATTACAGTGGCTTCGTAAATACCTGCTGATAAATTAGTTTGGACAGGACCATTTCCAAAATTACTCCAGAATATTTGATATGGTTCATTACCACCTTGAATATCTAGATTAATTGTGCCATCATTGGACTCATAACAAGAATTATCCGTTGTGCTAAAATTGATGATTAAATCTTCCGGCTCAGTCAACTCAACTTCAAAGAATTCTTCACAGCCTAAACTATCAGTTACTATTAAGTTATAAACTCCTGTAAATAGATTAAATATGTCTGCATCGATTGAATTATATCCGTTAGGACCAGTCCAGGAATAATTATAAACTGAAATTTCAGTAGATATTTGTTCAGGTGTTCCGCCAATAACGCTGACATCAATTGATCCCGTATTTTCACCAAAACAAAGTATATCTATTGAGGTTTCAAGAAAAATCTCAATTGAGTCTGGTTGATTAATTTCAAATACTTGACTAACAGGTCCACATGAATTTGAATCATTTAAAAATAGTTCATAAGTACCTGTTTCTAAATTTTCTATATTCTGGTCATTTGAATAAAATATTCCATCTTTTACCCACTCAAATGAATATGGAGCTATACCTCCAGTTGCAGAAACTGAAATAATTCCGTCAAATACTCCGTTACATTGTACATTAGATTGATTGTCAACAAAAATTTCAAGTAGTTCAGGTTCATTAATTTCGTATTCAAAGTCAAAAGAGCAATTAACAGAATCGGATATTGTAAGATTATAAATGCCAGGTTCTAGGTTTTCTATATTTTGATTATTTGAAGTAAAGTTATTTGGACCTGTCCATAAATAAGAGTAAAAAGGGGAGAATTCATTAGCTATACCACCCGCAGGACTTAAATTAATAAAACCATCATTTGCTTCAAAACAACTAATTTGAAAACCATTGTAATTAGAAATTGTTGGTTCAGGATCTATATTACCATTAACAGTAATACTAAATAATTGTGAAGGTCCTGAACAAGTAATTCCATTTTCATTAGATGAAGGAGTAACTGTAATATTAGCAATAATGGGAAAAGTACCATTATTAATAGCTGTAAAATCAATATTTCCTTCACCATTTAAGCCATTTCCAAAGTCAATATCAGAGTTCCAAGTATAGGATGTTATACCAATTGTATTTTGTGTTGAAAAAACAACAAACAATTCATCTCCATTACATACTAACTGGTCTTGTGGAGCATCTACTTGTGCACTAGGGTTAACTGTTATTGTGAATGTTTGTGATATCCCATCACAATTAATATCATCTGAATAAGATGGTGTTACTTCAACTATTGCTACTATTGGCTCTGTCCCTGTATTGATTGCTGTAAAGGATGATAAATCTCCTAGACCTGATGTAGATAATCCAATATTTGGATTATCATTTGTCCATGAATAAGTCGTAACACTTCCTTGATTATTTGTTGTGAATTCAACTAAAGAAGTTATATCTTCATCACATACTATCATATCAACTGGATCATTCATCTCAGCCGTAGGGTTTACAGTAATAGTAAAGGTCTCCGTTGGACCATCACACGTTAATAATGGATCAGCAGAAACATAAGAAGGAGTTACAGTAATTGTAGATATTACTGGATTATTTGTGTCATTAGCAGCTATGAAAGATGGTATATCTGTTGTACCGCTTGCTCCTAAACCAATTGAAGTATTATCATTTGTCCAATTATAAACTGTCGTACTACTTGTATTTAATGTACTAAATACTATCTCTTCAACTACTTCTCCTTTACAATATGTTATTGGGGCAATTGCATTAACCTGTGCCGTTGGACTTACTGTAATTGTAAATTCTTTCGATGGACCTGTACACTGCTCGCCAGCATTAGTATATGTAGGAGTTACTTCTATAACTGCAGTAAGTGTTTCAGTAGTCTCATTAATAGTTTGTTGACTTATATCCCCTTCAATACTTGCATCTAAACCAATATCATCACCACTAACTACCCAAGAATAAGTAGTAACTGAATTTGCACCAGTATTAGACGTTGTGAAGTCTATAACTGCAGTATCTCCAGCACAATACCCATAATTATCTGGCTGATCAACCTGGGCCGTAGGGTTTACAGTAATAGTAAAGGTCTCCGTTGGACCATCACACGTTAATAATGGATCAGCAGAAACATAAGAAGGAGTTACAGTAATTGTAGATATTACTGGATTATTTGTGTCATTAGCAGCTATGAAAGATGGTATATCTGTTGTACCGCTTGCTCCTAAACCAATTGAAGTATTATCATTTGTCCAATTATAAACTGTCGTACTACTTGTATTTAATGTACTAAATACTATCTCTTCAACTACTTCTCCTTTACAATATGTTATTGGGGCAATTGCATTAACCTGTGCCGTTGGACTTACTGTAATTGTAAATTCTTTCGATGGACCTGTACACTGCTCGCCAGCATTAGTATATGTAGGAGTTACTTCTATAACTGCAGTAAGTGTTTCAGTAGTCTCATTAATAGTTTGTTGACTTATATCCCCTTCAATACTTGCATCTAAACCAATATCATCACCACTAACTACCCAAGAATAAGTAGTAACTGAATTTGCACCAGTATTAGACGTTGTGAAGTCTATAACTGCAGTATCTCCAGCACAATACCCATAATTATCTGGCTGATCAACCTGGGCCGTAGGGTTTACAGTAATAGTAAAGGTTAATGATTCTCCTATACTTGACACATTTCCATTTGTTAATGTGGGTATAACCGTGATTGTAGTAATTAATGGCTCTGAAGTCAGGTTTTCAGCTATAAATAAATTAATTACTCCAGTACCATCATCTGTCTGAGTTAAATTTATATTATCTCCACTAGCTTCCCATTCATAAGTGGTTGTACCTCCTTCAACAGTTGACAGAAACTCAATAGGACCAACCGGAGTATTATGACATACAACAATGTTATCTATTAAAGTGACCCCTGTAATTGGATTAACTGTTACTGTATAAGTATAAGGGTTTCCTGGGCATGCTTGATCTACTGATGTACTAGGTATTATTGTATAGACTACTGTCAAAGGAGTATTTATTCCTTCTGCTAATGTTAATGTCTCCATAGGAATAATATTAGTATTACCAGTCGTATTTACAAGTCCTTGAATACCAGCAGCAACTGTAGTACTCCAAGTAAATGTTGTGTTTTCAGTAATACTTTCTATAGTTACAGTTTCTGTAGAACCTGCTGTAAATATAAATAGATCATCAAAAGGTGTAACATTAGTTGTTGGATTTACTGTTATTGTAAAAGTTTCTTCTGGGCCTACACAACTTACTCCAGCATTTGTGAATGTTGGTGTAACTGTAATCTCTGTACTTATTGGTTCTGAACTTTCATTAACTGCTGTAAAAGTTATATCCGTAGCGGAATCATTTATTGTAGCTCCAGTACCAATATTAATATCTACACCTCCTGTATTGGACCAAGTATATGACGTAATTCCTACTGTATTATCTGTAGTAAAATCAACCGTAGTTAAATCCCCATTACAAACAACCTGACTTGCCACTGGTTCTACCTGACCAGTTGGATTGACTGTAATGGTAAAAGTCTTCGATGGTCCTACACACTCTAGTATAGAATCATATTTCGGAGTAACAGTTACTGTAGCTATAACAGGTGCTGTTGTTGTGTTTGTAGCATTAAAAGATGCTATGTTTCCTGTGCCACTTGCTTCCAAATTTATAGAAGGTGTATCATTACTCCATGTATATAATGTTGTGCCGTTTTGATTCTCTGTGGTAAATACAATCTCCGTGGAATCCGTAGCATTACACAATACTATATCCTCTAAATCATTTACCTGTGCTGTTGGAGTTACCGTTATTGTAAAAGTTTCTTCTGGACCTACACAACTTACTCCAGCATTTGTGAATGTTGGTGTAACGGTAAATGTAGATTCTAATAAATCTGTAGTATTGTTAACTGCTGTGAAACTAATGTTTCCTGTACCACTAAGTCCTGATCCAAGGTCTGAAAGTGAAGCCCATGCATAAGTAGTATCTCCTCCACTATTATTTGTATTAAAATCAACTGTGGTTAAATCCCCATTACAAACAACCTGACTTGCTACTGGTTCTACCTGACCAGTTGGATTTACTGTAACAGTGTATATAAATGGATCACCTTCACAGTCATCAGATGTAGATGGGGTAATTGTGTAAGTTAAAACTGCAGGTGAATTAGTTTCATTAAATAATGTTTGTCCTAATATACTTTGCTGATCTGTGCCAGGTGAACCACCTGTTATTGCATTTATAGGGTTACTTAAAGGTGCAGTCCAGCTATATGTTGTGCCTGCTGGAACCACATCTCCATTAATACCATTAATAGGAGATATATTAGAGAAAGCACTATCATTACATATTGTCTCACTAAAATTATTTATCTGCGGCTCTGGATTAACATTAATAGTAACTGTGAAAGGATTTCCAGGACAACCTTCAGACGAAGTAGGTGTAACAGTATAAATTAGGGTAGCTGGTGTACTAGTTAAATTAAGTAATGTTTGACCTGTTATACTTTCTTGATTTATAGCCGATGAACCTCCGGTTACTACATTTAAGGGGTTACTGACTGGATCAATCCAACTATATGTTGTGCCTGTTGGAACAAAATTACCATTTAAACCATCAACTGGAGACACAGTAGAGAAAGTAGCTGCATTACATATTGTCTCTATAACATTATTTATTTGTGGAACTGGATTAACCGTAATGGTAAAAGTTATCGGAGTTCCTATATTAGATACTCCTCCATTTTCAAAGGTTGGTGTAACGGTAATAGTTGCAACTAATGGAGCTAGCGTCTGGTTAACACCAGTGAATGCCTCTATAATTCCTGAACCATCATCTGTTTGTGTAAAACCTATATCATCACCTGATGCTATCCATGAATATGAAGTTGAACCTCCTGAATTTGATGAACTAAATACTATCTCATCAGTTATTTCATCAGTACATATTATCTGATTGTCAACAGCAAGCATACCTACTACTGGATTAACAATAACTGTATAAGTATAAGGATTTCCTGGGCATACGGAGTCTCCAGGTGAAGTAGGTGTTATTATATACACTACTTCTAATGGGCCTGAAGTATCATTAACTAGTGTCTCTGCTGGTATTTGATTAGAGTTTCCATTGGATGAAGTATTTGTTAAGCCTTCTAAACCAGTGTCTGCAACTGCATCCCACTCAAAGGTAGTCCCTGATGTAATACTAGTTATGGTAACTGGACTTGTTGTTTGTGTTGTAAATATATATTGATCATCAAAAGGTGTAACATTAGTCGTTGGATTTACTGTTATTGTAAAAGTTTCTTCTGGGCCTACACAACTTACTCCAGCATTTGTGAATGTTGGTGTAACTGTAATCTCTGTACTTATTGGTTCTGAACTTTCATTAACTGCTGTAAAAGTTATATCCGTAGCGGAATCATTTATTGTAGCTCCAGTACCAATATTAATATCTACACCTCCTGTATTGGACCAAGTATATGACGTAATTCCTACTGTATTATCTGTAGTAAAATCAACCGTAGTTAAATCCCCATTACAAACAACCTGACTTGCCACTGGTTCTACCTGACCAGTTGGATTGACTGTAATGGTAAAAGTCTTCGATGGTCCTACACACTCTAGTATAGAATCATATTTCGGAGTAACAGTTACTGTAGCTATAACAGGTGCTGTTGTTGTGTTTGTAGCATTAAAAGATGCTATGTTTCCTGTGCCACTTGCTTCCAAATTTATAGAAGGTGTATCATTACTCCATGTATATAATGTTGTGCCGTTTTGATTCTCTGTGGTAAATACAATCTCCGTGGAATCCGTAGCATTACACAATACTATATCCTCTAAATCATTTACCTGTGCTGTTGGAGTTACCGTTATTGTAAAAGTTTCTTCTGGACCTACACAACTTACTCCAGCATTTGTGAATGTTGGTGTAACGGTAAATGTAGATTCTAATAAATCTGTAGTATTGTTAACTGCTGTGAAACTAATGTTTCCTGTACCACTAAGTCCTGATCCAAGGTCTGAAAGTGAAGCCCATGCATAAGTAGTATCTCCTCCACTATTATTTGTATTAAAATCAACTGTGGTTAAATCCCCATTACAAACAACCTGACTTGCTACTGGTTCTACCTGACCAGTTGGATTTACTGTAACAGTGTATATAAATGGATCACCTTCACAGTCATCAGATGTAGATGGGGTAATTGTGTAAGTTAAAACTGCAGGTGAATTAGTTTCATTAAATAATGTTTGTCCTAATATACTTTGCTGATCTGTGCCAGGTGAACCACCTGTTATTGCATTTATAGGGTTACTTAAAGGTGCAGTCCAGCTATATGTTGTGCCTGCTGGAACCACATCTCCATTAATACCATTAATAGGAGATATATTAGAGAAAGCACTATCATTACATATTGTCTCACTAAAATTATTTATCTGCGGCTCTGGATTAACTGTAATAATCACAAGTTTAGTTTCTCCCTCACAATCAACAGTAGAAGGAGTTACTTGAAAAATTACTTGACCAGGAATATTACTATCGTTAAAAATATTTTGAGTTGACAGATTTCCTGTATTAGTAGTTTCGTTATTGTAACCCGAGAGGAATGTATCAGCAGTTGAAAAGCTCCATGTGAAGGTTGTATTTTCAACAGAAGATGAGAATTCTAATAATTCTGTAAACTCACCTGAGCAAATTGTTTGCTCAAAATCAGAATCTGGATTAGTAATTGAAGGAATTTCATTAATCGAGTAAATAAAAATATTTTCATCTGAAACATTGCAATTTCCTTCTACAGTTGTTGTAATAGTATAATCTCCAAAAGAATAAAAATCAATTTCTGGAAGTGCACTAGAACTTGTAGTTCCATTAACATAAGCATAATCATTTGATGTGATTTCATCTCCATTTATTTCCCATATATAATTTGATGGAGAATTAAAGGACTGTCCGTTTGAACCTACATCATTGCTGTAAGAAGGAGTGTATGTTTGTGAAAAATCTACTGTATGAGGTAATTCATCACTAATACTATCTAAACAAATTTGATCAGAAGATTCACCATTTACATCAATACTTACTGAAGGAGGGCCTTCAACAATTATTGTATCCGTATAAGTATCTACAGGGCAATTACCTGCAGTAACCTGAACTGAAATTTCAAAAACACCTGGTTCAATAAACTCTATGTAAGGACTTGGGTCTGTCCATGTTGAGCCAGTTGCTGGAGCACAATGCTGCGCTGGAGTTCCTGGAACTAATGCTGAAATTCCCCATTGATAAGTTACATTCTGACATCCATCCCCACTGATTTCAGAAAGGTCATTTAATTGAACTATGTCACCTGGGCATATTAAACCTACAACTTCTGCAGATGTGTTTAAAATTTCAAAATTTGCAATTGGATTTTGGTCTATTGAAAGAGTAAAAGAATCGGTTGATGAATTTTCACATGATGAATCAACAGAAACTGAAATATTATAACATTCAAAAGAGTAAAATTCAATAACTGGTAAATTACTAGCACTTGATGAACCGTCAACAAAAGAATAATCATCTTCTGTAATTCCTTCTCCTGTAACTGCCCAACTAAATGAGTTAGGTTCAAATGGCTCTGCTGTGTATTGAGGGGAATACAGAGTTGAAAAATCTACGATATAAGGGTTAGAGATATTAATATCATCAAGACAAGCCTGTTGAGTTCCACCATTTGCATTAAATGAAACTCCAGGCGTACCTTGAACTGTAAAAGGATATGAAAAGGTTTGTGTCTCACAAACTCCATTCGTTACTGTTAAGGTAATTTCATAAACTCCAGGCTCATTAAAAGTAACAATAGGACTTTCTGAAAATGGATTTGTATTAGAAATAAAAGAACAATGATTATCTATTTCAGCTGGCTGAGTAGGGTTAATGTCCCATATAAAATTTAAATCTTGGCATTCTAATTCAATAGCATCAGTAAGATTATTAAGTGTAACGGTATCTCCTGGACATATTTCAGTAACTATATTGCCACTTAAATCCTGAATATTAAAATCAACAATTGGTTGTGACAATACCTGTACTGTACCTTCTGCAAACACTCCTGAATTACATAAAGCACCTTCATCATTTTCTGCAGACATTCTAAAATCCCAACATCCTGGTAAATCACTTAAATCCGAATCAGGAATAACAAGATCAGGTAAATTATCTCCATTAACATCTACATCTGTTGTCCAAGTGGGGTAAGAGAAGTTGTTAATAGGTTGGAAAGCGGTAGCTCCAGGCTTTTTAACAGACCAAGAATAATCTGCAGAATTAAAGCAACCTAATAAAGTGCTACCGTACAGACCTAAATCAGTTTCATTAAAAATGACAAGGTTTTCTACATTTACAGGGTTAATACAGTATTGATCAGGCATATCAAAATTTGGGACTGGGGGAATTGAAGCTTTAACCGATGTAGTTTTACCTTGACCATTTTCATCATAAATGGAGCAGTCTTTTTTATTATATAATAGTTTTGTAACCTCAAATTCATTTTGCTCCTCTAATAAGCATGATGCACCTGTAAATTCATGACTAAATTGATTTGAAAATAACAAAAATGCGTGAGTAAAAATTATTGGATTTGTGCTATCCCCAAAATCTAATGAATAATAAGATCCATTATAATTTCCGCCTACTCCATTTTCTGAGTCCGTAGCAATGATAAAGCCAACATCAGAACCAACACAAATTTCTTCATTATCTAAGTTTGTTAATGATGTTGAGTTTCTGTGCCATAAAAAAGAAAAAGAAGAAAAATTAGAAAATTCTGAATCGAGTATTTCTTGTACTTCAATAGTATATGTTCCTATTTCGAGATTTTCAGGAATATCAAATGCTACCGCGCTGCCTATAGTTGTGGTAGCGATATTTTGTGAATTATTATTTAATATATCATATAAAGTCACAATTAAATTATTAGATTCAAAATCAGTAATATAAATTGTAGGCTGAGTGAATTCAGAGGAGTTAGATTCAGAACTTACAATTAAACTTCCAATGGAGGGGTTAGGGATTTCTTCTGTCAAACAATTAAATACATTTAAGTCTGTTTCATTTAAATTATTTAAGATAAGTCCAGAAGTTAAAAACTCATCAGAAATTTGAATATCAATTTCTTCAGAGTAAATTACACCATAATCTGTTGAAGTTTCAAAATCAATTACACCAGCTGAACTCTCTAGACCTAATGTTGACTTAACTCTTAGTTTATAATTACCTGCACTTATGGACGAAGGAATTACAGCGTTAATTAAAGGAGTATAAAAATCATAGACTGTTGCTAAAACATAGGGGTTTTCGAATGTTCCATCAACAGATGAAAGCTCAAGAATAAATGAGTTGTTGTCTGAATCATCAATACCTAAATTCTGAGTATCACCTAATTTATAAATACCCCTTGGGTTGATGTGAATAGATATCCCTGAGCCATGGGTATAGGAAGCAGAAGAATTAAAATGAATTATTTCTATATCAGCTTCTGCTTGTTGAGAAAAGCTAAATTTTATACAAAATATTATTATAAATAGTAATAATTTTTTCACAGTTGTACAAGATAATAAATATAATAGTTTCTTAAAGTTATTTATATAAGATAATTAAGTCAACTAATTTTTACTAATTATAAAAAAATACAGAGTAAATTTTGATGAAAGTGGCGAAGTTAATTACATTGAAGTTGTATTATCCTTGATTCATAGAATCAAGGATTAATTAGGAATTTTACTAATAGATCCAACCTTTTTCCAAAATCCATATGAGTCTTTTTCCATTATATCAAATGTTCCAGAAGAGTTTTTGACATATTTTCTTACTTCCTTGTCGAAACCATATTGATCCTTTCCATATACAATAGTTTCACCATAACCATTGTCTTTTGATTTACCAACTTCTTTATCAAATCCATATTGATCTTTTCCATATATTGTTGTACCTCCGTAACCATCAGCTTGAGTTTTACCAACTTCTTTATCAAACCCATATTGATCTTTACCATAAATTGTTGTTCCACCGTAATTATCAGCTTGAGTTTTACCAACTTCTTTATCAAACCCATATTGATCTTTACCATAAATTGTTGTTCCTCCGTAACCATTGTCCTTAATTTTCCCAGCCTCTTTATCAAAACCATATTGATCTTTACCATAAACAATTGTTTCAGAGTTTCCACTATTATATGTTGGCGAAACATAAGTTGGCGAAACATATGTTGGCGATGAGACATAATTAGAATTGCCACCAGGGTTAGAGTAAGCACCATCAGTTGAGTAACCTCCAGGGTTAGAATATGAGCTTTTCTTAGAAGTAGAATTTACAGGTGTTGCCTTTGGTTGACTAGCAGCATACCCAGCAGCAGCTCCAGAAAGCCCTGCAGCGATTGCAGTCATTCTTACTTTTCTAGCATCTTTTAATTTTTGACCTAAATATTTTTTATCAATACCTAATTTTTCTGCACTCTTTATAAATTTCTTACTAAGTTTACCAGATCCTGTCACAGCCCATCGGTCAATTGCAATATTAATATCGCCGCTAAAACTCTTAAATATCTTTTTAACAGTTCCTTTTTTAATTCCAGCATCTAACATTTCTTTTTCACTTTGAGAATAAGATGAAAAAGCAATAAAAAGACAAAAAAGAATAGTAATTTTTTTCATAATGATGTGATTTATAATAATTTAACACAATATACAATATATTATACTAACAGTTTTTACTTAAACTATCTGAAGAAGATATTCCTTTAATATAATACCATTATATAAATGACTATCCACTAAAGCAAAGGCATAAAAAAAGAGTAATCATTTCTGATTACTCATTAGTAGATAACTCTATTGAAATATCGAACATTTATTTTACGCCAAGAGATTTTAAATTAACAATCTGTTTAATCAGTAACATAGTAATTAACTAAATCGTCACACTCATCAGTTCCTGGCGTCCTGAAGTATCGGACTACGTAC
>Ga0209532_1001735_pt1 | contig 16414 bp, 17 predicted proteins | sample COG_02_FD_184746 | JGI IMG/M metagenome (GOLD analysis project Ga0209532, IMG submission 184746) | Pelagic Microbial community sample from North Sea - COGITO 998_met_02 (SPAdes) (version 2) | ecosystem: Environmental > Aquatic > Marine > Neritic zone/Coastal water | place: Helgoland, sampling... | reverse complement strand
CTTTACCATTAGTACGTAAAGTATTCGGACAAATTGCTGCACAGGAATTTGTATCAGTACAACCAATGAATTTACCTTCTGGTCTTGTATTCTTTTTAGATTTCCAATATGGATCTTCTAAGACTCCATTTACAGCAGGTTCTTCATTATACGGAGATAAAACATCTGCCGATAATCCTTTTGGTAACACAAATACAGGTGGTCTTTATGGATCTGGACGTTTCGGATATTCAGTTCAAAACACTCAATCTTTAGGTATTGTATCAACTGCGGCTAATACAACTTGGGCAGATGTGAACTTTAATGGTGATTTTTCTGCCTCTGTAGCAGCTGGTAACTATACAACTATTACAGTACCACAAGCAGATTTGCCATTTGGAGACTTTACAGGTGTAAAAGGATTTAATATTTTCTCTGGATCTGTAACTGCTGCTGTAATTACAGGATCTAATGGTGAAGTAGCTGGTGCACAAGTATCAGAATTCACAACAGTTTCTGGTACAGATGTAAAATTTGTTGTACTAGATACAGCATTTACAAATGATTTATTAGTAGCTGTAAACTATCAAGTTCAACCAACTGATAATAACAGAGGTGATTTTGAAGCAGGTAACCCTCATCCAAACGCATTTAACGATGAATCAGGAGCTAACTGTTGCCCAGACCAAGTAATTCCAGAAATCAACATTCAGATGCAATCATCTGCAATCGTTGCTAAAACTAGAAAACTGAAAGCTGTATGGACACCAGAATTTGCACAGGATTTAAATGCATACCATGCATTAGATGCTGAAGCTGAATTAACTTCAATCCTTAGTGAGTACATTTCATTAGAAATCGATTTAGAAATTCTTTCTATGTTGATCGATGGTGCTGCTGCAGGAACTGAAAACTGGTCAGCTATCAACAACCAATCTATTGTAAATGGAGTAGTAGGAACTTCATTAGGATTCTACAATTCTCAAGGACAATGGTTCCAAACATTAGGAACTAAAATTCAGAAATTAAGTAACATCATTCACCAGAAAACTCTACGTGGTGGTGCTAACTTTATGGTTGTTTCTCCAACTGTAGCAACTATTTTGGAATCTATTCCAGGATTTGCTGCTGACACAGATGGTGATGCTGCTAAAATGAATTATGCATTTGGTGTACAAAAAGTTGGTAGCTTAAACAGCCGTCAAAAAGTATACAAAAACCCTTATATGACTGCTAACACAATCCTATTAGGATACCGTGGTACTCAGTTCTTAGAAAGTGGTGCTGTATTTGCTCCATATATCCCGTTAATTATGACTCCACTTGTATACGACCCAGATACGTTCGTACCAAGAAAAGGTCTATTAACTAGATATGCTAAGAAAATGGTTCGCCCGGAATTCTATGGTACAATCAATGTAGCAGGTTTAGAAACTTTATAATATTTAAAGTAATACATCTTGATAAAATTAACCCGGTCTTTGACCGGGTTTTTTTTTACTTTTCATATGTATAATAAAATGCGTTATATTAAATCTATATTTATCTCACTATATAGCTATATCAATAATTTACTGTTTTTTAACGTATTTACTACGGTTACATTCACTGATAACATAACCCTTAATCTTAAGAATTTATGGCAAGTAAGCACCATACGGACGATGTATATCGTCCTAAAAGAATTCCAAAAAACCCAATTAAGTTCAAACTCCAACTTAATGCCGAACAAAAAGAAGCTAAAAAAGCAATACTTAATAATACCGTTACTCTTCTAGGTGGAAGTGCAGGTAGTGGTAAAACATTATTAGCGTGTAATGTTGCTTTAGACGGATTGTTACGAAGACAATATGATAAAATTATAATTACTAGACCTACAGTATCGAAAGAAGAAATAGGTTTTTTACCTGGTGATTTAAGAGAAAAAATGGATCCCTGGGTTCAACCAATATATCAAAATTTCTTTCAACTATACGATAAAGTTAAAATAGAAAAACTTATCGAAGATGGTAAAATAGAAATAGTACCCGTATCATTTATGAGGGGTAGAACATTTTTAGATGCAATGATAATAGTAGATGAGGCACAAAATGTTACCCATGAACAAATGGAAATGATTACTTCCCGTTTAGGATTAAGAAGTAAAATGATGGTATGTGGTGATGCACAACAAACAGATTTAAAGAAAAAATCAGATTCTGGTTTTAAGTTTTTATATTCTGCTGCTAGAAAAATAAAAAATTTAGAAGCAATTACTTTAAAAACCAATCATAGAAATGAAATTGTTGAAGATTTATTAGAATATTATCAAGAAGCAATAGATAAAGGAATATCAATTATAACTTCTGGTTCTAATACTTATAATAATAGAAAATAGCATCATATTTATAACAAAATTAAACAATGGCAATATGTAACCCTACAGGCTCATTATCTGTAACCATTAGAGAAGAAATAAGACTCCCTAATGGTAACATGGAACAATCTATTAATACTGAAGTTATTAAGAATGTTAATCAGATAATGAAAAGAACTGATACTATAGCACCTACATTTAGTGGGAGTGGAATCGAAATTTTAAAATTTGTAGACTCTGAAGAACAACAAACAGCAGGTTCTTTTGTAAGGGATACAGTTAAATATATGAGGTTTACAAACTTATGTTCAACTAATTTTGTATCCTTATATTTAATCCAAGATAGCCCAGAAGCACAAAACCCCAATACTGGTAATGTAGGGTCTGGAGATGAATCTTTATTTAAATTAGATGCAGGGAAATCAATGATATTTTCAAATGCTCAATTTCAAGGAACTGATTACTATGATTATGTAGTAGAAGGATATGTTGATATTCAATATTTTTCTTCATTTGCCTCATTATCATCAATCAAAGCAAAAGCGGACACAGCAAATGTGCAGATAGAGTATTTTGTAGCATCTTCATAATATTTATAACAAAATAAAATTTAATAAAAATGGCATTAACATATAGAACAGGCTCAGACGGTAAAGATTCAGCATTAACAATTGATGAATTAGATAATAATTTTAGACATTTCACGGGATCACACGCAATCACTGGGTCTCTTACAATATCAACTAATTTAACAGTTGAAGGATCAATAGTTTCATTAGCAGCTTTACCAACAGTAGACCCAGCAGTAGTAGGTCAACTTTGGAATGATGAGGGGACTTTAAAAGTATCAGTATAATTAGCACTTAAAACTTATATTTACCTTAAAATAAAAATTATGGAGGACTCAATTTGAGTCCTCTTTTTTCATATTTATAATAAAATTAACTCACATTATGAATGTACCTATATACGATGGTCACCCTATATGGAACCCAGATTCAGTACCTTTTGGTTTTTACAATAACAGCATCGATTTTCAAATTGATTGTGTAAAAGTTGCTGAATTTTGTGCTATTAGATTAGGTTATCCTTTAGTTGACATCGAATTACAATCAAGTTCATTTTTTACTGCTTTTGAAGAAGCAATTACAGTATATGGGAATGAATTATATGCTTATTTAGTTAGAGATAATATGCTGACATTGGAGGGATTTGAAATTACCGATTTTACTTCTTTAAATAATAGTATAATTACTCCTAATTTAGGGGCAATAATAAAAATGTCAAAACAATATGGGGCAGAAGCCGGTACTGGTGGTGATATACCTTGGTATAAAGGAAGTATACCTTTAACCTCTAGTGTTCAAGATTATGATTTAAAAGAATGGGCTAAAAAAGAAAATATAACAGGTAGTATAGAAATAAAAAGAATATTTTACCAAGAACCCATTCCTGCTTCAGCAAGATATTTAGACCCATATGATGGGTTTGGATTTGGAGGAGTAGCAGCTGCAGGACTAACAGGATTAGGAGGTTTTGGAGGTGGAATGGGTTATCTAATGATGCCACTTAGTTATGATATGCAAGTAATTCAAGCTATTGAAATGAATACTCAAGTTAGACTATCTAATTATAGTTTTGAAATGCATGATAATGTATTAAGAGTATTCCCTATACCAACAAATAATAATCATAATATTGATGTAGAAGGTTCTAGTTCTTATGCAGGGAATATGTGGTTTGAGTATATTAAAGTAAATGATCGAACAAGTGGAAGCGTAGACCCCTCATGTGGTAAAGTAACAAATGCTTCCAATATGCCCTATACTAATCCTAATTATGATTTAATTAACTCAATAGGTAGACAATGGATTTTTGAATATACATTAGCATTAGTAAAAGAAATTTTAGGGTATGTAAGAGGAAAATATGGTACTATACCAATACCTAATGCTGATATAACCTTAAACCAATCAGATTTATTAGCTGCAGCAACTGCAGAAAAAACTGCACTATTAGAAAGATTAAGAGCTTATTTTGATGAAACTTCTCGTGCTTCATTATTAGAAAGAAGAGCAAGTGAAAAAGAAAGCAGAGATAAAGAATTAGAAGGTGTCCCAACCTTTATTTATATAGGATAATATGGCGATGTATACAGGACTTAGGGATGTATCACTCCTAAGGAAATTAAATAGAGAATTAATGGGTAATATTATTACCCAACAATGTGCTATATATCAATTTAAACTAGAAGAAACCAAAGTTAATATTTATGGTGAGGCTGCTGGTGAAAAATTTTATAATGGCCCCTTTTTGTTTAATGTATTAATAAATAGACAAGACCAACAATATGGTGAAGATGAAGAAGGAATACAATTTAATCAAGCTATTGACTTTTATTTTTTAAGAGATGATTTAAAAGTAGCTAATGTTGTACCAGAAGTAGGTGATATTATTTTATATCAAGAAGGATATTATGGAGTACAAAGTACAGTAGGAAACCAGTATTGGGGAGGAAAAAATCCATCGTATCCTAATAATAATTCTGATGGTACTCCCAACCCTCTAAACCCAGGTTTAGATAAATTTGGAGAAAGTGTATCTATACTAGTATCAACATATTATATACCAGCGGATAAAGTTGCTATTTCACCTTATAAAGAAAGATTTTAATGGCTATAAGAAAACCAATACCAAAAACACAAAAGGAACTGAGTGTATCTCAGCAAACTCCATCTAGTGAAAGATACGGAAATCCTAACATGCCTACTCCCTCTAATTTAAGTGAAACAGGTATAGATTTTAATAGATCTGAAAAATTATCATGGACTGGAGATAATACAAAACCCTTTTCTATTGGGTTAAAAGATTTAGATGAAGCTGTATTTTATTATTTTCAAAATGTAATAAAACCTTTTGTTTATCAAAATGGTGAAAGAAGGGAAGTACCAGTAATATATGGTTCTCCTGAAAGGTGGAAATCATTTCAAAAAGATAATTACTATAGAGATAAAAATGGTGCTATTATGTTACCTATTATAGTACTTAAAAGAAATTCTATAACTAAAGATAGAACAGTATATAATAAATTAGATGCTAATAGTCCTAATTTATATGGAAGTTTTCAACGTTCATATAATCCAAAGAATTTCTATAGTAATTTTGCAGCAATAAATAATAAAATTCCTGCACAACAGTTTTATGCTGTGGCCGTTCCTGATTTTATTAATTTAGAATATAGTTGTTTAATTCAAACTTATTATATGGAACAATTAAATAAAATAATTGAGTCATGTGAATATGCTTCTGATGCCTATTGGGGTAATCCTGAAAGGTTTAAATTTAGAGCTTTTATTGATAGTTTTTCAACAGAAACTTCTTTAACTAATGGAAAAGATAGATTAGTAAAAGGTACATTTAATATAAGATTAAGAGGATATATTATCCCTGATACAGTACAAAAGGATTTAAATTCTATATCAAAATATAACTCTAAATCTAAATTTATTATTTCGATGGAAACAACTTCCAATTCAGAAATATTTAAAGAAGGGGTTACAAAAACAAAAGATGGTAGAACAAGAAAACAAAGAGAAGACCAAGGAGAAATATCAAACATCTCTGATATAACTCCTGGAACCGAATTAAAAAATTAGGATATATGGCTAATAATATTAGATTTATAGATGACTTAAAAGTAGGGGCATATACTGTCTCTGGTGGATCTGGTGGTACTGTAATCGATAACAATTTTAATAATTATGTATTAACCGCAACTGGGAATGATAATATTAAAGGTAATACCTTATTACAGTTTGATGGTGTAAATTTAGGAATAGGAGGCCCATCAAATGGAGCTAGATTCGAAATTAATGATACTACAGGACGTGATTTAGTATTAATAAAAAATGCAAATAATCAAGGTATAAAAGTAAATAGTGAAGGTGTATTTCAACTAATTAAATTTAATGCATTACCAGGAACTGCACCAGAAGGAGGATTAGCTATATCTTCCAATAATTTTTATGTAGGTTTATAACTAATAAATATATTTATAATATGTATAATAGATTAGGTAATTTAAAATAAAAAAATAAAAAAATATAACATGGCAAATTGGAAAAAAGTAATAGTCAGTGGATCAAATGCTGACTTATCTCAATTATCACTATCAGATTTATCTGTACAAGCAAGTGAAGAAACAGTATTAGTAATTAGTCCTGCGGGAGTTGTTGGAACACGAGAAAACGCTGCTAGTTCAGGTTCTTCAGGAACATCAGGTTCATCAGGTTCTTCAGGAACATCAGGTTCATCAGGTTCTTCAGGAACATCAGGTTCTTCAGGAACATCGGGTTCATCAGGTTCTTCAGGAACATCGGGTTCTTCAGGTTCTTCAGGAACTTCAGGTAATTCAGGAGCACCAGGTTCTTCAGGTTCTTCAGGAACATCGGGTTCTTCGGGATCAAGTGGCACCTCAGGTAGTTCAGGTAGTTCTGGTACATCAGGTAGTTCAGGTTCTTCAGGAACAAGCGGTGACTCAGGTAGTTCAGGTTCTTCAGGTACTTCAGGTTCTTCAGGAACATCAGGTTCATCAGGAACAAGTGGTGTAATTAATGTTGTCAATTCAGGAGTTAGAAGAGTAATGACTGATATTGATGGTGATAGTGCTAGAGCTAATACAAATCTTAATTTTAATGATACCGGGGGTTCTGCGAGTGAAGGATTACTAACTGTTACCGGTGACGTTATTATATCAAATGATTTAACAGTACAAGGTACAGCATCATTCTTAGATACAGAAAATTTATTAGTAAAAGATAGATTTATACTACTAGCTTCAGGTTCAGCAGGAACAGGAGATGGTGGTATTGTAATACAACAAGGAACACAAAATGTTGGTGATACTTTTGCTTATGATGGTCTTTCAACTTCTCGTTGGGGTGTAACTAGTTCATTTAATTCTGAAAATTCAGGATTTACACCAGATGCCTTTATGGCCGCTGTAGTAGTAGGTGTTGGAGGTGCTTTACCAACTTCAGTAGCTTCAAGATACCAACAATCTGGAAATATATTTACATCTGCCTCAGGTGATGTGTATATATATTCATAAGTGTAAAATTAAAAATGTTATTAAAAAGGATTAAGAGTTATATGGGACTTAAAGCAAATAGTATAAAAACACAAGGGGTATCTACTGACAAAGTAGATACTCCTTTAACTTATGATATTGAGTTAACGGAAAAAGAAATTGAATTACTTTTACTTACTATAAAAAATGGGTTATTTAAAGGTGAATATGTAGAAACACTTTACACTTTAACTCTAAAAATGCAAGAAACATATATTAAAACTAAAAAATAATAGTTATGAGTTATAATTTAACAAATTTATCTCTAAGAGAATTACGTGCTCTTAGAAAATCTACTGATTATATTCCCATTACTGGTATTGATGCTATTTTTATAGGTACGATACAAGTAAAGTTAAATCAAAAAATTGAAAGTATTGAACAACAGTTAGAAGAAGAACCAAATATTCCTCCTCCCCCTGTTCAATAAGGAAAATAGAAAACATATTTATAATAGATATTACGGCCCTTCGGGGAAGTGGGCACTTTGTGTAACCAACCTAATAATAAATTGATATGCCAAATTGGAATAAAGTAATAACCAGTGGTAGTAACGCTGAGTTAAGTGGAATTAAATTAACAGGTCTTTCAAATCAAGGATCTGAAAATACAACTCTAGTAATAAATAATGATGGTACTGTAGGTACTAGAGAAAATGCCGCATCAAGTGGTACATCTGGTTCATCAGGAACTTCAGGTAATTCAGGAGCACCAGGTTCATCAGGCTCTTCAGGAACATCAGGTTCAAGTGGTACTTCAGGAAATGATGGTAACCCAGGAGCACCTGGTAGTTCAGGTTCTTCAGGAACAAGTGGTAACTCAGGTAGTTCAGGTTCTTCAGGTACTTCAGGTAACTCAGGTTCATCAGGTTCTTCAGGAACATCAGGTAATTCAGGTGCACCAGGTAGTTCAGGTTCTTCAGGAACAAGTGGTAACTCAGGTAGTTCAGGTACTTCGGGTAACTCAGGCTCTAGTGGTTCATCTGGAACAAGCGGTAACTCAGGTGCACCAGGTAGCTCAGGTTCTTCAGGAACATCAGGTAACTCAGGTAGTTCAGGTTCTTCAGGAACAAGTGGTAACTCAGGCAGTTCAGGTTCTAGTGGTACCTCAGGTAATTCAGGCTCTTCAGGCTCTTCAGGTACTTCAGGTAATTCAGGTGCACCAGGTAGTTCAGGTTCTTCAGGTACTTCAGGTAACTCAGGTAGCTCAGGTTCATCTGGAACAAGCGGTAACTCAGGTGCACCAGGTAGCTCAGGTTCATCTGGAACAAGTGGTAACTCAGGTGCACCAGGTAGCTCAGGTTCATCTGGAACAAGCGGTAACTCAGGCTCTAGTGGTTCTTCAGGTACTTCAGGTAACTCAGGCTCTAGTGGTTCTTCAGGTACTTCAGGTAACTCAGGCTCTAGTGGTTCTTCAGGTACTTCAGGTAACTCAGGCTCTAGTGGTTCATCTGGAACAAGCGGTAACTCAGGAGCACCAGGTAGTTCAGGTTCATCCGGAACAAGTGGTAACTCAGGCTCTAGTGGTTCTTCAGGCTCATCAGGAACAAGTGGTACTGCAACCATAACTGGTGCTGGTTCTAATAGAATAATGACATCTGTAAGTGGTGTTACTTTAAACGGTGAAGCTAACCTAACATTTGATGGAGATGTTTTAACAGTTACTGGACAAATAAATTTCCCTGATGGTTCTCTAGGTACTGCTGAAGCATTTGGAGAAATAGTAGATTTTGGTAATGGTTCAAGTTTAACCGCAGGTAATATATATACATTAAATAGTACTAATACTTGGGCTGCTGCTCATGCAGACAACATAGGTACTTATTCTACAGGTATGCTTGCTGTTGCTTTAGGTACTACCCCTTCTGCGGGTATGTTAGTAAGAGGATATGCAAGATTTACCGCTAATAGTAACTATACTGCAATGTCAACCATTGGTGCACCACTTTATCTTGAAGCAAGCCTTTCACCACCAGGTGATTTCCAACAAACTCCTCCATCCAATTCCGGAGAAATGGTAAGAGTAATTGGATATGTAGTCTCTACTGGAAGTGATATAATGTGGTTTGACCCAGACCCAACATGGGTAGAATTAGCGTAATAAAAAAAACAAGAATATGACACATACTTGGTATATAAAAAATATAGAAAGAAATACATCCGATGGGATGGCAACTAAAGTAGATTATCAATACAAAACTTTATATAATCTCGAAGGCCATCGATTTCCTATAGGAAAAGATTATTATGGACAAGTTACTTTAACTACAGGTTCAGTATCTGATCCTAGTTTTATTACTTACGAAAATTTAACTGAAAATGTAGTTTTAGGATGGATAACAGGAAGCATTGATGTTACAGATATCCAAACCCAAAACTCAGCTTCAATAGCACAAAGAATCCAAACATTTTTAGAATTAGAAGCTGAAAAAACACAATCAGAAGGTCTTCCTTGGTAAAATAAATTAATATGCAATATATATCACAAAGTTTAGTATTTGAAGAAGATAGAATATACTTTTTAGGAAAGGAGGGCGAAGAAAGAGAAGTAATGATGGATTGGGAAGATGAGTTAATGTCTGCTTCTGCAGCTTATATAACACAAAATGGAGGAGATATATTAGAAATAGGATTTGGAATGGGTATATCAGCAGGTTATATTCAATCACACTCAATATCTTCTCACACAATAATTGAAAACCATCCTGAAATAATCCCATTGGCTTTAAATTGGGCATCTGATAAACCTAATGTTACAATTGTTACCGGTAGTTGGTATAGTAATTTAGATAATTTATCAACATATGATGGGGTATTCCATGATACTTATGGTGATGATGACTTAAAAAGCTTTTCATCTTCTTTAGATGGGTTAACTAATCCAGGTGCAGTAGTTACTTGGTGGAATATTTTTCCCACATCATCAAATATTCATAATATATTAGACGTTGAATATCAAGAATTTGAAATAAACCCCCCAGAAAACACATATTTTAACCATAATAAATACTTTTTACCTAAAAAACAGTATTAAAATATGGCTACAACAACTGTAAATGCAAGTAAACAAACACGCGCTCGATCAGGTACTCAAACCTCCTGGTCAGCAGCTAGAGATGCTACTTCCTCTGCTAACCATACTGACTATACTACAACGCAAACAGATGTAGATACTGCAATAGCTGAAGCTTTTATTTCAGGTAGAGGAGGTGGATCCTATGTAATTCATAGATCATTTTTCTTTTTTGATACTTCAACAATAGTTGGTACTATTACTGCTATAGATTTAAAAATATACGGAGTTACAAACACAGGTAATGCTGTTAGAGTTGCAAAAAGCACAGCTTTCGGAACTACTGGTGGAAGTGCATACGCTAATACAGACTTCGACAGTTGGACAAACCCCAGTGGTGCTCTCCCTGCTGCCCCAACTCCCTATAATGCTTCAAACTACACCTGGAGTGCATTAACAAATACTATAGCTTTAAATGCAACAGCAATCTCAGACGCTAATAGCAATAGCTACCTCAACCTAGTACTTGTAGGAGGTACTTATGACTATCCTGATACTGAACCTACTGCCGATGTAGAGAAGAACTCAGGTATTCAGTTTGCTAGCTCAACAACATTTCCACAATTATCCATAACTTACACTCCTACACCAACAGGATATCAAAATTACCCATTTGGTATTGGAGATAAAAACTACCAAGAAGTAAATGGGGTAGATAAAGATGATATAGAAGAAATTATAGGGGTATAATATAATGTGGAGTAGCTAAATAGTTTATGTATATTAGTTATAAATAAAAAGTTATAAATAAAATAATAATGGAAAATAAAAAACCTAAATTGTTTGTTCATGGTTGTTATATAGGAACAACTGGATTTAATAACCATACTAGAGATTTTTTTAGAGAATTATTTAAAATATATCAAACAAAAATTAGAAATTTTACCGTTAGTAAAGATTGGAACGGTTTAAAAGATGAACCTTTTAATAAAGAATGGTATTTAACCCCTTCAGATAAAATCCTTTTAGACCAACAAACTTATTTTAACAATGAAAGAGAACTTGAAGATTATCCAATTTATCAAAACCATCTAAATAATTTTGATCATAACCTTAATATAGTTTTAGCAGAAGTAAACCATCATTATTTTTATCAAAATTATCAAGGTCCAAAAATAGGATATACTGTATGGGAAACAACACGTTATCCGGATCAATTCTTTAACAAATTAAAAGAGTTTGATCAATTATGGGTACCTTCAGAATGGCAAAAACTATGTAACATAGAACAAGGAATGTCTGAAGATATGATAAAAGTTATTCCAGAAGCGGTTGATTCAAAAATATTTTTCCCTAACCCTAAAGCAAATTTACCTGAGTATGAAGATGGTAGATTTAAATTTATTTTATTTGGTAGATGGGATTATAGAAAATCAACTAAAGAAATAATAGAATCATTTTTAGAGGAATTTAAAGAAGATGAACCCGTAGATTTAGTTTTATCTATAGATAACCAATTTGCAAAAGATAATTTAGAATCTACTGAAAAAAGATTAGAACATTATAATTTATCTGATTCTAGATTAAAAATAAAACACTTTCCCTCAAGAGAAGATTATATACAATACTTACAAAAAGGTCATGTGTTTTTATCATGTGCACGTGCTGAGGGTTGGAATTTACCCTTAATAGAAGCAATGGCATGTGGTACACCTTCTATTTATTCTAACTGTAGTGCCCAACTTGAATTTGCAGAAGGTAAAGGGTTACCTGTTAAAGTAACAGGTAAAAAGCCTGCTATAATGGGTGAATATAGTACTTTCTCTCAATCTGATATGACAGGTGAATTTTACACCCCTGATTACAAAGATTTAAAAAAAGTAATGAGGGATGCTTACAAAAATTATGATAAACATAAAAAACAAGCATTAAAAGAGTCTAAAGAAATACGAGATAAATTTACTTGGAAAAGAGCTGTAGAATTAGCAAGTATAGAAATTGATACTTTATATAATAATCTCCCAGAAAATAAAATAGAAATAAGTTTTAGCGAAGGACCTAAAGTTCAAACTTATGGTTCTAAAAATCAAAAATATTTTGTAGAGTTTATTGATTCACGGAATAATAAAGTTATTCATTCTTCTACTATTACAAATAATATGTGGACTACTTGTAATAAACAATATTATGTTCCATGGATAATTAAAATTAATGGGAAAATAGTACATAAATTTGATTTAAAAGATAAAATTGTTAAAATATCATTAGATTCAAAATCAGTAGGTGATACTTTAGCATGGACACCTCAAATTTTAGAATTTCAAAAGAAATATAAATGTAAAGTAATAGCTTCAACTTTCCATAATGGGTGGTTTGAAAACCTAGAAGAATATAAAGATATTACTTTTGTAAAACCAGATATACCTACTGAAGCATATGCTCATTATAGAATAGGATGGTTTAAAAATGATGGAAAATGGGATTCTGGTTTAAAAAATCCAAATTCCCCTAATACAATTCCCTTAATTCAAACTGCAACCGATATATTAGGACTACCTTATAAAGAAATTAATTATGGTCTTAACTTCACTCCTAAAAAAAAGCCTATTAAAGGTAAATATATTTGTATAGGCCCTAGATCTACAGCAGGGTTAAAAGAATGGCCCCATAAAAATTGGAGAGAATTAGCAAAAAAATTACATAGAGATGGATATAAGGTAGTTAACCTCTCTTACGAGGGATTTAAAGGAACTAATATTATTAATAAAGAAAAATTAGGTTGGGAAGATACTTGGAACTACTTATACCATGCTGATTTATTTATCGGACTAGGTTCTGGATTATCTTGGGTTAATTGGGCTTTAGATAAACAAACGGTAATGATTAACAATTTTATTCCTTGGGGTTTTGAATTTACTAATTATTTAACTAAAATTGAAAATAATTCTGTTTGTAATAATTGTTGGGTAAATGAAAGTTTCACCTTTGACCCAGGAGATTGGGATTGGTGTCCGGTATTTCAAGGAACTGAAAAACAACACATTTGTCAAAAATCAATAACTGTAGATCAAGTGTATAATAAAGTTTTAAATATGACCTTATAGTGTATAGTTTAAATTGTGATTCTGCAATTGATTTACCCCATATAACTAGTAAAATACTTAATTATATACCTAAATCAACGCCAAATTTTATATATAATAGTATAATAAATTAATATTTTTAAAATAAATTTAACTGAGTAAAAATTAATTAATATTTATAAATAACTGTAATAATGAGTGAAACAAAGAAATTATCCGAAAAAGAATTAACAATTCTTAAAGAGTATCAAAAACAACAAAATGCAATTACCTTTGACTTAGGACAAGTTGATATTCAAAAAGCATTTTTAGAAGGTAAAAGATCTTCAATTTTAGATGGTTTAGCAGATTTACAAGAAAAATCAAATAAAACAGCTAAAGAACTTCAAGAAAAGTATGGAGATGGGAATATTGACTTAGAAACAGGAGAATTTATTACCTCAGAATAAGTTTTTGAACTCCTCTTTAATATTTATAATAAAACAATTATTAAAATAATAAAAATAAGATGGCAGAAACATTAATATCTCCAGGAGTATTAGCAAGAGAAAACGATCAATCACTTGTTACGGCTCAACCTTTAGTAAGAGGCGCGGCTATAATAGGCCCAACCGTAAAAGGTCCGGTTGAAAAACCAACCTACGTTAGTTCATTTAGTTCATTTCAAGCAATTTTTGGAGGCTCACTAGAAAGTGGATCTACAGATTACACTTATCTAACATCAATAGCAGCTAATAATTATTTTTCAAGTGGAGGTAGTTCTTTACTAGTAACAAGAGTAACAAGCGGTTCTTTTACGCCCGCTTTATCTACAAACATTGAAAATAATGTTGAAACAGGAGATGGTGGGTTAGTAGGAGGTTTAACTCCTTGGACTGGTGGTACAAATACTGGTGATACAATAGGTACATATACTGACGTTGCTTTAGTTGGTGACAATGGTTCAGGAGCAAAAGCAACAGTAACAACAGTAGTAAGTGGGTTATTAGTAGCTTCAACAACAGCAGTACCAACAGGTGATGGAGTTGCGGATGGAGCATATGATGCTAGTGTCACAACAACTCCTATTACAATTTTGCTTGCTATGACGAGCAATAATGCTTCAGGTGGGACTATTGAAATTAGTACAAATATTGCCGGAGGAATAGATGTAGGTGGAGTTTTAACAGCAGGAGGAACTGGATATGAAATTGGTACAACCATTACACTTACACAATCTGACTTAGTAACAGCAGGTTTAACAGCAGGAACTGGAGGAAGTATAGTAGTTACAATAGGAGCAGTAAATGTAGGTTCAGAAATATCAACAGTTTCGGTTACAGCAGAAGGAGCAGGATATGTAGCAGGTAATACAGTTACAATAGCTGCAGGTGACTTAGGTGCTGGATCATTAGAAGCAACTCACACATTATTAGACTCAGAAATTGAAAATGCAAATGCTTTTGTATTAGAAACACTTTCTGAAGGACTAATTATGAATAATACAACACCAGCAGGAGCCGATTCAGCAGGAACAGAATTACCTGGGGGCGCATTAGCACTTGGATCTGCTGATAACATCAGATGGGAAATTGCAAGTGTAAATACAGCTTCAGGTGTATTTTCATTACTAGTTAGACGTGGTAATGATAATAATAATCAAAAAGTAGTATTAGAATCATTTAATAACATCTCTTTAGATCCATTTTCTCCAAATTATATTTCAAGAGCAATTGGTGATATTACTTCAAATGTTGTGGTAGCAGCAGACGGTTCAGGAACATATTTACAAGAATCAGGATCTTACCCTAATGTATCTAATTATATAAGAGTAAAACAAGTAAATTTCAACACCCCACATTATTTCCAAAATAATGGAGTAGCAAAAAATGAGTTTACATCATCTTTACCATTGGTAGGGTCAGGTTCATTTGATCAAGCTTTGGGTTCAAACCTTAACTCAGTATCATATAACCGTTTCTATGAAAAAATTGATGGAACAAATACTCAAGGTTTAATTGGAACTGATTATACAAATGCTATTAATTTATTAGCTAATCAAGATGATTACCAATATAATGTAATTTCAGCACCAGGTTTATACTATGCAAATTATGCTACCCAGTGTAACTTAATAAAAAACAATACTATTGCAAGAGGTGATGCTATTTATATAATGGATTTAGTTCGTTATAATACAGCAATTACTACTGTACTACAAAATGCAGCATCCATAGATTCTAGTTATGCCGCTACATATTGGCCTTGGTTACAGACTGTTGATCCAAATACTGGTTTATTAGTTTATATTCCAGCTTCTACAATGATTCCAGGTGTATACGCATTTACAGATGCTTCAAGTGATCCATGGTTCGCACCAGCAGGTATTACAAGAGGTGGATTAGGTTCAGTAGTAAGAGCAGAAAGAAGATTAACATCAGCAAATAGAGATACTCTGTATGAAGGTAATGTTAATCCAATTGCTACATTCCCACAACAAGGAGTTGTAGTATTCGGACAGAAAACATTACAAAAAGCAGCAACTGCTTTAGATAGAGTAAATGTACGTAGATTGTTAATAACACTTAAAGATTATATTTCTCAAATTGCTGATAACTTAGTATTTGAAGCAAATACAATTGCTACAAGAAATAACTTCTTAACACAAGTAAATCCATATTTAGAAAGTGTTCAACAAAGACAAGGTTTGTATGCATTTAAAGTAGTAATGGATGAAACAAATAATACACCGGATGTAATAGATAGAAATGAGTTAATCGGTCAGATTTTCTTACAACCAACTAAAACAGCTGAATTTATTATACTTGATTTCAATGTATTACCAACTGGAGCAACATTCCCAGCATAAAAAAAAGA
>Ga0209532_1001728_pt1 | contig 16452 bp, 15 predicted proteins | sample COG_02_FD_184746 | JGI IMG/M metagenome (GOLD analysis project Ga0209532, IMG submission 184746) | Pelagic Microbial community sample from North Sea - COGITO 998_met_02 (SPAdes) (version 2) | ecosystem: Environmental > Aquatic > Marine > Neritic zone/Coastal water | place: Helgoland, sampling... | reverse complement strand
ACAGGTCCAGCCCACTATTCTCAAATTTCAACAGTGAGCAAATTGTTCGGTAGCCCTTGCTTAAAAGAAGAGTTGTAACAAGCGTTAACTATTTTATAACTCTGCTGTCTGAACTATTCAGGCCTGCAAAGTTATCTCACTTTGATAGGCTAAAGCCTTGCCCAACAACCACTATTTGAGAATCGAAATTCCAACTCCTGCCGTACTCTAAGTTGACTATGCTAGTTGAGAAAGATTGTGTTGATTGACAGTGAAATATTAAATTAATTTTTGGAGAACACTTCGTGCTTAAAAGACTTTTGTTTGTTACTTCCTTTGTATGTCTTGTTTTTAACCCGCTCAGTGCAGTTGCCCAGCTGCCTGACTTCACTGAATTAGTTGAAAATTCCTCTGCCGCAGTGGTGAAAATCAATACGGTGCAGAAAGCCCGCAAAAGTAAGTCGGCGCAGATGGCGCCGGGCCAGATCCCAGAAATCTTTCGCGATCTATTTCAGCAGCGCCAGCGACCGCAAAGCCAACGCCCAGTAATGTCTATGGGCTCGGGCTTTGTGATCTCCGAAGATGGCTACATTATTACCAATCACCATGTAATCGATGGCGCCGATGAGATTGTTGTGCGCTTTTCTGACCGGCGTGAATTTACAGCTACAGTGGTGGGCAAAGATCGTCGTTCAGATCTCGCCCTGCTGAAGATCGAGGCGGATAATTTGCCGGCTCTCAAACTGGCTGCGCCAGATCAGCTTAAGGTCGGTGAATGGGTGCTGGCGATAGGCTCTCCCTTTGGTCTCGACTATTCCGCTAGCGTCGGTATTGTCAGTGCCATAGGGCGCAGTATTCCCACTGAAAAAGGGGAAAATTATGTGCCCTTTATTCAGACTGATGTGGCGATTAATCCAGGCAATTCCGGTGGCCCACTGTTTAATCTGGACGGTGAAGTGGTAGGTATTAACTCTCAGATCTATTCTCGCTCCGGGGGCTCTATTGGACTCTCTTTTGCTATTCCTACCAGTGTCGCGGTCGGTGTTATAGAACAGCTTATGGAAAATGGCGAAGTGCAGCGCGGCTGGCTTGGTGTGGTGATTCAGGACGTGGATAAAGATTTAGCTCGATCACTGGATCTGGACCGACCTCAGGGCGCACTAATCAATGCCGTTGAGCCAGATGGTCCAGCAGACAAAGGTGGCATTAAGCCGGGTGATGTAATCGTGCGGTTTAACAAGCAGCAGATTATTGACTCTGGTGATCTACCCCATGTTGTCGGTATGCTGGCGCCAGAAAAGAAGGCTCCGGTGGAGCTTTACCGCAAGGGCAAATTAAAGAAATTAACCATCCAAATCGGACGCCTTGATAGTGTTGATTCCAGTGTCGCCGGTGCTAGCGATGGCAGCGACCGTCTGGGTCTGGTAGTTGCCGATCTCAGTGATCGCGAAATGAGCTCTTTGGGTATTCGCGGCGGCGTGGTTGTAGAGCAGGTTTCGCCAGATTCGGCTGCCTCAGAGTCGGGCTTAAATCGTGGCGACGTGATCTTGCAGCTTGGCTACAGTCGTATTGATGACCGTGATGAGTACACTCAGGTAGTTCGAGAATTGCCTTTGGATACGCCGGTATTAATTCGCTTCTATCGGCAGGGTAGAGCGATTTCGCGGACTATTATTTTGGATAAGTAAATTGCTCGCGCAGCACTAGACTGGTGTTAAACCTGCGATAGTGAATGAAAATTAACCCTTAACAGGAACTTCAGGCATGAAAAAAAATACCAAGACGACGAGGTTGACGTTGCTGCTGGCGATTACATTTTCACTGTTAGCGGTTAATGCCAATGCCGTCTCTAGTTCTGAATCAGCAGTCAGTCAAGTAATTGATAATGCTATTGCCGGTGATCACCGCAGTGACAAAAACAGGTCTCGAGATAGCCAGCGCCACCCCAAAGAGACGCTGCTGTTTTTTGGCATAAAGCCGGCCATGAAGGTGCTTGAGATACTGCCTGGTGGCGGTTGGTACAGTGAAGTTCTCGCGCCGATCTTAAAAGATCATGGCCAGTTAACCGTGGCCAGCTTTGGTGCCAATAATCCCTCTGACTACATGCGCAATGTACACAATAAATATATCGCCAAGCTGGAGGCTGATCCTGATGTCTATGGCAAGGTTAACGCTGAAGTCTTTGAAGATGAAGGCTATTTAACCGAGATTGCTAGCGGCTCTCAGGATATGGTGCTGACCTTCAGAAATAGCCATAACTGGATACGCTACGGCGGTATAGAGCAGGCCTACAAGTCATTTAACCGTGTTTTGAAAAAAGGCGGTGTGCTCGGCGTTGTGCAGCATCGCGCTGCGCCTGATGCCGATGTTAAGCAAGCTGCTGAGCAGGGCTATGTGCCACAGGCCTATTTAATTCAGTTGGTGGAAAGTATGGGCTTTAAGCTGGTGGCCCAGTCTGAAATTAACGCCAATGTCAAAGACACCAAGGATCACCCCAAAGGTGTTTGGTCTCTGCCCCCCAGTTATCGCGAGAAAGACAATAACCGAGAAAAGTACAGTGCCATCGGCGAAACTGATCGCATGACATTGCGTTTTGTTAAGCTCTGAGTCTCTTATGAATGGGTTCTAAGTGCCTTTTGAACCTGTTCGCAACTAGATCAGAATGCACTCAGAAACAAACCTAAATAGCTAAGCTCGCTTTAAACTGCGCACCCTGACTAATAGGGCGCGCAGCCGATAGCGCAGGGGCCGGGAATAGGCTAAACTGCGCTCGCATTTTCTACTGGCAGAACAAACCCTTGTCCGATTTAAGTCACATTCGAAATTTTTCAATTATTGCCCATATTGATCACGGCAAATCGACCATCGCTGACCGCTTTATTCAGGTCTGTGGAGGCTTGGCTGATCGTGAAATGGCCGCTCAGGTTCTCGATTCCATGGATATTGAGCGCGAGCGCGGTATTACCATCAAAGCCCAGAGCGTGACGCTGCCCTATAGGGCGAAGGATGGTAAAACGTACCAGCTGAACTTTATCGATACGCCAGGACACGTAGACTTTTCCTATGAAGTGTCTCGCTCACTGGCTGCCTGTGAAGGCGCGCTATTGATCGTCGATGCGGCCCAGGGCGTTGAAGCTCAGTCTGTAGCCAATTGCTACACGGCGATTGCTCAGGGCCTAGAAGTGATTCCGGTGCTCAATAAAATGGATCTGCCCCAGGCCGAACCAGAAAAAGTGATCAATGAAATTGAAAATATTATCGGTATTGAAGCCACTGACGCGGTTCGCTGCAGTGCTAAAACCGGTGAAGGCATCAGTGACATACTCGAAGAACTGGTGCTCAAGGTGCCGCCCCCCGTGGGCGATGTAGATGCACCACTACAGGCGCTGATTATTGACTCCTGGTTTGATAACTATCTGGGCGTAGTCTCCCTAGTGCGCGTTATGCAGGGCACCTTGACCACCAAGAGTAAAATTATCGCCAAGACCATTGGCAAGGGCCATGTGGTCGACAGTGTTGGAGTATTTACCCCGAAGCGCAAAGAGACTGGTGTACTAAGAGCTGGTGAAGTGGGCTTTATGGTGGCCGGCATTAAAGATATTTTAGGAGCGCCTGTAGGCGACACCATCACTAATTTGAGTACCTCAGAGACTGAAGCCCTGCCCGGATTTCAGCGAGTTAAGCCGCAGGTCTATGCCGGCATGTTTCCGGTGGATTCAGATGATTTTGAAGATTTCCGCGAAGCGCTGTCCAAGTTAGCAGTCAATGATGCCTCGCTGTTCTATGAGCCTGAGAGTTCTGATGCTCTGGGCTTTGGTTTCCGCTGTGGCTTCCTCGGTATGCTGCATATGGAGATTATCCAAGAGCGCCTCGAACGCGAGTACGATCTCAATCTGATCACCACTGCCCCTACAGTCGTCTACGAAATTCTTACCAACAGTGGCGATATTCTGCACATGTCCAATCCCTCTGCGCTGCCAGATCCGGCTCAGATCGATGAGATGCGCGAGCCAATCTGCGAAGCCAATATTTTGGTGCCGAAAGATTATGTGGGCAATGTTATCTCTCTCTGTGTTGAAAAGCGCGGCGTGCAAAAAGATATGCAGTTCATCGGTGGCCAGGTTTCGATCAGCTATGAGCTGCCCATGAGTGAAGTGGTTATGGACTTCTTTGACAGACTCAAATCAGTTAGTCGCGGCTTTGCTTCATTGGATTACACCTTTATACGCTTTCAGGCTGCCTCTCTAGTGCGCCTGGATGTGTTGATTAACGGCGACCGTGTCGATGCTCTAGCAGCCATTGTGCACAGAGATAGCTCGCAGAATAAAGGCCGTACTCTGGCTGATAAAATGAAAGAGCTGATTCCGCGACAGATGTTTGATGTTGCTATTCAAGCCGCGATCGGTGGCAGTGTAGTGGCTCGAACAACGGTTAAAGCGCTGCGTAAAAATGTGACCGCGAAATGCTACGGTGGCGACGTTTCGCGTAAAAAGAAATTACTTGAGAAGCAGAAAGCCGGTAAAAAACGCATGAAGCAGGTGGGTAATGTTGAAATTCCGCAAGATGCCTTCCTCGCCGTATTAAAAAGTTGATTAGCCCAATGTGGATCAACGTACAAGGAGCAACATCGCTATGGATCTAAATTTCGAACTAATCTTAACCGTCATTTTTCTGGTATCAGCGTTGTTTTGGCTGCTTAACAAATTTGTTGTGCGCCAGACCGAAGGTGCCATTGAATTTGTTGCCTCGCTGGCGCCGGTTTTGGGGCTGGTTTTAGTACTGCGCTCTTTTGTTGTAGAGCCGTTTCAAATTCCCTCTTCATCAATGGTTCCGACCCTTAAGGTTGGCGACTTTATTTTGGTGAACAAATGGACCTACGGTATAAGACTGCCGGTACTGCGAAGTAAAATTATTGAGCTCAATTCACCTGAGCGTGGCGATGTGATGGTTTTCTTTCCGCCCCATGAAGAGCGCTATTTTATTAAGCGTGTGATCGGACTACCCGGCGATGAGATCCACGTACTTGACGGTGTGCTATATATTAATGGTGACAAGATGAGTCAGAAAGTCCTGCAAGGCGAGGTTCCTGCGCCCCGTTCAGTGGTCATGACCGAAGATCTTTACGGTCTAGAGCACGCTATGCAGAGGCGTACTTTGCCAACACGACTGAGCCAAAACTTTACCGCCGTAGTGCCGCAGGGACATTACTTTATGATGGGCGATAATCGGGATAACTCAAGTGACAGTCGCGTTTGGGGCCCGGTTCCTGAAGAGCGCATTGTAGGTAAAGCCTTTGCTCGCTGGATGTTTTGGGATAAATTCTTGAGCCTGCCTAGTTTTGAACGTGCCGGCAGTATTGATTAAGCCGGTTTATTAGGTTTAAAGAGTAAAAGCTAAAAGCTTAGAGTCGCGGTTGCAGGATGTAATCAATAAAGCGTAAAGGGAGTTAGGTCTATGAGACGAAATAAACAGTCGGGCATGATCACGGTGTCGACACTTTTTATGCTTGCCATAGTAGGGTTTTTTTTGACGCTTGTTTTTAAACTGGCACCCCACTATTTGGATAATAGAATGGTTCAATCGGCCTTTAACCAGGTGGGAGAATCTGACATCAGTGGCAAGTCAGATGCGCAAATACGTCATACGATTGCGAGTTTTTTTACCATTAACAATATTCGCGATATCGATATAGCAAAGATCGTCATTGCCCGTGGCGATGCAGGAACTCGTATCAGCCTGGACTATGAAAAGCGCTTTGCAATGTTTGGCAATGTCGATGTCGTACTTAACTTTAGCAATCAATACGACAGTGCCCAGTGACACCAATAAATTGAGGATACTTCGTGGCGAGCAATGCCAAGCAACTTCAGGACCGCCTGCAATATCAGTTCAGCGATCCACAGCTACTGACCCTAGCGCTCTCTCATCGGAGCTGCGGCAGCAATAATAACGAGCGACTCGAGTTTCTCGGCGATGCAGTTCTTGGCATGGTCATTTCCAGTTTTCTTTTCCAGCGTTTCCCCGAGGCTCGAGAGGGCGACCTCAGTCGTATTCGCTCGCAAATCGTGCGCGCTGAGTCTCTGGCTGAAATTGCCCGCAATCTTGAGCTGGGCCCTGAGTTACTGCTTGGTCCCGGTGAAATGAAAAGTGGTGGTCATCGTCGTGATTCGATTCTTGGAGACACTGTTGAAGCACTACTTGGTGCCGTGTTTCTCGATCAGGGTTTAGAGGCTGTAGAAGCCTGTATACAAAACTGGTTTAGAGAGTCACTGAATACTCTAACCCTAGATTCCCCAGTTAAAGATGCCAAAACTGCATTACAGGAGTGGTTGCAGGCTCGCGGCAAGCCCTTGCCGGAGTATCTGGTTGTAAAAATCGAAGGAGAGGATCATAGTCGTCTCTTCACCATGAGTTGCACCATTGACGCAGTGCAAGAAACTGCTGAGGCAACGGCTAGCAGTCGCCGCAAAGCAGAGCAGTTAGTTGCCGAAAAATTAGTAAAAAAATTGGAGAATATTTAGTGACTGATACACCAACACGCTGTGGCTATGTGGCCATAGTCGGTCGTCCCAACGTGGGCAAATCGACGCTGCTCAATCATATTTTGGGGCAGAAGCTGTGTATTACCTCACGCAAACCTCAGACTACCAGGCATACCTTGCTAGGTATCAAAACAGTTGATCAAACCCAGGTGATCTTTGTTGACACCCCGGGTATTCACACCAACCAGGAGCGCGCGATTAACCGAGTTATGAACCGCTCCGCAGCCAGTGTAATTGCCGATGTGGATGTGGTGATCTTTGTTGTCGATCGCTTCGAATGGAGTGAGGCTGATGAATATGTAGCCAAATATATTGCCAACTATGATGTGCCAGTGATTATTGCGATCAACAAGGTGGATCTTATTGAAGATAAAGAAGCGCTGCTGCCGCATCTGCAGTTTCTCTCCGAGAAAGTGAAGGCCGCGGATTTAATTCCGCTGTCGGCACTGCGTAAAACCAACTTTGACCAGCTCGAAGCCAAAATTAGCGAATTTATCCCTGAAGCCATGCATATGTTTCCCGATGATCAGATTACCGATCGTAGCGAGCGCTTTTTGGCTGCTGAAATGGTTCGCGAAAAAATTATGCGTCAGCTGGGTGCTGAGGTTCCCTATCAGGTTACGGTTGAAATTGAAGAGTTTCGCGTCGAGCGCAATGTCACCCATATAGGTGCTTTGATTCTGGTTGAGCGGGAAGGGCAGAAGAAAATTATTATTGGCAATAAAGGCGAGCGTATTAAAAGTATCGGTCAGCAGGCGCGGGCTGATATGGAAAGCCTACTCGACTGTAAAGTCATGCTTAAAACCTGGGTCAAAGTTCGCAGCGGCTGGTCTGATGACGAACGCGCGCTGCGCAGCCTCGGTTACACCGACAGGTAAGCGCTGTGCGAATTGAGGCAGAGCCGGGGTTTTTATTACACTCGACGCCCTATCGAGATACCAGCCTGCTGGTGGATCTGTACACCGCCAATCACGGCCGTGTACGCTGTGTTGCTAGGGGCTTTCGCAAGCCCAATAAACAGGGTATCAATCGCTCTATCTTTCCCTACACTGAACATCATTTTAGTTGGCAGGGCCGCGGTGAATTGAAAACCCTGACTAAAGCCGATGGTATTCAGGCACCGGTTTTTCTAAAGCAAGAGTGCCTGTTTACTGGGCTTTATATTAACGAGTTGTTCTATCGCCTGCTTCAAGAGCAGGATATCCACCAATATCTCTATCAGCAGTATCAACGGTTTATGGCAGTGCTCTGTGCCGCTCAGCCCGATGAGGTGCGTCTGCGCCAGCTGGAAATGACATTGCTTGAAGAGCTGGGATACGGTCTGGTATTGGACTGCGAGGGGCAGACTGGTACCGCGCTGATTCCGAGCAAGTTCTATCAGTACATTCCTGAGCAGGGTTTGGTTATGTCAGCTAATCAGCGCGAGGCTGTGCCCGGTAGTTACTCTGGTGCCGACCTTATGAGTATAGCCGCAGGTGAATTTGCTCAGGGCTCGGCTCAGACAACCGCCAAGCAGCTGTTGCGCAGTGTGATTAATTTTTATCTCGGTGGTAGGCAGTTACACAGCCGTGAACTCTATCGCCAGCATTTGCAGTCACAGAGTTCTGTGTAGAATAATGCACACTATAATCACTCTAGAGAAGCGTCAATGATCATCGCCATAGGCACAGATATAGTCGAGATTGCCCGTATTGCTAAGGTGCTAGAGCGCCAAGCCGGACGCTTTTTGGAGCGCATTCTCTGCCCCAGTGAACTTCAGCAATATGCATCCCGGGGCAACCCTGTCGCCTTTGTTGCAACGCGCTTTGCCGCCAAAGAAGCCATAGCTAAGGCTCTGGGTACCGGCATAGGTCACGGCGTCAGCTTTCAGGATATGCAGATCAGCAACGATGATAGGGGCGCTCCCCATGTGCAACTGTCTGGTGGAGCCGCGCAAGTGCTGCACAGTCTCGGTGGCCAGCGGGTCTTACTCAGTCTAGCCGACGAGCGTGATTACGCTATTGCCTACGCCATGCTGTCCGAATAAACAATAGCCTAAGGGTTTGGCCGTAAAAACGAGTCCGCGGCATATGCTAAACAAGTATGGCCTATAACAGTCTCGCAGAGGCGGCAGAGCAACTGTTAAGGCACAATACCCCACTGAGTTGATGATCACTTTTAACCCTCAATTCTTTAACCCCATAAAGAGTAGCGTCCATGCAGTACCCAACCATTGACCAAGGCATAGGTAACACCAGATTAGTACAGCTACAGCGTATGCCTGGCAGTACCTCGAATACCATTCTTGCGAAACTGGAAGGGGATAACCCTGCGGGCTCAGTCAAAGATCGTCCGGCTTTGAGCATGATAAAAAAGGCCGAGGCTCGTGGCGATATTAAGCCTGGAGATCGGTTGATCGAAGCCACCAGCGGCAATACTGGAATTGCTCTGGCCATGGTTGCGGCGATGATGGGCTATCGCATGACTCTGATTATGCCGGACAATGCCACGGATGAACGCAAGTGGGCGATGACGGCCTACGGTGCTGAATTGATTGAAGTGACCAAGCTAGAAGGTATGGAAGGTGCTCGTGATCTGGCCCGCCGAATGCAGGAGCAGGGGTTGGGTAAGGTGTTGGACCAATTTAATAATCCAGATAACCCCCTGGCTCACTATGAGGGTACCGGGCCAGAAATCTGGCGTGATACCAAAGGTTCTGTCACGCACTTTGTCAGCTCAATGGGCACCACAGGAACCATTATGGGCACCTCGGCTTATTTAAAGCAGCAGAACCCAGACATCCAAATTATTGGCCTACAGCCGCAAGAGGGCGCCTCTATCCCCGGCATCCGGCGTTGGCCTGCAGCCTATATGCCGAGTATTTTTGACGCCGCCAAGGTGGATCAAACCCTAGATATTTCCCAGCAAGCCGCGGAGCAGACCATGCGTCGTTTGGCCACGGAAGAGGGTATCTTCTGCGGTGTATCGGCTGGTGGCTCTGTATCTGCCGCCTTAGAAATCAGTAAGCAGGTGGAAAATGCCGTTATCGTTGCTATTATCTGTGATCGGGGTGATCGCTACCTCTCTTCCGGGATTTACGGGTAGAGGATCGAGGATAGAGAGCTCTCACAACTAACTCAGGCAGGCGCGTGAGCAATAGGGGAAAGGGGTAGGTCGCAGCGTCTCAAATCGAGATCAAGAACATGGTCAACGTTCGCCAACATCATCCTCGGGATGACGCCAGTCAGGTTGATATTCAACGCTGGGTTGACGAGCTTATTCAAGGCCATGCAATGGCTCAAAGCGAAGCCCAAAGACTATTGCATGCCAGCACATTTACTCGCCTGGCTCTAAGCGACGAACTTGATCCTGAGCGTCTGTGGGATTCAGTCTCAGCATGCCTGCAAACTGGCCTCGAGATGGCCGAGATTCTTGCCGAATTATCCCTTGATACAGCTGCTCTTCAAGCGGCAATCCTCTATCGTGCCATTCGCGAAGGTCGCATCTCTCTGGATAAAGTGCGCCGTGAGTTCGGTTCAGAAGTTGCTGGCCTGATTGATAAAGTGCTGCGCATGGCGGTGATTAGCACTATCAGAAATGCTCAGGGCGGATCGGTTTTTGGTCATATTGCTGGCCAGCAGGCAAATAAAACTCGCGAAATGCTGGTTTCGATCATCGACGATATTCGTGTGCCATTAATTAAAATTGCCGAGCGCACCTGTGCTATTCGCGCGGTTAAAACTGCCAGTTCAGACAAGCAGATTCGCGTTGCTCGTGAAGTGGTGGATGTCTACGCGCCCTTGGCTCATCGTCTGGGCCTGGGCAATCTTAAGTGGGAACTTGAAGATCTGGCCTTCCGTTATCTGCAGCCTTTGGATTACGCCTCTGTGGCAGCTCTGCTGGCGGAAAAGCGCCGCGACCGTCAGGCCTATATTGCCGAGACTATTCGTCAGGTTGAGGATCAGTTAAACAACCTTAATATACAGGGTGAGGTGAGCGGACGGCCAAAGCACATCTATTCGATCTGGTCGAAAATGCAGCGTAAAAATTTGAGTTTTACTCAGGTCTACGATATTCGCGCCCTGCGTGTTTTGGTGCCTACAGTGGCTGACTGTTATGCAGTTTTAGGTTGGATGCATAGTCGCTGGGAAAACCTGCCCAGGGAATATGATGACTATATAGCTGCGCCAAAAGAAAATGGTTACAGCTCATTGCATACTGCGGTTATTGGGCCCGAAAACAAAGTTTTAGAAATTCAGATTCGTACTTTTGAGATGCATAATTCTGCCGAGTTGGGTGTCTGTGCTCACTGGCGTTACAAGAGCGGTAGTATAAAATCTGCAGATAAAAGCTATGAAGAAAAAATTGAATGGCTGCGCCACGTTCTCGATTGGTCAAAGGAAATTGAGAGTAAAGAGTCATCGGTGTACTCTCAAGATTCACAGCAATCAGTGAGTGAAGGTCGGGTTTATGTCTTCACCCCTGAGGGCCATGTGGTTGATCTGCCGGTTGGGGCAACGCCACTGGATTTTGCCTACTACGTGCATACGGATCTCGGCCATCGCTGTCGCGGCGCCAAAGTGAATGGTCGCATTGTGCCCCTGAGTCGAGCGCTGCGCACAGCAGATCAAGTGAGTATCATTACCACTCGTCAGGGGGAACCTTCCCGAGATTGGTTATCCTCTTCCATGGGTTATCTCAAAACGAGCCGTGCTCGCAGCAAAGTGCAGTATTGGTTTCGCAAGCAGAACCAAGAGCAGAATCAGATTGAGGGGAAGAAGCTTTTAGAGCGCGAACTCGCCCAGTTAAATATCAGCGAAATTGATCTGCAGAAAGCCGCCCAGCGATTTAATAAGCAGGGTGCTGCAGGTTTATATGCAGCTATAGGCGCCGGCGATGTGGGTATTGAACAGGTGATTAATTCGCTACAGGGCCGTCAGGGCAACAGTAAAGGTCTCGGCGCTCTCGACTCGCTTAGTTCTCTGCAGTCATTCGACTCGACAGCAGAACTCTCCACAGCCCAGCGCTTTGAATCCTCTGATGTGTATATCCATGGTGTCGGCAATCTGCTCACTCAGATGGCGCGCTGTTGCCGCCCGCTGCCTGGAGATAGTATCGGCGGTTATATTACTCAGGGGCGTGGTATTTCCATTCATCGTCAAGATTGTGGCAACTTTTTACGTCTTCAGGGAGCCGATCACCAACGCATTATCAAAGTTGACTGGGGCCGCCAGCCACAAAAAAGTTACAGAGTGAAAATCGCTCTGGATACCTATGACCGTAGTGGGCTGTTATTGGATATTACCAAAGCCGTCGATCGCCTCGGCTTACATATAGCCTCAATGACAAGTAATGAAAAAACTCGACGTAAAAAAACGATGAACAGCTCGCATATTTTACTGGCCCTAGATGTCCCCAGTCTCGATCAGCTGAGCGCTGTCTTGTCACAATTAAATCAAATTCCCAACGTGGTAGCCGCTAGGCGTGTGAGCGATTAGACTGATGGTAGCCGGATGATTTATTTATCAGGCCTTAAACTATAAGCTTAAGTCACAGGCCCAGTCACAGGGACTTTTTACAAGTGCTCTTCTCAGGTGCTCGCCACAACTATTATCCAAAGCAAGGTAATTTCAATGACTAGACAATACACGCTTGATGATCTGCGTTATTTAATGCAGCGATTGCGAAATCCAGAGAGTGGTTGTCCCTGGGATCTAAAACAGTCGTTTTCCACTATTGCCAAGCATACTTTGGAGGAGGTTTATGAGGTTATAGATGCTATTGAGCGGAATGATCTCCACCATTTGGGTGAGGAATTAGGCGACCTGTTATTTCAGATTATTTTTTACGCAGAACTGGGTGCAGAGCAGAAGATTTTTGATTTCGACAGCGTTGTTCAAGGGCTGGTAGAAAAACTTGTGCGCCGTCATCCCCATGTGTTCCCTCTGGGTACTCTCGAGAGCCAAATAGAGCCCGGCAGCAGAGTGGATAATGCTGAGGAACAAGCTCGAATCAAAAAAGTATGGGAAGAGATTAAAGCCGAGGAGCGAGCAGCAAAAGGCGAGGGTAAAACGCTAGATGATATACCCCTCGCGATCCCGGCTTTAAGCCGTGCCCAGAAATTGCAAAAAAGAGCCGCCAACAAAGGCTTTGACTGGCAGTATCTGAACCAGGTGGTTGAGGTAGTTCGCGATGAGCTCGAGGAGCTTGAAGCCGAGATTGTGACAAATGACAGGGCAGCCATTGAGGACGAACTGGGTGATCTATTGTTTAGCTGCGTGAACTTGGCTCGCCACTTGGATGTCGATCCAGAGCGCGCACTGTATCGGGCCAATGGCAAATTTCATCAACGTTTCCAAGCTATGGAAGAATTGGCGCAGCAGGCTGGCAGTGATTTTTCGCAGTTGAGTGCCGACAAAATGGAAGAGCTGTGGGTTGAGGTCAAGCTGGCTGAATAAGTACTGGCGCTAGGCTGCTAGCTTACCCAACCTTAACTGCTGCTTGTCTGGCTAATTTAATCCGTGTATTGTGAGCGGCCTTTTCGGGACAGCAGCTGCAGCCCTGATTTATTGTGGCATTGAAATAGCCCAACATCCCAGTCAACTGTATTAAGGTCCCATGTAGTTTTAATGTAAGGAATCATATTAATGAGAGTTATTTTGTTAGGTCCTCCAGGCGCAGGTAAAGGTACTCAAGCACAGTTTATTACTGAGAAATATTCGGTACCGCAAATCTCCACTGGCGATATGTTGCGCAGTGCAGTGAAAGCAGGCACTGAACTGGGCCTTAAAGTAAAAGACATTATGACCTCTGGTGGTTTGGTCTCTGACGAAATTATTATCGCACTGGTCAAAGAGCGCATAGAACAGCCCGACTGCGCTGGTGGTTTCCTGTTTGATGGCTTTCCGCGCACGATTCCCCAGGCCCAAGCTTTGGTAGATGCCAATGTGTCGATTGAATATGTCGTTGAAATTGCTGTCGATGATGAACAGATCGTGTCTCGCCTTAGCGGCCGTCGTGTGCATGAAGATTCTGGCCGTGTTTATCATATTGAACACAATCCACCGAAAAATGCTGGCCTTGATGATGAGACTCAAGATCCATTGATTCAGCGTCCAGATGATAAAGAAGAAACTATCCGCAATCGACTCAGTATTTACCACAGTCAAACAAAACCATTGGTTGAGTTTTATAAGGGTCTGTCAGCCACACAAACTGACGCGCCGAAATTCACAACTGTAGATGGCTTTGGTAGTCTCGATGATGTCCAAGCTAGACTAGTGTCCGCTTTAGCTTAATGTTTTAACAAGCAGTGTGTAAAAACACTGCTTGTTAAAATTATTTCTTAAAATCCTGTTTTTTTGCAATTAAAACCCTATTTCGATCGAAAATTGCGGTTTTAATTGGAAAAATATTCCACAACTGCTTAAACTCCCGCCTTACATGACCTAACGTCTTTTTATCGTGATGGTGAAACTTGTATTTATTTACGTGAGGAACGCATAAATGAAACGTCCAGCTAAAAAAACAGTATCTAAAGCAAAAGCAAAAGCGAAACCACAAACTTCACCTGCACAGGCTGCAGCTAAAGTTGTCGATTCCGTTAAAAAGCAAATTGTAGCTCATGACAAAAAACATGCCGCGGTTGTTGTTAAAGTAAATAAAGCTAAAGCAAAAATTGCCGTCAAGGCAACCGCTGCTGCTAAAGCCAGTTTGGCTGCAGCGCGAAAGCAAGCTTCCGATAGCCGCAAAGTTGCTGCTGCACTGCGCGATGGTTTGCGTTCTGCCAAAGCTGAACTCAAGGCTGCGCAGTTAAAGCATAAAATTGCAGCTGCTGAAGCGTCCGCTCAAGCTGCTGTACTGAAAGCTGAACATCGTTTGCAGGCTGCTCAGGATGCTGATCTTGCGGCCGCAATGAAGCGATTTGAACAGCGCTGGTTAAAAGCTCGCGCCAAAGTAACTGCAAAGAAAATGAAAGCAGCTGAAAAGAGAGCCGCCCTTAAAGTCCAGGCCGCTGAAAAAGCTGTGGTAGCCAAGCTTAAAGCTGCAGCTAAGAAAGCCGCAGGCAAAAAGCCAACTGCTAAGAAAGTTGTGGCCAAGGTTGCAGTAGCCAAGAAAGTTGTTGCCAAGAAACCAGCTGCTAAAAAAGCCACTGCTAAAAAAGCCACTGCTAAGAAAGTTGTTGCCAAGAAGCCAGTAGCTAAGAAAGTTGTTGCTAAGAAAGTTGTTGCTAAGAAGCCAGCTGCTAAAAAAGTCACTGCTAAGAAAGTTGTTGCCAAGAAGCCAGCTGCTAAAAAAGTCACTGCCAAGAAAGTTGTTGCTAAGAAGCCAGCTGTTAAAAAAGCCACTGCCAAGAAAGTTGTTGCTAAGAAGCCAGTAGCTAAGAAAGTTGTTGCTAAGAAGCCAGCTGCTAAGAAAGTTGTTGCCAAGAAGCCAGTCGCTAAGAAAGTTGCTGCCAAAAAGCCAGCAGTCAAAAAAGTTCCAGCTAAGAAAGCGGCGGCGCCAGCACCAATCGCCGGAAAGTAATACTGCGATCTAAGCTGCCAGGTGCCTAAGTCAGGAAATTGTAGATAGTTTAATTGTCTTTAGCCCTGTAAAATCCCTCGCCGTAAGGTGGGGGATTTTTTGTTTCGGCCCCAATTGAAATTAAACTTCTCGAACCCCTTTAGGAGATCGAGTAGCTCTATAACGGCATCTATCCAATGGCATCCATTTTAGCGATCGAGACCTCTACAGCCGCATGTTCGGTTGCGCTAAGTGTAGGCGAATCGACATTTTCACGCTATTCGGAAGAGCCTCGGTCGCACACTAGACTGATTATGGCGATGGTTGATGCTGTGTTACTTGAGGCGGGTATCAGGGTTGCTATGCTCGATAGTATAGCGGTTGCCGTCGGTCCAGGTTCGTTCACCGGTCTGCGTATTGGTTTCGCTACGGCTCAGGGTTTGGCTTTTGGTGCGCAGTTGCCGGTAATCCCGGTATCCACATTGCACGTAATGGCTCAGACCTATAAGCGCAAATACAGGGGTCACGATCAGCCCCAGGGACTTGTGATGCCACTATTGGATGCGCGTATGGGCGAGTTCAACTGTGGTGGCTACCAGCTCGACAGCGATGGGCAGTATAAATCTGCTATCGATGATCAATTGCTCGGCAGCGGTGCAGCACAAGCGCTTATAGAGCGATTAAATCCACAGGTTATTGTTGGTGACGCAATGGCTCTAATAGATGCTACTGGGCTGCAGCACAGTTATCAGAGTCTTTATCCCGACGCTCTAGATCTGCTTGAAATTGCTTTAATAAAACAGGCTCGCAATGAAGCTGTGGATATTGGCTCGGTTGAGTTGGTCTATCTGCGTGGAACTGATGCATGGAAAAAACACACTAGGCTAAGGGCTGTTTAAAAATGGATTTTATGCAGGCTGTTTGGCTGGCCATTATTCAGGGATTGTCGGAGTTCTTGCCGATCTCCAGTTCCGCGCACCTTATTTTGCCCTCCGCAGTGCTGGGTTGGCCGGATCAGGGGTTAGCGTTCGATGTGGCTGTGCATGTGGGTTCGCTTATCGCTGTGGTGGGCTATTTTCGTCATGATGTGTCGACACTCACTTGCGCATGGCTGGACAGTATTTTCCTGCGTCGCCACAGTCCCGAGAGTCACCTCGCCTGGTACATTGCCTTGGCCACAGTGCCGACTGCATTAGTCGGTCTGTTGCTGGGTGGCTTTATTGAAACCAATCTGCGCTCTATGGCTGTTATTGCGTTTACCACCATATTTTTTGGACTGTTGCTGGCCTGGGCCGATCGTCGCGGCGGCGGCACTCAGGGTATTGATCAATTTAGCTGGCGCACCGCTCTTGTTGTAGGCATGGCGCAAGCCTTGGCGTTGATTCCTGGCACGTCGAGGTCGGGTATTACCATTACTGCGGCACTGGCCTTGAATCAACGCCAAGGC
>Ga0209532_1001715_pt1 | contig 16526 bp, 15 predicted proteins | sample COG_02_FD_184746 | JGI IMG/M metagenome (GOLD analysis project Ga0209532, IMG submission 184746) | Pelagic Microbial community sample from North Sea - COGITO 998_met_02 (SPAdes) (version 2) | ecosystem: Environmental > Aquatic > Marine > Neritic zone/Coastal water | place: Helgoland, sampling... | reverse complement strand
AGATCCCTACGCATCCCTAAACCCACGCATGACCGTTCACCAGACTCTTGCGGAGCCGCTGCTCTATCATGGTCTAGCCAATCCTAAGAACATTGACCAACAGGTCCAACAACTGATGGATGATGTGGGTCTAGCACGCAACAGCCTACGCAAATATCCCCATGAGTTCTCCGGCGGCCAACGCCAGCGCATTGCTATTGGCCGTGCTATAGCCGCCAAGCCGGAATTAATTATTGCCGATGAGCCAGTGTCCGCTCTCGACGTCACCATTCAGGCGCAGATTTTAGATTTGATCCTCAATCTAGTAGAAAAGCATAATTTAACCATGATGTTTATTTCCCACGATCTCTCAGTGGTGCGCTATATCTCTGACCGCGTGATGGTAATGAATAAGGGTGTGATTATCGAGACCGCTGACACTGAAGTACTCTGGGCAGACCCAAAGCAGCAGTACAGCAAAGATCTACTGGCAGCGATTCCATTGGCAGACCCTAGGTCTGAACGCCTACGCTCCTTAAACCCCTAGCACTGCACAATAATTATAAAAATGAGCATCAATATGTCCGATCAAATTCAATCCCATTACGCCGACGGCATCCTCACTGTGAGTTTTAATCGTCGAGAGAAGAAGAACGCCCTGACCTCTGACATGTACGCCCAGCTGGCGGATATCTTCGATCATCGCGCCACTCAGGAAGACGTCAATGTAGTGGTCTTAACGGGCGGTAAAGACTTCTCAGCGGGCAATGATCTGGAGGATTTTCTCGCTCGTCCCCCAGCCACCGGTAATGGCACAGCAGCCCCAGTATGGGAATTTATGCGCGCCCTCTCCACCTGTCCAGTGCCGGTTATTGCAGCAGTTGATGGCTACGCCGTGGGCATAGGTACGACCCTATTACTGCACTGTGAGTTTGTCTATTCGACGCCTAGCACCGTGTTTATGCTGCCGTTTATCAATTTGGCGGCGGTCCCAGAGTTTGGTTCATCGCTGCTGATGCCTATGCGCTGTGGCTACGTTAAAGCCGCTGAGATGCTGCTCTTGGGAGATCGCTTTGATTCCGCGACAGCATTGCAATACAACCTGATCAATCAGATATGTAGCAGTGACAACTTAATGCCCTGCGCCATGGCCACGGCAGCCAAGCTAGCGGGTAAGTCTCGCGATGCACTGGTGCAGAGTAAGGCGCTGATGCGCCGGGATATAGAACCTCTGGCAGAGCGTATTAGTGTTGAATCTGACGCGTTTGCCAAGCGTGTTGCGTCGCCTGAAGCTAAGGCAGCGATATCCGCGATTTTGAAACGTTAGGCGGTTATTCTTGAGTTTAGGCTGTTGCTGAGGCATTGAGATCCCTCGTCGCGTTGCTCTGTCGGGATGACATAAATTGGGCTGGTGGGATGGCATAACAGGGGCTCTGCAGAATGGCCGCTTAATTAAATCCTGTCATTTCGAATGCATGTGAGAGATCTCAGAAACTAGCAATGAGACCCCTCCTCACTCACTCTCCGTCGGAATGACAGTTCTTGCCCATAAAGATAAAAAAGCCCCAATGCCGCAAGAAAATCATTAGCAGTACTACCATAATGCAGATAGACCTTGGTCATACCCTTGCGATCAATCAGGGCCCGTTTATGGATGCCATTGTTTTCAGAAAAAGAGAGCATCTGTCTGAGCGCCAGCGAGTTATGCGAACGCTGAAAAAAAGGGTATCCATGGGACCGATCGCAAGGGTATGGCCAGGGTCTATGACCACCCAACCCCCTACACGAAAAACTCGAGGTCCCTCGCCACTTCGCATTGTCGGCATAACAGGCTTGAAGCTACTGGCAGGCTGACCGAGTTGACACTAATGAACTAATGACAGCTTTCAGCGTTTCTGTAGCAACCATCAGCATTACCACCGGACTAAATCGCGCAGCTAATCCCAGTACCACGCAACCCACAGTAACCCCCGGGATTCTTAGCCAAATACTGCTGATGATACTCCTCAGCATAAAAGAACGTCGGTGCCATACGGATCTCAGTGGTAATCTCACCGAAACCCAACTCAGATAATTTCACCTGAACCGTCTCGGCCGAGGCCAATGTCTGCTCAAGCTGGATCTCGGTATCACAGTAAATCACCGAGCGATATTGACTGCCCTGATCATTGCCCTGACGCATACCCTGAGTGGGATCATGGGACTCCCAAAACACAGCCAACAACTTTGCAAAGCTTATTATTGTGGGATCAAAAACCACAAGTACCACTTCTGCGTGCCCCGTCATTCCAGAGCATGCCTCTTCATAAGTCGGGTTGGGAGTGGCTCCACCGGCATATCCCACCGCGGTGGTAACCACGCCTTCTTGCTGCCAATAACGTCGCTCAGCGCCCCAAAAACACCCCATACCCACCACCACTGAGCAGAGTCCATCAGCGAATGGCGGCTGCAGTGGCTGGCCATTGATAAAGTTGCGGTTGCTGACTGGCATAGCAGTGTCGCGACCGGGTAATGCCTGATCCGCGGTGGGAAGATTTAACGTGAACATGGTTTCAATCCCGGCGCTTTATCGCCAATTAATAATAGGGGGTACGTGAGTGCCTAAATAAAAGACCTATATCAAATCTAAACCCAACTGTAGATCATTTTTAATATCGACAATATCTTCCAGACCCACAGCAATACGAATCAGATTTTCACCAATCCCAGCCTGCTGGCGTTCCTCATCTGAAAGCCGACCATGGGTGGTTGTCGCCGGATGCACTATGGTGGTTTTGGTGTCACCCAAGTTTGCGGTCAAGGAAAGCATACGCGTGTTATCAACCACCTTCCAAGCCTGCTCGCGACCACCGGCAACCGAGAAAGAGAGCACGCCGCCAAAATCAGATTGCTGCTTTTTGGCCAAGCTGTGACCAGGGTGATCTTCTAAGCCGGCGTAAAACACCTTAGTGACCTTGGGATGATCTTTTAACCAAGTCGCCAGCTCTGCGGCGTTGGACGAATGCGCTTGCATGCGGATACGCAGGGTTTCCAAACCTTTAAGAAATACCCAGGCGTTGAAAGGACTCATGGTGGGCCCAGCTGCGCGCAAAAAACCGACGACTTTTTCCATCAGTTCGCTATTGCCAACCACAGCACCGCCAAGACAGCGGCCCTGACCATCGAGATATTTGGTCGCCGAATGGACGACTATATCCGCGCCCCATTGGAGAGGTTTTTGCAGCACCGGTGTACAGAAGCAATTATCCACAACAAAGAGCGCACCAGCCTGTTTCGACAGAGCTGCCAGCACCTCTAAATCGGCTATTTCCGACATGGGATTGGACGGGCTCTCGCAGAAAAGCATTTTGGTGTTGGGCTGGATCGCCTGCTGCCAGGCATCGAGATCAGTCAATGACACATAGCTGACCTGAATGCCAAATTTAACAATATAGTTATTGAGCATGACTCTGGTGCTGCCAAATACATCTTTGGAGCAAAGAATATGATCCCCAGACTGGAGCAGTGCCATGACGATACTGAGAGTCGCTGCCATGCCAGATGAGGTGGCTACAGCCTGCTCGCCGCCCTCCATTGCCGCAAGACGCTTTTCAAACGCGCCCACAGTAGGATTGGTGTATCTGGAGTAAACATTGCCCTTCAGCTCATTGCTAAAGTGCCTGGCCGCCAGCTCTGCATTATCAAACACATAGCTGGAGGTGAGGAACATCGCCTCTGAGTGCTCGGCCTCGTGGCTACGCTGATAGCCACCACGGATTGCCAGAGTTGCCTGCTGATAGGCCGCGACCGATATCGCGGCCGGTTGATTGTTGTCTTTGCTGTCTGAGTCAGACATGTTCAATTAACACTCCAAAATAGCAGCGCAGCTTAATTAATATTCGCCGCGCTGTTGTTGTTGTGAATACCAATAACCTGATTCTTTTGTCCGCCTCTGGGCGCGCCACCTTCGCTCTTGGCATTGTCATTGCGCTGCTGGTCAATATGGGCCAGATAGGCCTCATCCACATCGCCTGTGACATAGTCACCATTAAACACTGAACACTCAAAGCGTTTAATCGACGAATTGCCCTCGGCAGCAGAGGCCACAAGATCTTCAAGATCCTGATAGACCATCCAGTCAGCCCCAATACTTTCGCCCACTTCCTCATCGCTGCGACCGTGAGCAATGAGTTCTGAGGCCGATGGCATATCGATGCCATAGACATTGGGATAGCGCACACCCGGTGCGGCTGACGCCATATAGACTTTATTGGCTCCAGCATCTCTAGCCATCTGAATAATTTCTTTAGAGGTAGTGCCGCGGACGATCGAGTCATCGACTAGCATTACATTCTTACCGGCAAACTCGAGTTTTACCGCATTGAGCTTTTGACGCACAGACTTCTTGCGCTGGGTCTGGCCCGGCATAATAAAGGTGCGGCCAATATAGCGATTCTTCATAAACCCTTCACGGAGCTTTACGCCCATGGTTTCAGCCATGGCCTGAGCGGACACGCGACTGGTGTCGGGAATCGGGATAACCACGTCAATATCGTGATCTGGCATCAGACGCAGTACTTTCTCCGCGAGTTTTTCACCCATACGCAGGCGGCATTTATACACCGAAATATTGTCCATCATCGAGTCCGGACGGGCGAAGTAAACATGTTCAAAAATACAGGGCACCAACTCAGGCTTGGCTGCGCATTGCTGCAAGTGGATCTCACCTTTATTGTCGACAAACAGTGCTTCGCCAGGCTGTAGGTCTTTAATCTGGCCAAAACCCATGCTATCGAGCACCACACTCTCCGAGGCAACTGCATATTCAGTTCCGGCTTCAGTCTCACGCTGGCCGTAACAGAGCGGGCGAATGCCGTAGGCATCGCGAAAGGCAAACATACCGTGATTAGCGACTAGCCCGACAACGCCATATGCACCGCGAACGCGCAGATGAACATTCCTGACCGCATCGAAAATATCTTCGCTGGAGGGTTCGAGCTTGCGGCGCAGCTGCAACTCGTGGGCAAAGACATTGAGTAAAACTTCAGAATCAGAATCCGTATTGAGATGCCGCAGATCAGAACGGAAGATATGTTTACGCAGCTCATCTGCGTTGGTCAGATTACCATTGTGGGCAATGCAGATGCCGTAGGGTGAGTTAACATAGAATGGTTGAGCTAAGGCTGGACCGGAACTACCCGCCGTAGGATAACGCACATGACCTATGCCAACATTGCCCACTAAGCGAGCCATATGCTCAGTGAGAAACACATCTCGCGCCAGACCAACGCCTTTGCAGACATGAATCTCACCCTCATGGTCAGTCACAATACCAGCTGCATCCTGACCGCGATGCTGCAACACAGTCAAGGCATCATAGAGCCGTACATTAACGTCTGAAGTACCAAAAATTCCAACAACACCGCACATTCGCTATACCCAACCTAGTAGTAGATCTTTAATCGCCGTCGCTGTTTCTCTACCCCAGACTTCAAAGCTCTGGAACACAGGTATCAACGCCGACGCTTGCCACCAGGGGTCCTGATCAACCGGCAATGCACTGGGCAGTATTACTACCAGCGCAAGAACCATTAACAACCCCCGAAACACACCAAAAACCAGTCCGAGCATCCTGTCGGTTCCGCTCAATCCCGTCGAGCTGACTAATTTACCCAATAAAAAATTGACCATACTGCCCAGCAGTAAGGTTCCTACAAACAGGCCACCGAAGGCAACCAACTGCCTGATCGATGGCTGATCAATCATATTTACTAACAGCGCGGCAGCTGGCTGTTTAAAATTTACCGCAACAGCAAAGGCGACTAGCCAGATAACCAGAGACATGGCCTCTTTAACAAAACCGCGTATCAGACTAATCAGGGCAGAGAGACTCACCAGCCCAATAATGACCCAATCTACAGTAGCGACTTCCACGGGCTAACCTCGCATCAGGGAACGTATTGCAGCACAATCGCATCAGTGGCGAAGTTGCTGTCAATTTCGGCCTTCTCGGCTATGGCTCGACGTTTGTCCGCTTTCGGGCCGACATAGACGCGATAGAAGGTGGTGCTCTCAATAACGGCAGTTTTGACAAAGGCTTTGAAGCCATTCTCGCGCAGACGCTGCATCAGCCCTTGCGCTTTTTCTTGAGCTTCAAAACTGCCAGCCTGCAGTACCCAGGCCCGAGGCAGGTCATTGGCGTTAAGACCATAAAAGCCCTCACTGACATCGACGCTGGGCTTTGACTCGGCAACATTAAACAGACTGTCTATAGCGCCTAAGGTGACATCGCCCTCTGGGCTCTCAGCGCGGGCAACGTCAATAGGCTGGATTTCTGGTGCTGCAGGCAAACGACTCTGACGGTCGATTTTTAGTGGATCAGCGAAATCAAAGACGATTGGCAAAACGATCAAACCCAGCGCGCCAAGAACCAGGGCGCCAATTATTCGCTGCTGTAACCCATTACTCATTGAATACACCTATCAGACTCACGCTGCATATTAAGTACCGCTGAGACGGTATAAAAAGATCCGAACACTACAATCACGTCGTCTCTATTGGCCTCTTTTGCGACCTCTGCAAGGGCGCTATTAAAAGCCTCTTCAACCGACTCAAATAAACTACTTGAAAGGCCTGCATTGTATAACACTTCATGCAGGGTTTGAGCTTTAGTGGCCCTGTCACTGGCGCTTATTTCAGCCACGCGCCATTCGCTAAAAACATCCCTGAGAGGCCCGACAATACCCGGCCAATCCTTGTCATTGAGCACCGAGGCAACGGCCAGGTAACGCCCGCTAATCGATGGTAGCGCATCAGCCAGTGCTGTGGCTGCGGCAGGATTGTGGGCGACATCGAGAATCACCGGACAATCATTGATCGTCAGCTGCTGTTGACGGCCCGTTAACATCAAGTCGTCCAGTGCAGCGACAACCTTACCTGAATCCAGTTTAAAACCGGCGCAGCTCAGGGCCTGCAATGCTGCGGCCTTATTGCTTGGCATTAACCCCGAAGCAGGGAGCCCTTGAAAGCTCTGAGACCCGCCATCAGACATAGCAAGGTCGAGACTGAAGCGATCGGCATCTAGGCGTAACCTGAAATCTCTGTTGATAACAAAAGACTGCGCGCCGGTGGCACCGATCATGTTGTCAAAACCCTCAGGGCCATCCGCTTCGGCAATCACTAGGGGTCTGGAGGGCCGAGCTATACCGAGCTTTTCCACGGCGATCAATTCTCTGGTGTCACCTAACCAAGCCTGGTGATCTAACGCAATGCTCGTGACCACGGCAACATCGGCGTCAATAATATTAATCGCATCCAAACGCCCGCCCAGGCCCACTTCCAATAACATCAGATCCAGATCCGCATCGACAAAGACGAGCAATGCAGCGAGGGTGCCAAATTCGAAATAGGTTAAAGAGATATCACCTCGGGCCGCTTCGATCTCCTCAAAGGCACGGACAATCGTCTTGTCACAAACTGGCTGTCCCTGAACAGCAATACGTTCGTTGTAAAGCAGAAAATGTGGCGAGGTAAAAAGACCGACACGGTGCCCGTGGGCCAGAGCAACTGCCTGCATACTGGCGAGGCAAGAGCCTTTGCCATTGGTGCCGGCGACAGTAATCGCTGTGGGTAGTGAGATTGCGCTGCCCTGCTCGCGACGCTGATGCTGGATAGCCGACCAGACCGCGGCAACGCGCTCTAGTCCTAAATCAATTTCGACCAGGTGCCGCGCTTCTAGCAGAGTCAACCACTCCGCTAGACTGCGATCAGGCATCGACTGGTTCGGGCAGGTGCATAAACTTAGAGAGGATGCTCGAGAGACGATCGCGCATCTGGTGGCGGGCAACAATCATATCGATCTGACCCTTTTCCAGAAGGAACTCACTGCGCTGGAAGCCCTTGGGCAGTTTTTGTCGAATGGTCTGTTCAATAATGTTGGGGCCAGCAAAACCCGCTCGGGCACCGGGCTCAGCAATATTAATATCGCCCAACATGGCCAGACTGGCAGAGACGCCACCGTATACTGGATCGGTCATAACTGAAATATAGGGAACGCCGGCAATGCGCATTCGCTCAAGAATGGCGCTGGTTTTGGCCATCTGCATGAGTGAGATCAAAGCCTCCTGCATACGTGCGCCACCAGTAGCTGAGAAACAGATAAGCGGCTTGTTTTCCGCGAGGGCCAGTTTCGCCGCGCGGGTAAATTTCTCCCCTACTGCGTAACCCATGGAGCCACCATGGAAGGCGAATTCAAAGGCAACGGCCACTACTGGGATGCCTTTAACACTGCCACTCATAGCAACCAGCGCATCTTTTTCGCCGGTCTTTTTCTGTGCATCAGTGAGGCGATCTTTGTATTTTTTAACATCGCGAAACTTGAGGCGATCCACAGGTTCAACATCTGGGGCAACCTCGGTGCGGCCATCGGTGTCGAGAAAGATATCTAGGCGTCGGCGAGCGCCTATACGCATATGGTGTTCACATTTGGGGCAGATATCGAGATTGCGTTCCAGCTCGGGACGGTAGAGCGGTGAGGCACATTTAGGACATTTCTTCCACAGCCCCTCGGGAACTGAATTTGAGCGATCACTCGCTGTGCCCGCTGGTCCCTTAGGTCGAATTCGCTTCAGCCAGTTCATCTGTGTCCCTTTCCCTAAAATCAATAAGTACTAATATTACTAGGCTTGAAACCTTCCTAGAGCAAGTTATCCGCTCCGCTAATGCTGCAGCCCCCAATTAGGCCGGAAGTTTAACACGACAGATTGGCCGAGCTAAACAGTGCATTAGGTTATTTTTACTCAACTGGCAGCTTTTGCCCGCTGAACAAAGTCACGCACCTTAGCCGGGTCTTTTATCCCCGGCGCCGACTCCACTCCACCACTGACATCGACCATGTCTGGTGCCACAGCCACCACAGACTGAGCGACATTATCAGGGGTTAAACCGCCTGCCAGAATAAGATTGAAGTTGCGCTCCAGAGGCAGTCTGGCCCAGTCAAAGCTTTCACCGGTACCGCCGTACTGACCTGGATGCCAGGCATCAAACAGCAAGCTGTGGGCTGGCTTGTGAGCTTTTGCCTCTGCGGCAATATTGAGATCATCACGCATTCGCAGTGCGCGAATATAGGGAAAGCCAAACTGCTGACAGAACTCGGCGCTCTCATCGCCATGGAACTGCAGCAGATCCGGTTTCACTTCAGTGATCACTTGCTTTACAAATTCTTTATCCGCATTAACTAGAAGCACAACACAGAGAACATCCGAGGCGATCACTGCGCGAATTGCGACAGCCTGGCGCAAATCCACATAGCGGGAGCTCTTGCGATAAATCACTAAACCTAGTGCATCGGCACCCGCCTGCTGCACCATAAGCGCCTGATCTGGCGTGGTGATACCACAAATTTTTACCTGGACCGACATGTTTGCACCTGTGCGTTATATATAAACTACTTTAACTAAAACTTTCAACCATCTGTTTTTAATGCACTAAATAATAATTAATTTAAATATTTAAAAACAGCGGGCCCTTAGGCATTAGGGGAATGACCGGGTCATTGGGATAGCCCACATTAACCAGATAGAGGCCATTTGGCGACGCTGTCGCAGCACTTTTGGTGCGATCACGGCCTTTTATCAACTGCCCTATCCAACCTGGATCGCGCCGACCAAAACCCACTTCCATTAGCGAGCCAATAATATTACGCACCATATGCAGTACAAAGGCATTGGCAGTGACTTCAAAGACAATTAGCTCACCGGCCTGAATAATCTTAGCACTGGTGATATTGCGGTTGGGCGACAGCGATTGGCAGCCTGCTCCACGGAATGCTGAAAAGTCCTGCTCTCCGAGCAAATACTGGCAGGCCTCCTGCATAGCTGCAGTATTTAAAGGGTTGCGCACCCAGGTAACGCCCTGAGAGAGTATTGCCGGCCGCGCGGGAGCAGCATAAATAACATAGCGGTAGGTCCGCGAAGTAGCGCTAAAGCGTGCATGAAAGCTCTCAGTGACCTGATCTGCCCAGAGTAGCGCAATACTGTCTGGTAACTGGCTGTTGGAGCCTTTAACCCAGTTGCGCCCGGTGCGCAGAGCAGGAGTATCGAAGTGCACCACCTGATAACTGGCATGCACCGCGGTATCGGTGCGCCCTGCACAGCTGACCACAATATTGGAGTTAGCCACCGAACTCAGGGCACGCTCAAGTTCCTGCTGAACCGAGGGACTGTGCTTTTGTTTTTGGAAGCCACAAAAAGCACTGCCGTCGTAGGAAACGACGGCAGCATAGCGTTTAACGCCTGCGGGAAGATCTTTTCCCTGGGGAATTTTGCTGTTGAGGCTGTATACCCAATCTAATTCTGTCATGGGCGAAATTATACACACTGAGGAGTTTATTAGCCCAGTTAAGCTTTACCTCGCAGCCTTTTATTTCAGGCTATCGAGGAGCGCCTGAGCTTTGGTTTTACCTTCTTCGTCGGCCTCGCCAAGTAACTCCTCGAGAATCTCTCTTGCACCCTCCGGATCACCCATTTCGACATAGGTTTTGGCTAGGTCCAGCTTAATCTCTGCTGAGTCGAGGCTATTGATATCATCTAATGCGCTAAAGGCATCACCTTCGCTCTCATCTTCGACTGCGGACTCTGCGGCAAAGTCGGCGAGTATGTCATCTAGGTCGTCGCCACCAGGCAACTGCAGTCCTGCAGAATCCTCTGTAGCAGAATTTACACTGTCTGGATCGTTTTTCAGCGCCTCAGGAAGATCTTCTAACGCAATATCAAAGTCCTGAATATCCAGTGAATCTACATCTAGATCGTCTAGTTCAAATGTCTCCAAATCAAGATCGGAGAAACCGAGATCTTTGAGCTCGGGAGGCTGAGTATCAGTGTGGGTTGAACCGGGTTCATGTAAGTCAGTTTCTACTGATTCGGTGCTCTCTATGGGCTGAGGGCTCTTTACAGGCTGAGGGCTCTCTGCAGGCTCAGGGTTGTTATTGACATCAGCGACGTCGACCTGATCAAGGCTGTCTGATGTCTTAGAGCTATTTGTAGCGCCAAGTTCAAGACCTTCGACATCTGCGTGCTCAAGACTGCTGAGCTCAGAGCCAGTGACGAGATCACCATTATCATCTTCCAGACCTGTTTGGGCTCCGCCCTGAGGGCCAGCAATAATGGCTGCCATTTCGATGGCCGAGCTATCTTCTGTTAGAAGAATTTCGTCATAGAGAGCTCTCAGCTCATCATTGCGGCCCTCGCGGAATAGAATCTCCATCAACTTCAACCGCGACCCGGCATCAGCTGAGTCCTTGGCGCGAGCGTCTTCGAGCACTTGAATAGCCTGTGGCGTATTGCCAAGGGAGAGATAGACCTCAGCCTCAGCCACTGCCTCGACCATCATGTCAAAAACGTCTTCGCCAACGGCCTCTTCGATACCGTCAAATATCTCAGTATCACTCTCGTCGAATAGATCATCCTCTGGATCAAGCTCCAGATCGTCAAGCTCGTGCAGAGTCGCCGCAGCAGTGGCCTTGTTCGGCGTCCCACTATCGTAGTTTTCGTAACTGGCCATGGGCAGATCACCCAGCGCGTCGTTATCGCGAGGCGAGGACGATCTGCGCATGATAATTACCAGCAGCAGTAAAATAATTGCGCTGATTAGGCCCCAAAAATAAGCGGGGACGGCCAGCAGTGCGGCGCTAAGATTGCTTTCAGCTTTAACCGGCACTGTCGCAGCACGGTCGAGATCAGCCTGTTTTTGCGCTTGCTCGACCAGCTCTGCCATAGTGGCGACCTGGGCCTCGAGTAACGCTAGGCGCTGGCGCAGCTCGCTGTTCTCGAGCTGAAATTTATTGACCTCATCATTGGCAACCGCAAGCTCAGATGACAGCTGCTGAACAGTCTCACCAGCTAAGCCTGAGCCAGTGTCTGAGCCGGCTTTACTGTCAAGGCTTGCGCCGGCCTCTGGAGAGTCCCCTGAAGCAGAGACCAATTGTAGTCGCGCGTCAGTTTGTTCACTAAAAGACGGCTCTAAGTCAGAGTCTGAGCCATACTCATCACTGTAAATAATCTCGATATCATCATTAGAAGTCACTGCATCATTTGGCCCAGCAGGCGCTACAAGACCAATTTGTGACGCCACCATATCTCCAGCTTGCTCACGAATTTGATCAAGGGACGGCAGCCGTAATACCGCGCCTCTCATCAAACGGTTAGCATCGCCATCGGAAAACGCATTAGTATTCTGCTGATAGAGGGAGTCCATGGTCTGCAGCACCGTGGCGCCTCTGGGACGCAAACGTTCGGCAACATTCCACAATGTGTCTCCCAAAATGACCTGATGCTGATCACCAGATAGCGCTGCACGATCAAGCGCAGCGCTGCCAGTGCTTGTGTTCTCCGCATTAGTCGATTGGATAATCGGTTGAGTCGCAGGAGTAGACGTCACTGGCGGCGCAATAGTCACAGCAGCCGGCTGCTTATCACGATAGATAGGTAGGTCTAACAACAGAGTGTATGACCGCATCACTCGGCCCTCGGGCCACTGTAACTGTACCAGGAAATCTAAATAGGGCTCTACAACAGGTTGGTCGGTAATGATTTTGATAATGCGCTGATTGGTGCTGTCCCGGTCGAGAGAAAACTGCAGACGGCTAAGAAAGAAGTCTCGACTCAACCCCGCTCGCTCAAAAGCCTCAGCCGATGCCAGCGATACCAGAACCTGGTTATCCTGAAGGCCGTCAGCGTTAATAATTTGAACAGTGGCTGCGAGAGGCTCATTCAGCGATGAGTTAACAGTGATCTCACCCAACCCCACGGCATGGGCGGAGGGTGTTGCCATCAGTGCAGAGAGAGCTATCGCTGTAGCTGTAATGACTAGTTTAAACTGACCGAGCAGATTAGCGATAAGCTGTGTTTTAGGTGTTTGAATCAAATCGTGTATAGACTTATGAATATAGTTTTGCATAAAAAGCGCCGACCACTTCCGGGTTGTCATAAAAAATATCCTATTAAAGGCCTCTTAAAACTGGCTCTTACAGTAATTGTTTCGCGGCTATCCTGCAATATCTCAGGATGATAACCATCCTCAAGTCTTAGCACATTATTGGCTATTTCATCTGGCAGTTTCCACTTTGCTCAGTCCTCAATCAGAATTCTTAACATCCGGCGCAACGGCTCAGCCGCTCCCCATAGCAGCTGATCACCCACAGTAAAGCCTGAGAGATACTGCTCACCCATATTCATTTTACGCAAACGCCCTACCGGAACATTCAAACCACCGGTGACTGCTGCTGGCGTCAAATGCTTCACCGAAGATTCTTTATCGTTGGCAACAACCTTTGCCCACTGGTTAGCTTCAGCTAACATGGCCTCGATTTCATCCATTGGCACATCCTGAGTCAACTTAATCGTCAGAGCCTGGCTGTGACAGCGCATAGATCCAATGCGAACACAGAGACCGTCCAAGGCAATCGGATTGCCTTCGCGGTTCAAAATCTTATTGGTCTCGGCCTGGTTTTTCCACTCTTCACGACTCTGGCCATTTTCAAGCTGGGAATCAATATAGGGCAATAGACTACCGGCCAATGGATAGCCCCAGTTATCTACTGGGAAACTCTCGGATCGCAATGTATCAGTCACCTGACGGTCGATTTCTAAAATAGCTGAACCAGGGTTAGCCAGTGCATCAGACACAGAACTCTTAATCGCTCCCATCTGATTGATCAGCTCACGCATATTCTGCGCACCAGCACCAGAAGCCGCCTGATAAGTCATGGAACTCGCCCACTCCACCAGATTGGCATTAAACAGGCCACCGAGACTCATAAGCATCAGGCTTACAGTGCAGTTACCGCCGATATAATCTTTAACGCCATTGGCCAAGCCATCTTTCACCACAGACATATTGACCGGGTCCAACACAATAATGGAGCTGTCATCCATACGCAGGGCAGACGCTGCATCAATCCAGTAGCCATCCCAGCCTGCTTTACGCAGCTGTGGGTAGACTTCTTTGGTGTAGTCTCCCCCCTGACAGGTAACAATAATATCCATCTGTTGCAGGGCATCTATATCGAAGGCGCTTTGCAGCAAAGGTATTTCAACACCCACGTCGGGGCCTGCCTGGCCCGCCTGAGACGTAGTGAAGAAGATTGGCTCAATCTGGGCGAAGTCATTCTCTTCACGCATTCGCTCCATCAGCACAGAGCCAACCATGCCGCGCCAACCTACAAATCCTGTTTTTTTCATTTTTCTAAACTCTCTTAAATTTAATTAATTCTTAATCATGTCTCTGCCAACTGCAGGAGATCTCTCGTCGCTAAGCTCTGTCGAGATGACAGCTTGAGCAGTCACTCGATATCTCAGCGCAGTCATGGGAATCCTTTACGATCAATCAGGGCCCGTTTATGGCCTGGTTATTTTTAGATTGAGAGAGCGCCCTGTCTGAGTGAAACGAGTTGCGCGAACGCTGAAAATAAACAAACCATGGGCGATGCACATGGATCTGCGAGTGTCGCGTGAGGCGGGGCACCGGGAGCGACCCCGATCGTAAAGGATCGCCATGGCTTCGCCCACACCAAACCCTAAAGCGCCGCAACCACCGCATCACCCATCTCAACCGTACCAACCCGCGTCATGCCATCCGTATAAATATCTCCAGTCCGCAACCCCTGATCCAGCACATCACTCACCGCCTTCTCAATCGCATCCGCCGCTGCAACCGCATTCAACGAATAACGCAACATCATCGCCACAGACAAAATCGTCGCCAGCGGATTAGCCACACCCTGCCCTGCAATATCCGGCGCTGAACCATGACAGGGCTCATACATACCGCCGCCATTTTTATCGAGAGAAGCCGAAGGCAACATACCAATAGACCCAGTCAGCATAGCCGCCGTATCCGACAAAATATCGCCAAACATATTACCAGTCACCACCACATCAAACTGCTTCGGCTCCTTCACCAACTGCATCGCCGCATTATCAACATACATATGGCTCAGCTCTACCTCAGGGTAGTCCGCCGCCATAGAGGTAATCACCTCACGCCACAGAATAGTCGCTTCCAACACATTCGACTTATCCACGGAACACAAACGCTTACCGCGCACCATCGCCGCTTCAAATGCCATACGGCCAATACGACGAATCTCAGACTCATTGTATTTGTAAGTGTTGTAACCCTCGCGCTCACCATTATCCAAAACGCGAATTCCACGAGGCTCACCAAAGTAGATGCCGCCCACCAACTCACGGACAATCAAAATATCCAAACCCGAGACAAACTCCGGCTTCAAAGAGGAGGCATGAGCCAACTGCGGATACATAATCGCCGGGCGCAAATTACCAAACAGCTCTAACTCAGAACGAATAGTTAACAAGCCCTTCTCAGGGCGCAGATGACGCTCAACATCATCCCACTGCGGACCACCCACAGCGCCGAGCAATATCGCATCAGCGGTTCGGGCCTTGTCCAACGTTTCCTTCGGGCAAGGTTCACCAACAGCATCTAGAGCCGCACCACCCAAATGGGCATAATCTAACTCAATACCTAGGCCAAATTTCTGATTGACCGTCTCAAGCACTTTTACCGCTTCAGTAATAATCTCTGGGCCAATATTGTCCCCGGGTAGTACCAATACTTTCTTTATACTATTGACCATTATTTAATCGCCCCAAATACCCAAGGATGCTGAGCCGCGCGCTCAGCCTCATACTGTTTGATCACATCTGCTTCTTTTAGAGTCAGACCAATCTCGTCCAAACCATTCAACAGACACTCCTTACGAAACTCATCCAATTCGAAGCGGAACAGATGCCCAGAATCTGTAGTCACAGTCTGGGATGGCAAATCAATCGTCAGTTGATAACCCTCCTCAGCCTCCATCTCCTTAAACAGAATATCCACCTGCTCTTCGGTCAACACTACCGGCAACAAACCATTCTTAAAACAGTTGTTATAAAAGATATCCGCGTAACTTGGCGCAATTACCGCATTAAAACCGTAATCCTCTAACGCCCAAGGCGCATGCTCACGGCTCGAGCCACAACCAAAGTTCTTCCGTGCCAAGAGCACAGATGCGCCTTTGTAACGAGGGAAGTTCAACGGAAATTCCGTCTTGAGGGGGCGGTTACTGCAATCGGCCCCGGGCTGTCCCTCATCCTGATAACGCAACTCATCAAACAGGTTCGGCCCAAAGCCACTGCGCTTAATCGACTTTAAAAACTGCTTGGGAATAATCATATCCGTGTCTACATTGGCGCGATCCATAGGACCCACCAAACCACGATGTGTAGTAAATGCTTTCATTATCGATCACCTCCTACAAATGACCGTACATCGACAATATGACCGGCCACCGCCGCAGCCGCAGCCATCGCCGGACTCATCAAATGGGTGCGACCGCCATTGCCCTGACGCCCTTCAAAGTTACGGTTCGACGTAGAGGCACAGTGCTCACCGGCCCCCAATTTATCCGCATTCATCGCCAGGCACATTGAACAGCCCGGCTCACGCCAATCCATACCCGCCGCAATAAAAATTTTATCCAGCCCTTCGGCTTCCGCCTGCGCCTT
>Ga0209532_1001705_pt1 | contig 16617 bp, 11 predicted proteins | sample COG_02_FD_184746 | JGI IMG/M metagenome (GOLD analysis project Ga0209532, IMG submission 184746) | Pelagic Microbial community sample from North Sea - COGITO 998_met_02 (SPAdes) (version 2) | ecosystem: Environmental > Aquatic > Marine > Neritic zone/Coastal water | place: Helgoland, sampling... | reverse complement strand
AAATCGTTGCCCGTTATTGCGAGCTGACCAATATAGACAAAATTGAAAACTGGAATTTTTGCATGGCCTTCAGCTTTTTCCGCTTAGCCGCTATCTGTCAGGGTGTGGCGAAGCGGGCAGTGGATGGCAATGCCTCCAATGCCACAGCCAATAACGTTGGAGCGCTGGTACGACCACTGGTTGAGTTGGCCACAGGCTATCTCGACTAGCCATCGAATGCGAGTCTCAGCGAGACTCTATAAATACACCAGCTAAACCCTACAAAAGGCCTAAAAGTGAACAATAGTATTCCAGTCGCCACCTTCGAAGTGCGCAAAGATAACTGGGCTGAGACACGTATTGTCAGCCACTCCATGGCCACCGAATTAGCGCCAAACCAAGTCTTATTTAAAGTTGCTCGACAAGCGCTGACAGCAAATAATATTTCTTACGCTAGCTCTGGCGACAGCCTCAAGTACTGGGAGTTTTTTCCAGCGGAAGCCGGTTGGGGCAGAATCCCCGGAATGGGCTGGAGTGAGGTGATTGCCTCGGCTCACCCAGATATTGCAGTGGGCGAGCGAGTCTGGGGCTTTACCCCTTACTCAACCCATCACAAAATTCTCGCTGGCAAGGTGAATAAATTCACTTTTAGCGATGTATCCGACCATCGCGCTGGTCATGCGCCGGTCTATTGCCAGTTTGATCGCGCTGCGACTAACCCTATCTATGAGCCCGAGCGCGAAGACCAAGACAGTCTGCTTCGCGGTCTGTTTATGACCTCTTGGCTGGTGGAAGATTTCATTGCGACTAACCATTTTTTTGACGCACAGGTCTGCCTGATTACCAGCGCTTCGAGCAAGACCAGTATTGCTTTGGGTCACTCGGTCAAGCGATGTGGCAAGCTGCGCAGTATCGCTATCACCTCCGCGCCCAATATCGCTTTCTGCCAGAGTTTAGGCTGTTACGACAGCGTGATTGGTTATGGGGATATTGCTGATCTAAATGCTGCAGAGGCTGCTGTAGTTGTGGATATGGCGGGTAATGCAAAGATTATCAGTGAGTTGCACCAGCATTACGCCGATAATATAAAGCACTCCTGTCGCATTGGCGCCACGCACCACAGTGAGTTGGGTTCGGTCGACGGCTTGCCCGGCGCACTACCGCAGTTCTTTTTCGCCCCCAGCCATGTGCGAGCGCGCAGTGCTGAACTTGGCGCCGAGCAATTGATGCAATTGCTGGGTACCGACTACGCTAGCTTTCGTCGTTTCTGCGATAGCTGGATGAAAGTGGTGCCTAGCTATGGTGCTCAGTCTATGGACCATACCTATTCTGCAGTCTTGGCGGGCAGGGCGGATCCTAGTACTGGGCAGGTAGTGTCGCTCTCAGCTGAGGGCGAGTAAGCAGTCCTCACGACGCAGCAAACATTTTTTCCGGGCAAGTGGGTGCAGCGGATTAATCAGAGCTATGCAGGGCTGGATGAGGACCAGCGTCGGCCTGTTGATGCCGGGCTTGCTGGCATCGGTTACGAGGGGCTCTTTTTCGCGATTTTAAGTCTTTTGACTTGAGTACTGAATTTATCGTCGATTGGCCCTTAGTATTCGGCATGGCGATTCAGTTTCAATTGGATAATGGCATATACTGTTGGACTGACTGAGTCAGGCTGATTTGAGGACGTTAACTGGTGCGTTCGAGCAGGAGCCGGCTAAAACTCTTATTGAGTAAAAAGCGAAGCAAGTAAGGGCAATATTATGACTACCCCATCGATAGACATCGCCCCTGACGGGCGGCGTCAGCGAAGTGAGCGCAGCAAACAGGCGATTATTGAAGCCATGCTCGACATGATTGGCGAGGGCACTCTGATTCCTACGGCACAGCAAGTGTCTGAGCGGGCTGGTGTGGGTATCCGCAGCGTCTTTCGTCATTTTGAAGATATGGAAAGCATATTTGTTATGGCGGACGAGGCGCGTCGCAGCCGCTATGAAGATATATTTTTGGGTGGTGATCGCAAGGGAACACTGGAGCAGCGCATTTTGCATGCGGTGGAGCAGCGCGCTAAAGGCTATGAGCTGTATGGCAATGTAATGCTCACAACTCTGGCTCAGCGCTGGCGCTTTACCACTTTGCGAAAAAACTATGGGCGCTATCAGCGCGGTTTGCGCAAAGATCTTCACGACTGGCTGCCAGAGTTAGAGACGCTTGATGACAGCGCCTGTGAAGCAGTGCATGGCATTGCTTCTTTTGAATTTTGGAATCGTCTTCGCGATCATCAGGGCTTGAGTAAAAAGACAGCCATAGCTGTTGTCGTCAATATGTTAAATGGCTTGCTTGGGCTCAAGTAAATCGTGCAGTAAAGACCTCGATAAAGAGCCCGATAGAAAACAGTTAAATGAAAATATAAAAGAATAAAACTAATCTAGAGTGGCCTAATTCACTGGCCGTCTAAAGAGGGGAGTAACGTGGAGTTAACAGACAAAATTGTTGTTGTCACTGGCGCCGCCAGCGGTATAGGTCGAGCCATGGCGATTCGCTTTAAAGCCGAGGGCGCCAAGCAGATTGTTACTGTGGATATTAATATTGAAGGCGCTCAGGCCACGGCCGAGATGATCGACGGCATTGCCATGAGTGCAGATGTCTCCAAAGAAGAAGATATTCGGCGGGTCATCGAAGAGACTGAGAGCAACGTCGGGCCGATCGACCTATTTTGCTCCAATGCCGGTGTGGGTATGGGAGAAAGTATCCATTCAGCGAATAAAGAATGGCAGATGAGCTGGGATATCAATGTCATGTCTCACGTCTATGCCGCCCGTCATCTGTTGCCATTGATGATTGCACGGGGTGGCGGTTATTTTCTCAACACCTCTTCTGCAGCCGGACTCTTAAATCAAATTGGTGGTGCCGCTTACGGTGTTACCAAACATGCAGCTGTCGGCTTCGGCGAGTGGCTGGCGATTCACCACAAACACGAGGGCATCAAAGTTTCCATGCTCTGTCCCCAGGCTGTGCGCACGCCTATGACTGAGACTGATAACGATGCTACGGCGGCCGCTGCCAGCAACGGTATGATCGAGCCAGAAGAACTCTGCCAAACAGTGGTCGAAGGTCTGCGCGACGAGAGCTTTATGATCTTGCCTCATCCCATTGTGCTCGACTTTATGCGCAATAAGACCAGCAACTATGATCGTTGGATTGGCGGTATGAATAAGCTAATGAGAAAAATTATCGGTTTAAATTAACTGCAGGCGGTTAGTTTAAACGCGCTGTGTAGAATAAAAAAAACTATTGGTTAAAAGTAATATAAAACGAGCAATCTATGTTTGATATCAAAGAATTTTTTCGCGTTACCAAAGAATTTCTGCAATTGGTTCCAGTGCTGTCGGTCAAGCCGACAAGCAACGAAGACGCCGTCTCCATGGCCAGCGTGTTAGAGGGAACTGTAGCCAGGCCATCAGACCGCAGTATGATCATATTTGAGGGCAAGGAGCTGACCTGGGGCGAGTTTAATGCTCTTACCAATCAGTTTGCTCACGCTCTGATGGCCCGTGGCGTTAAGCGTGGCGACTGTGTTTCGGTGATGATGGAAAATCGAGTCGAAATGCTCGCCTGTACCTTTGCTCTGCAAAAAATAGGCGCCATTTCAAGTCTGATTAACTATGCCTTAACCGGAGCCCAATTAGCTCATTGTGTCACCATTTCGGGCTCTACCAAGTGTATGGTAGGTGAAGAAATCTATGGCAGTCTAGATGCTGTGCGCGGTCAGTTATCACTAGGTGATGAAGATATTCTTTGGGTCGCAGATAACCGCAGTAATTCAGTGCCGGAAAATGCTGAAGATATTGTCAGCAGTCTCGAGCAGTATCCGGATACCAATTTAGAGGATACCAACACTATCTTGGCTGGCGCTACAGCCATGTATATTTTCACCTCAGGCACTACCGGAATGCCCAAGGCCGCGAAGATTCCTCATCGCCGCTGGTTGTCTGCTGCCCACGCCTTTGGCTTAGCCGGTTGTCGGGCTAAACCCAGCGATCGCTTTTATCTCTGCCTGCCGCTGTTTCACGGCACTGGCTTGATGTGCGGTATAGGTAGTTCTTTTTATACCGGCGCATCTATCTTCTTGCGCCGTCGGTTTTCGGCCTCCGAGTTTTGGTCTGATGTGTATAAGTATAAGACCACCAATTTTATTTATGTGGGTGAGCTGTGCCGTTATCTATTGGCTCAGCCGGTGTCGCCTTTTGAGCAAAATAATACTCTCACAAGAGTGTTTGGCAACGGTCTGCGACCGGATATTTGGGATGAGTTTAAGCAGCGCTTTGGCATCGAACGAGTCTGTGAGTTCTACGGTTCCAGTGAAGGTAATGTGACCTTTTTTAATGCCTTAAATAAAGACCGCACCATGGGTCTTACTCCAGCCAATATTATGCTGGTTAAATATGATATCGATGCCGATGAAATGGTCCGCGACGACGATGGCGAACTGATCCAAGTACCTGTAGGAGAGGCTGGATTATTGATCGGTGAAATCGATGAGCGTTACAAATTCGATGGTTACACCAACAATGATGCCACTGAATCGAAAATACTCCGCAATGTGGTTAAGCCTGGAGATGCTTGGTTTAACACGGGAGACCTGATTAATGAAGTGGATGTGGGTTTCGCCGTTGGCAAAAAGCACTACCAGTTTGTCGACCGAGTCGGTGATACCTTCCGCTGGCGCTCTGAGAATGTCTCGACCAATGAGGTAGGTGAGATCCTCAATGGCTGTGACCAAGTGGAAATAGCCAATGTCTACGGTGTGGATATCCCGGCGACAGAGGGTAAAGCGGGCATGGTGTCATTGACTCTAAAGCCGGGGCAGCAATTTGATGTCAGTGCTTTCTCCGATTTTGTAAATGCTAATTTGAGCAGTTTTTCACAGCCTGTATTTGTTCGTGTGCAGCCTGAGGCAACTACTACGGGCACTTTTAAATTACTTAAAGGAGATTTGCGCAAGCAGGGTTTCCACTTGGATGAGGTCGCAGATGAACTTTATGTAATGCCTCCTCGGGTCAAAGAATATCAAAAACTTGATCGCGATTTCTATGAAAAAATTGTAGCTGGTACTGCAGGTTATTAAGTCTGAGCTTGTAAAAAGTAATAGAATTTAAAAAGCAATAAAAATTAAATGCACAAGATACCGGAGTGCCTAGAAATGGCTTTTTCTTCAGATGTGGTTTCAATTGAAAAAAACGGTGCTATCGGCACCCTATGGCTGGATCGTCCAGGCAAGTTTAATGCCTTGACTCCAGAATTGTGGGCAGCAATTCCAGTAGCGCTCAATGAGCTTGCTGCGGATGCCGATATTAGAGCCATTATCTTTGCCGGACGTGGCAAGCACTTCTGTGCAGGTATAGATCTGATGGCCGGCGGTTTAGACGCTGAACATGCCAAGCAGGCGCCCTCTGAGGCAGTGGCTAATTTAAACCAACTTGGCTTTACCACGGCGTTTCAGGAAGCGATCTCGTCGCTGGCGAAATGCCAACTGCCCGTTATTGCTGTGGTCCACGGCTACTGCCTGGGTGCGGGTATTGATCTGATCACTGCCTGTGACATACGTATCAGCGCCGCAGACGGTCAGTTTGGTGTGCGTGAGACGCGTATAGGTCTGGTTGCGGATGTGGGAACATTGCAGCGCCTACCGAAAATCATCAGTGCAGGGCATATGGCTGAATTGGCTTACACAGGCAAAGACATCAATGCTGCCAGGGCGGAAAAAATCGGTTTGGTCAATGATGTCTATGACGATTTTGATAGCACTTATGCGGCGGCCATGGAAATGGCTCACACCATTGCCGCCAATCCACCTCTGGCAGTGCGTGGCACTAAGTTTATATTGCAGCAGAGTGAAGATCTGACCACTGAACAGAGCCTCTTGTTAAATGGTATGTTTACTCTGATGACGAGTTTGAAGTCCAATGATATGCACGAAACAATGCAGGCATTTGGTGAGAAACGCCCGCCGGTTTACACCGGGAGTTAAGAATTTTTAAGAGGTGTTTTAAGAAGTGTTGTATGCGCTTTTAAAAATTTTCCTAGAAATTTTGTAAGCAAGCCAAGAATGATACAAAGCTGCATCCCAGCGCTCGCTGAGATGCAGCTTTTTTTTGTATTACATCATCATACCACGTGTCGAATTTAGCAGATCTGGATAACGCTCGCCAATCTTGGCAAGTCCGTAGTTGACCCAGTATTCAATTTTCTGCAGGAAGGTCATCTCGACCATTTCTGGCAGACGCTGTTGCTGGCGATCCAAGAAAGCATGGATTGCATCCACATCTTCAGATGTCAGGCTGGAGTAGAAGCCGGCCATACCTTTGTGGGCATAGGCGCCACCTAAGACAATCGCGGTGAAGTCGATATGGGTCTGTTCACTCATATGGCGCAAGTCAGGCAGTACATAGTTGGTCTTAGCACTGATGCCGTGACATGAGCCACAGTTGCGACTGTAGAGCTCTTCGCCGTGAGTAATTACCTGCTCATCGTTATTGGCTTCGTGGCCTAGGGCCATAATCACTGACTCGCCATTGTCTTGAATCGGCTGAGTTAGATTAAAATCACCTTTCTTAAACACCAGCAGCTTGTTTTGATTGACGAAGTTTCGTTTTACTTCATCGCCACCGGCAAGCATCAGAGCGCCACCGCTACCCTGAGCTACAGCTATATATTGTTCACCATCTAATTCATAGGTCATGGGCCCCGCTAGCACGGCGCTATCGGACTGATACTGCCATAGAATGTCGCCGTTGGTGGCGTCATAGGCAGCAAATTTTCCGCCCCAGGTGCCCTGAAAGACCAAGTCGCCGGCGGTGCTAAGAATGCCACCGTTTGAGGGCTTAGGGTGCTTAACCGACCAGGCACGTTGCTGTTTTATCGGGTCATAGGCCACCAACTCACCGTAAATCAATGCATCCACTGCGGCGCGACCGGCAACCCAACTTTTTGGATCGCGAACTTCATTGAGATCAATACCGGTGTTCCAGCGATCAACCTGATAGCTGACGGCATCCATACCTTTAAAGTAGGTTGGTACATTTTGCACTGGAATGTACATCAGGCCGGTTTTAGGGCTATAGGTCATTGGCTGCCAGTTGTGGGCACCGAATGGGGCGGGCCAAATATAGCTGCCGCCATTCGATTGATAGTCGGCGTACTTGGTCTCTACAGGACGACCGGTTTCCATGTCTATATGACTAGCCCAGGTCGCTTTGGCGAATTTGTCTGCTGAAAGCAGTTCACCAGTAACCCGATCCAAAACATAGAAGAAGCCATTTTTAGGCGCCTGCATAATCACTTTGCGGGTTTCACCTTCAACGTCAAGCTCGGCAAGTACCAGCTGCTGAGTGGCGGTGTAGTCCCAGTTATCTCTCGGTGTTACCTGATAGTGCCAAACATATTCGCCGGTATCAGGCTTAAGGGCGACGATGGAGCTAAGGTAGAGATTGTCGCCGCCACCGGGGCTGCGCAGATCACGATTCCATGGGGAGCCATTGCCTGTCCCTATATAGAGTAAGTCTAATTCGGGATCATAAACCAGAGAATCCCAAGCGGTGCCGCCACCGCCGCCGCCAACTGTGTACCACTCGTCACCCTTCCAGGTCTCCAGAGCAGCTTCTAGGGCAGGGCTTTCCTGGGGCTTGTTGCGATCTCCAGGAACAGTATAAAAGCGCCATTTTTGTTCGCCAGTGTTGACGTCGAAGGCACTGACATAACCGCGCACACCGAGCTCGGCGCCACCGTTGCCAATCACAACCATGCCTTTAACCACTCGTGGTGCACCGGTAATGCTGTAGTTGCTGTTGGGTGGGGTAGTTTGTACCGACCAGTTCTGTTCGCCAGTCAGAGCATTCAGGGCGATTAAACGACCGTCTAGAGCACCGAGAAACACTTGCAGAGGGGCGTTTTCATCCTCCTGCCAGATTGCCAGGCCGCGGTTAACTGGGCCGCAGCAGGTTTTAATTAGGTGGGATTTGGGCACCTTGGCATCAAAGTGCCAGAGCTCTTCACCAGTGCGCGCATCTAGAGCATAGGCATGGCTCCAGCCAGTGCTGATATAGATCACACCGTTATGTACCAGAGGAGTAGCTTCCATACCGCGAGCGGTTTCAAACTTAAACGACCAGGCCAGGTCCAGTTCGTCGACGTTGTCGCGATTAACCCTGTCCAGTGGACTGAATCGCTGTTCCTGATAATCGCGGCCATAACTTAGCCATTCAGCATCGGGATTGGCGATCGACTGTTCGTTGACTACAGTGACTTGAGCCACGGGCTGAGCAATGGTCAGGCTTGATAGTCCGAGCAATGTAGCGGCGGTAATGCTGGTGAGCGTGCGTAAAAGCATAGTTGTCCCCTTTGTGCGAACCGGTTAATGGCGTTAAACGGTGCGCTAACTTTCTTTTTATAGTGTGTTTATGCAAACTTATCATACGATCGGATTAAAGGCTGTAACCAATCCCTTACCTAAGGTTTTAGTATCTGCCTGAGGCGCTATTATGTAAATGGCAACTGATGACTGATTAGTCCCGCTGCTGTCTGCGGTTCTGAGCTAAATGGACTAGGTTAAATAGCTAGGCTAAACAGTCAGGATTCTAAAGCATCGAAGACTGATGAATTATCTCCCTCGAATTAGCTGGCAGGGAAATACTTGTGCCATCCTGTCCTAAGGTTATATCAGAGAATACCTCTACTACTCCTTCAAGCCAGATCGCTTCCATACCAGGTGCCATAAGCGCTGGCACAATATGATAGTAGAGCAGGTGTCCTACGCGTGCATCCCGCGCGATTTCGGCAGCCTCCACCGGAGTGGTGTGGTAGTCGTGAATATCATTGAAAAGCTTTTCCCGCAGTGGATTGCCGATTCGCGCCGCAGACTCGGCCATTAGTACCACCAGCTTGGTCGACAGTGCCTCATGGACGAGTAGATCAACTCCCGCGGAATGTTTCTCTATGGTGGGAGACTTAACCGTATCTCCAGAAATAAGTAGGCTGCGGCCTTTATAGGTAAATTTGTAGGCCACTGCAGGCGTGACCGGGAAGTGATCGGCGCTGATCATTTCTATCTTAAGATTTTCATTGCCATAGACCGTTACTGACTCACCGATTTTGGGTAAGGCAAAACCCTTTGGACTCATGCCAGCACCACTGGGTGGTGCGACCGCAACCCCGTGATGATCTGTGCGATGCACTGCATCTTGAGCATAGGCTCGATTAAAACCGCTGATAATTTCCGCGACACCTGCGGGACCATAAACCGGCAGTGGGCCGCTGTTATTGTCTGCCACCCAGCGCAACATGGCCATTTCACCTAGACCATCTATATGGTCGGAGTGAAAATGGGTCAAAAATAGCGCCTCGATTTTGCCCTGATTAAATCCCATGCGACCAAGATTGCGCGCGCCATTGGTACCGGCATCGACAACAAATAACTGCTCACCAGCCATCACTGCAACACAGGGGCCGGAGCGATTGTCACTGGGCATGGGGCCTCCGGCACCGCAGAGGCTGATATGCAAACCGTCGGGCAGTTCTGCCAGTGGTTGCTGAGACATTATTTTATCCAGGGCGCCCGGGAGTATTTTCAGCATGATAGCGCCGCGCTCACTGTAGGCCGTGAGGGCCAGAGCCAGCAATACGATGGTGCCCGCTACATAGGATTTTTTCATGGGTCTTATATCTCGTCTAAAAAGGTGTTTGGAGCTCAGAGTTGGGCTGAATAGTTGCATCTGTCAGTATGTGCGTCAATATAATTGGCGCTATCTGTGGCTTGATCAGAATTGCGCTGCCATGGCTACTGAATACGGGCTACTGGATAACGGATGCTGCATAAACACCTTAATTACGTTTTAATAACCGCCTAAAATAATAATAAGAGCGCTGAGCTACCATGATCCACTTTATTAAACCGCGTCTCATTCAGCTGGTTACCAGCCAGTGGCTGCGCAATCTGCGTCGCCGTCGAGTTGAGAAACGCCGCCTGGCCAATAACCAAGCGCATCAGGTAACCGTTTATCTTCGTCTCAATGACGCTCACAGTTACCTTTTACTGCAAGTGCTACAGCAGTTTGCTCAGCGCTATCCGGTGAGCTTTGACTTTCGCACTGTGCTCAATCTTCAACAAGATATGTATCCGGCACCGGCCCTTTGGCATAGCAATGCCTTTGCCGACGGTGCGCATTTGGCGCAGCTGTATAACCTGCGTTTCCCGACTCAGCCGCCTCAGGCGTCAGCGAGCAGGATTAGGCAGCTAACGGCCCAGTTGCTGCACTGGGAGTTGCAGCCCGGTTATCTCGAGAATGCCTTGCAGCTGTTTGACGCCTATTGGCAAGGGCAAGAGCAGGGCCAGAATGATATTTTGGACAAGATTATCGATACTAGGATTAGCGAACATGCTGAATGTTACAGCCATCACTTGCAGGCTAATGAGGCACGGCTTAAACAGCAGGGACATTATCTCAGTGCCATGCTGCACTACGGCGGTGAATGGTACTGGGGCATTAATCGACTGGAGTATCTGGAGCAGCGATTAAATGATATGAATTTGCAGCAAGACCAGAGCAGTGCAGTTGTCTTTGACAAAAGCCACAGGGATTTCTGTGGTCAGAGTTTGAACACTAGGCGCAGCGATGAAGGAGCAGGGCAGGTCAACGCCATTGTTATGTACTGGTCGCTGCGCAGCCCCTATTCCTATCTTGCGCTGGTGCGCGCTCGGCAACTGGCCGACCACTACCAGGTACCCTTAGAGGTGAAGCCGGTATTGCCGATGGTGATGCGGCGTATGCAGGTGCCCGATACCAAGGGCGGTTATATCATTGCCGATGTAGCGCGAGAAGCTGAGAAATATGGCATTCCTTTTGGCCATGCTGCTGATCCCCTGGGTGCCGGTGTTGAGCGCTGTTACGCACTGTTTGCCTATGCTCAGTCCCATGGCCTCGGACTGAGTTTTTTACAGAGCTGCGCCGAGGGTGCTTGGTCCGAAGGGATTTTTGCAGAGTCAGATCCTGGGTTGCAGCAGTTGGTGGAGCGTGCCGGACTCGACTGGAGTCAGGCGCGGCCGCTGCTAAAAGACGATTCCTGGCGGGTTTGGGCCCAGGATAATTTGGCCGAGCTCTATGGTCAGGATCTCTGGGGTGTGCCTAGTCTGGTGTATGGCGAAACGAAAGTATTTGGTCAGGATCGCCTCGACCGTATTGAACAGGGGATCATTCAAAACCTTGCTCAGCGCACCCAATAATAAAATTAAAAATAATCAAGAGTATGTAAATGACCTTTTCAAATCGCATCACCCAATTAACCGGCACTCAATACCCGATCATTCAAGCCCCTATGGGTTGGATCGCCCGCGCACAGCTAGCATCGGCGGTGAGTAATGCCGGCGGTTTGGGGGTTATCGAAACCAGCTCAGGTGAGCTGGATAATATCAAGTTGGAAGTGGCGAAAATGCGCCAGCTTACGGACAAGCCATTTGGCATGAATGTGGCACTCTCCTATGTGCGCGACAGCAATATTATTGATTTTGTGGTGGAGCAGGGGATCAAGTTTGTCACCACTTCCTCGGGCAGTCCCAGTGTCTGTACCAAGGATTTCCAGGCGGCAGGCATCACCGTTTTTCATGTGGTACCCACCTTGGAGATGGCCCTTAAAGCACTTGATGCAGGTGTCGACGGCTTAGTCGTAGAAGGGGGCGAAGGCGGTGGTTTTAAAAACCCCAGTCCGGTCTCCACTATGGTGTTGCTGCCGCTGATTCGTTCCCACTGCGATGTGCCAATTATCGCCGCTGGGGGTATCGCTGATGGCCCCTCCATGGCCGCGGCTTTTGCGCTTGGCGCTGAGGGCGTACAGATGGGCACGCGGATGCTCTCCTGCGCCGAGTCCCCAGTGCACAGCAACTGGAAAGAGGCGATCGTGAACTGCCGTGAAACCGATACAGTATTTTTGAATCAGCAGGGGCGACCGGCGCTGCGGGCGCTGAAGACGGAATTGACCGCGGGTCTCGAAACTCTGGGCAAGTTTAATATTATGCAGCACATGGCTAATTTACAGGCGCTCTATTTCGGTGGTGATATGGAAGCGGCGATTCCGCTGCAGGGTCAGGTGGGCGGTCGTATAGACAGGGTGCTGAGTGCCGAGGAAATAATTGATGAAACCATGGCCGGTTTTAATGCTGCAATTGACAATCTTCATCGTCAATACGGCCAATAGGTTAGATTAACGGTTATAATCGAAAAACTAATCTAACGAGTATACAGAGAGATAGATGGCCGACTACGATGTCTTTAATGGTGATGCGGATGGTATCTGCGCACTGCTGCAACTGCGCTTTGCAGAACCTCGCGAAGCCCAGTTGATCACCGGTGTGAAGCGGGAAATAGACCTCTTAAACCGGGTTTACCCCGAGACCGATGATCGTATTACGGTGTTGGATATCTCTCTGGATAAAAATCGCGAAGGTTTAAATCGGGCCCTGGATGTAGGTGCTCAGGTATTCTATGTGGATCACCATTTTGCCGGCTCGGTTCCAGCCTCTGCATCGCTTAAGTCGTTGATCAATGAAGCCCCGAATGTCTGTACATCAGTACTGATTAACCATTATCTCCGTGGCGCCTATCGCGAGTGGGCGGTAGTGGGTACCTTTGGTGACAACCTTAAACACACGGCGGCAAAGTTACTGAAGAATCTGAACTTGTCGGCAGAGAAAGCGGCGTTGCTGGAAAATCTCGGTATCTATATTAACTACAACGGATATGGCGCCAGCGTCGAAGAACTGCACTTTGCACCGGATGAACTCTATGCTGTGCTCAGTCAGTACTCTAGTCCCTTCGATTTTGTCAGCGACAACAATGAGAACTTTCAAAAGCTTGAACAGGGCTATCAGCAGGATATTGAAGCTGCGCAGTCGACGATTGCCCTAGTGGCTACGGATGCGATTGCCGCCTTTGTACTCCCTGACGAACCCTGGGCTCGTCGTGCCAGTGGGGTCTATAGTAATCAGCTGGCCAATGACAATCCAGACCGTGGTCATGCGGTACTGACGGTTAAGCCCAGCGGCCACTATTTGGTTAGCGTGCGCGCACCACTAAACAATAAGAAGGGTGCTGCGGCACTTTGTATGCATTTCCCCACTGGCGGCGGTCGCGAGGCTGCGGCGGGGATTAATGATTTGCCTGCGGATATGTTGGCGAATTTCTTGGATAAATTTAAGCAGGCGTTTAGCGCTTAATTTCACGAACAACCAGTCGGAGAGAACAGCTTGTCTAATTCACGTCCATTTTCTATTTTGGGTATTCAGCAGATCGCCGTCGGCGGTGCCAGCAAAGCTAAGTTACGCGGTTTCTGGGTCGATTTGTTGGGGTTAAAATATCGCGATACCTTTGTCAGTGAGTCTGAAAACGTCGATGAAGATATCTGTGAGATGGGCGCCGGTGCCTTTGCTGTGGAAGTGGATTTGATGCAGCCTCTGGATACTGAGCGACGACCGCGAGTTGATAAGCCGGCACTGAACCATGTGGGACTCTGGGTTGATGATCTGGCGTCGGCCGTGGACTGGCTCACTGAACAGGGTCTGCGCTTTACTCCTGGTGGTATTCGCAAGGGAGCGGCGGGGCACGATGTGTGTTTTGTTCATCCCGTGGCCAATGACGAATTTCCGCTGTCGGCGGAAGGTGTCTTGGTTGAGTTAGTGCAGGCACCAGAGACTGTTATTGCCGCGTATAAGGTGTTGGCTGAGGCGTCTTAGTCTAGAGACTTTTATTAAGAGCTCTTGATTTAGAGCTCTTGATTTAGAGCTCTGCCATAAGGGAGCTGCAATCAGTCAGCTCCTGAGCAATCACATGAACCACATTGCCATCTGTCTCCACCACCCCTTTAACCATCAGCAGACTGCCTTTTAATAAGGCTTTGCGACAGCGTTCCTGAACCGTTGTCCAAACCACGATATTACTGTTCCCCGTTTCATCCTCAAGGGTTAAAAAAATCACTCCCGACGCTGTGCCTGGCCGTTGGCGTCCGGTCACTAAACCGGCTATGCGCACAAAACGGCGATTGCCCATGGTGGGTAGATCAATGGTTCGCTTGCAGCGCTGCAGGGTTTTGGACTGCTCCCGCAGTATTGCCATGGGGTGACGGCCGAGGCTGACACCGGTACTGCTGTAATCGGCATTTAGCTCTTCCACCTCTGAGGGCGTGGATAGGACAGCCGGGGGGGAGTCACAGTCTTGTGCTGACTCCAGCAGCGGTCGATAGTCTTCAATAGCCAATGCATCCCAGTGCGCTTGACGACGATTGCTAGTGAGTGAGCGCAATGCACCGGCACTGCTCAGCAGGGCTAGGTCGGCTTGGGATAATCCTGCCGCTCGACTCAAATCTTGGAGGCTGCTAAATCTCTGGGGGCTGTTTTTAACGGCCGAGACAATTCGCTCCGCGGCTCGATGGGAGAAGCCTTTGATCAAGCAGAGCCCCAAGCGTATTGCCGGTTCAGCGCTGTTGCCAGTTTCCAAGCTGCTCGTTTCCAAGCTGTGTTCCCAGCCGCTGTAGCACAGATCTATGGGGCGTATCTCTATCTGATGCCGCTGAGCGTCCTGTAATAGCTGTGATGGGGTGTAAAAACCCATGGGCTGGCTGTTGAGCAGGGCACAGCAGAAGGCCGCAGGATGGTGGCATTTAAGCCAGGCGGAGACGTAGGCCAGCAGAGCAAAGCTGGCGGAGTGAGATTCGGGGAAGCCATAGACCCCAAAGCCCTGGATCTGTTTGTACAGGCGCTCGGCAAAATCCAGAGAATAGCCTCGCGCTATCATGCCGTCGGTGAGTTTCTGTTCAAACTGGACCAGAGTGGGGTTGTTGCCCGAGCTGGATCCGCTTTTCCCAGAACTGGCCATGGCGCGACGCAACTGGTCTGCCTGACCGCCACTAAATCCTGCCGCAACCATAGCCAGGCGAATGACCTGCTCCTGAAATACTGGTATACCCAAAGTCCTTTCCAGCACGGATTTAATCTCCTGACTGGGATAATCCACGGCTTCCAAGCCCTGTCGACGGCGTAAATAAGGATGCACCATACCGCCTTGAATGGGGCCGGGACGAACAATGGCAATTTCGATAACCAGATCGTAAAAACAGCGTGGCTTTAGACGCGGCAACATGGCCATCTGGGCTCGGGATTCAATTTGAAACACACCGACACTGTCGGCGGCGCAGAGCATATCGTAGGTCTCGGGATCGTCTTTGGGAATAGACTGCATGGTTAAGTTGATCTGCTGATGGTCGCTGATCAGCTCAAAACAGCGGTGCACTGCACTGAGCATACCCAGAGCGAGGACATCGATTTTGAGTAGACCCAGGGCTTCGATATCGTATTTATCCCACTGAATCACGGTGCGATCTGCCATGCTGGCGTTCTCCACTGGCACCAGAGTGCTGATGGGGCTTTTAGTAATAATAAAACCGCCCACATGCTGTGAAAGATGGCGGGGAAAGCCAAGGATCTCATTGAGCAATTTAAAAAAGTGCTCGGCGATCTGCCCCTGGCTATCACCGCCTTGCTGTTGAAATAGCGCCTGAAGATCCGCCTGTCGATCCCACCAAGACATGGATTGGCTGAGTTGCTCAATAAACAATGCATCCAACCCCAGGGCTTTGCCCACATCGCGCACCGCGCTGCGGGGTCGGTAGCTGATCACCGTAGCGGCCAGAGCGGCCCGTTCGCGGCTGTATTTTTTGTAGATATATTGAATTACCTCTTCCCGGCGCTGATGTTCAAAGTCCACATCTATATCCGGTGGCTCGTTGCGTTCTCTGGAGATAAAGCGTTCGAACAGTAATGAAACCTGGTCCGGTGAGACCTCGGTGATAAACAGGCAATAGCAAACCACCGAGTTAGCTGCTGATCCGCGTCCCTGGCAGAGAATATTACGGCTGCGGGCAAAGGCCACTATATCGTGGACGGTTAAAAAATAGCTTTCATAGTTAAGCTCAGCGACCACCTGCAACTCATATTCAATCTGCTTGCGGATGGTCGAACTAATACCATCGGGCCAACGCTTGCCGACACCGTCCTCCACCAGAAATCGCAGTTGCTCAGTGGCAGTGAGATGTTCTGGTACCACTTCTGAGGGATATTCGTAGCGCAGCTCTTCCAGTGAGAAGTGGCAGCGTTTGGCTATGTTCAGAGTTTCCCGAAGCAGAGCCGCGGGGTAAAGTTTCTCTAACTGGTTGAGCCCGCGTAGGTGGCGTTCGCTGTTGGCAAAGCGCCGTTGCCCGAGCTGCATCACCGAGCAGTTGTGGTGGATGGCGGTCAATGTGTCTTGCAGTGGTTGGCGCTGGCGGCTGTGCATATGCACATCACCGCAGGCGACCATAGGCAGTTGCCACATTGCCGCGAGGTTGCGGTAGTAATAATAGTCGTTGGCGTCATGACCGCTGAGTAGGTGGGTGACACCAATCCAGAGTCGATCTTTGAACCAGCTGCTGAGTTGTTCGCCGCGCCGATGGTCGTCGTCAAGCTGTTGTGAGGGTATCCAAATGAGCAGTGCGCTGCGCAGATTGCCTTTGAGGTCGTTCCAGTCCAGCTGGTAGCTGCCTTTATCGCTGCGGCGGCGGGCGAGAGTGATCAGG